>Ga0307372_10010088_pt1 | contig 12869 bp, 11 predicted proteins | sample OX1MG_FD_202533 | JGI IMG/M metagenome (GOLD analysis project Ga0307372, IMG submission 202533) | Soil microbial communities from Risofladan, Vaasa, Finland - OX-1 | ecosystem: Environmental > Terrestrial > Soil > Coastal area > Acid sulfate soil | place: Finland: Risofladan, Vaasa | collected...
AGTAAGGGCGCGCCTCGTAGGGGCGAACAAGGATAATGGGGACATCCCCGAATGGTTGAATGCCAGCCTCTTGAGGAAGGGTGAGTGGCACAAGAGAAGATAATAGAGGGTCATGGTTGGTAAGTTGTCTGGCCACGAGCCAGCCTTCGGGGGGCTGTAAAGTGGCTGGACATGACACCTCTCTGGAAGGGACGTCTCCGAGAAGTTGTCAGCCCGGATTCCCTTGGGCTTCTTCAGGATGAAAATAGCCCCCACTGTCGCCATGACTACTCCCGCGACTGTGAACCAGATGTTAGCCATCGCGACACAAAGACGGACGCTCTCAGGAATTGTATCTGAAGCGCAACTCACAATCGGAAACCGATTCGCCAGATACACCACGCCGAATATCGCAAGGAAAATTCCCGCGAGGAGTAGCACCCGACCGAAGGCGAGCGCATGTCGCCGAAGCCTCATCAGAATCCCAAGAAAAAGAATCACCACACCGGTGCCGAGAATCAAAAGTCCACTGTCCCTCCCAGGTGAATAATTCGCACAGGGAACGCGGTTCACTGCGCAGCTTTGCAAGTATGAATAGTAAATCGTATAGACGATCGCTCCAACTACTGCAAGCGCGATTCCCGCTCCGACCAGCACCCATCCGATTTTCGCGTGTTCTCTCACAACAATCACGGAGCTGTATCGTTTAGATTCTGTATCATGAGGAAAAAGGACGCAGGGCCATAGTATGGATAGTAAGGCCCCTTGACGTTGAACGATATCGAAACGGATGGATTGGCCGCCGAGATCACCAGAGGCAGGCTGGCGTTCGTGCTTGCTATTGTGAACCCGCTGCTCACAGAAATGGTATCGATCCTGTATTTCGGGTAAGATGGCACGCTGTTGAAGTGCAGGATGTAGGTGAAGCTGCCCCCGACCCGGAGCCGAAATCCAGACGCCGGCGACGAGATGGGGGAGGTCATGAGGGGTTGAGTACTAGGATTCTGCGGACCGAAGGCGAGAGGCATGCCGCCAGCGAACTGCGTTTGCTCGTTGATGCTCGTTATGTAGACTCCTGGCCAGTAGGAGAATAAGGAAAACACGACGACCACCGTCAACACAATCGCCAATGCGACGGCAGCCTTCTTGCCAACCCCGGCCCCAGCCTTTGGAGGAGCAGACTCAATCGGCCGACTCTTGGAGACGAGTGCCCCAGCAACTATGCTCGCGCCGCCAACAATCGCCGCATAGAACCCTCCGTAAAGCATCAGGTTGTAAAGAGTCACGAAACAGTCACAAGGAACAGGCGATGCAGGTGGAGCTGGCGACGCAGGGCAACCACACATTACCTGACTTCCAAGCAGAAACCCAGCCAACGAAATGAGAAGGCCAGCGGAAAGCGTCGCCCAGCCAGCGATGGCGAACACCAATCCCATGCCTCGCGGCTGCACCCTCATTCTGAATGAGTTCGCGGCCAAAACGAGGCCACCCAGGAGTGCGACGACGAGCCCCAGAAAGCCCAGACCAACGTCCGGGTTCACCCTAGTGATCAAAAATGGGAAGAGAAAGAGAAGCACTCCTGCGGCTAGGATAAGGAAACCCGCAATTCTAACGTTGTCCAAGGGTTCCAAGTCTGCGGGTGCTGGCAAAGGATGTTAACCTTCGGGTCATAAGGCGCTCATGGAGATTCTGCTAACTTCGTTGCACAGAACGGTTCTCGGGCAGAGTCCTTCGACACTGTATCCCATACAGAGCGACAGCCATGCTTGAGACGAGGACTCCTGCGCCCGCTGCGAGAATTCCCTCAGCCGTTGCGCTTATCCAGAAAGTCATCCCGTCGATCGTCATCGCATGGTCGCAGAGAGACCGTCCGAACAAGGGCGGTGATGGATGCTCGGGACAAAAACCAGTATTGTAAGATCCCAAAATAAAGGCTCCAAGGACAAGTCCGACCCCCATTACTGCCAAACTCAGAGCAAGAATTTTTGGTCTCATCGCCGCTTCACTTCGGGTGATAGGATTGCTCAAGGGACGGTTCTGCTTCACTGATGGGTGATTCCCTCTCCTGCTTCATTTCGGGTGATGGTCGTCGTCACCAGCAGAAGGGAGGGACTCCTGTCCTGAAAATAAGGTGCCCACCGACATAGACCATGCCGTAGTTGAAAAGATAGGCGGAAGGCGAACCATAGTTGAAGCCTGAGCCACGAAATGTGCAAGTATAGGCAACATTCAGGATGAATACCGGAACGAAGAAGAAGAATAGGGCGAAGCCGACCAAGCCAACAGCGACCCAGCCTCGCGATTTCATGGGTTTGAAGTTGCTTCGGGCCGAAATTAGGCTTTCCCATAGCATTCTGGGAAATATTGATATCCGAAGAAAGGCTTTCTCGCTCAAGTGAAAGGACGCAAGCTAATCCTGTACTTGCTGGCCGCTTTCGCCTCTTTCGAGACGCTCGTGGAGCTCGCAGCGCTCGCCGGCGCGCTCGCCACGCCCACCTGGGGTCCTGCGGGAGCTTCACCGGGCGGACCGACGAATCCATTATTCTTCTACGCCCCGCCCCTTTCGGTCGCTGGGTGGATTGCGGTTGGTCTCGTTGTGTTTCAGGGCCGAGCGAACAGATATTCGCAGGTAAAGAGCCTGTTCGCTCGCAGGGGGTTCGGGGCAGACGTGTACGACCTGATGATCGGGATGCGGGGTGGTGGCTCCAGGGTGTCGCTCTTGCAGAACATGGACTCCCCAAAGCACAGGCTCGAACTATCAGAGCTGACGGGGATTGATTGGAAGGAGGTGGATAGACAGCTGGCGGTGCTTGAGAAGTATAGTCTCGTGAAGGTGTATGCGCAATCGGGAACGGTCAAGTTGTATCAGGTAACGGAGCAGGGCAAGCTGTTGCTAGGGTTAATCGAAGAACTGAATGGCAGAAGTGCCTGATGATGCGAACCGGTCCCTCTGCTTGAGCCCTAGCCGCGAAGGTCTGCCCCGCTTAAAAGTCGCCACCGCCTGAAGCTGCATGCCAGAGCCGGCACGCCAACGTCCTAATCTTGTGCCTCCGACGAGGTCCTCCTGCCAGTACTGTCGGAAGACCCTTCCGGGCCTCGGCTACCACTTTACCTGCCACGTGTGCGGGGCGACGTACTGCTACATCCACATGGTGAGACACGCTGGCGCGCACCCGCGCGTATCAATGGCGACTGCCGACCGATGATTTTAGTTTCTAGGAGCGCACGACCCTACAGGAGCTGCAGCTCGTCCAACCGATACTCGCAACGGTCATCCCCGCTTTGAACCCGTCTCGCGTTCTCCCCTGAGGTTGTCCAGGGCATCCTCGATGAGTGATTGAGCCCCCAGGCACAGGTTGATGATGCGGTCTTGGCCATCCTCTTCGCGTTTGATGACTCGGCGCCGAACCGAAGATTCCGTCAACCCATTCTTTCAGATAACGGAAGATGATTTAACGCCGCCTCAGCACACCGACCGAGTCCCCTGGGGAGACCCGAAAGGCTGAACGAGTCACTCAGTGAGTGACTGCTGTTGCTTCCATTGCCTTCAACCTCGGCCAGACGACGTGCGACCAGACCTCCACCGCGACGACGGAGAATGCAAGCCAGAACACCGCATCTTCGTAGCGGGCAGGATAGTCGAATATCCATGCCGGGCTCGCAGAGGCAATCGACTTCCAGACGAATGGGTATCCCCAGTTCCCTATTCCTCCTGCTCTGCCCCAAAAGCTATAGACAGCGACGTACGAAATCACAGCTCCAAGGACCAGCCCGCCGATGAGACTCACGAGTTCCCTTGCAAGCATCCGCATGCTGTTTCTGTAGGGCGGGTGGCGCCTCAAAAACCTGCCTTAGCTCGCCTCGTTGCTCGATGACCTGAGCTCTCTCTCCCTTTCACGCCGTATCTCCTCGACCATCCTCGACAGCTCCTCGAACCTGCTCGCGCTCGTTTGCGTCTGCTCCGCGTACCTCTTCTCCATATCCGCGAGCCGCTGCCTGGTCTCGAGAAGCTCGAGCCTCTGCTCCTGCATCTTCTGAGCCTGCTCCCCCTCCAGCCTCTCTATCTCCTCGTCCTTCGCCTCGAGCTCCCCGGTGACGATGTTCAGCCTCCTCGAGAGCTTCCGGTACTGGTCGCGGAAGTGCTCCGGGTCGTCCCAGGGGGACTTGTCGTAGCCGTGCACGTCGATGTTGTGCCCGATGAAGAAGTTCGCCACCGCCTCGGGCACGTTCAGCCCCCTCGCGATGGTAACAAGGTGGTCCCTGACCTCGTGGCCGTGGAAGGGGTAGCGGATCGTCGCCCCGCTCCTGTGGTCGAGCTTCACCCCTGCAGGCCTGATGTTCACCCCTGCTCGCTTGCCAGCCTCGTTGTATATCACGCTCACGGCCTCCGGGGATATGGGGCGCTCCCCGTCCGGCATCTCCTTCCCCAGCTGGGCCAGGTAGATGGGCTCGGAGGTGGGCAAGCGCCTCGGGTCGTTGGCCTGCCGAGACCTCGGTATCCCCCTGCTCGAGAGGTACGCCTTGAGCCCGGCAATCGCGTCCCTGTGCAGGAACGTGTAGTACCGGTAGTCCGTCTTGGGGCGTATCAGGTCGATCTTCACCGGGACCTTCGCCTCGTCCCACTTCGCCGGGTCCGGAGAGTCGAAGTGTCTCACGAGCTGTGGGAAGCCCGCGAAGTTGAACGAGAGCGCTAGCGTAGAGTCGTCCATCCCTCCCTGGAGCATCGTGAGCATTATCGAGCGGTCCCGCGTCGACAGCCGTCCCCTCTCCAGGACGAGCTTGAACATCTTGGAGAACGCAGTGGCCGTTACCGGATCCTGGATGGAGCTCGCGGCCTCCCTCCTGGTCCTCAGGTCGGCGGGGGGCAGCCCCACGAAGTTGCGCTTGTAGAATGCCCTTATCGTGTGGTAGTATCTCAGCTTCGACCTGGGGGACAGGCCGTCGAGAGCCGGTCCCTCCGCCCACTCGAGGAGGACCCTGAGGTGCTTCACGAGCGTGAGGTTGTTCCCCTGGAGGCACTCGTCTATCCACTGGTCGGGGTCGTTGGGGAGCCCCCTCCCGCTCCTCCAGCGCAGGTAGGCCTCGAATATGTAGAACTCAGGCTTCTGGGGGTCCCTCCCCATCCACATGGAGACCGCCTTTGACGCCTGGAGCAGGGCGTCCAGGCGCTGCTTGAAGACTAGAGGCTCGCGGGGCGTTCGGATTCCCTCTTCTGAGATACGGAGGTGGTATGAGGAATTAAGGCAAACTGCCCGATGTGAGATCGAGAACCCGAACGTCCAGGGACAGGGTTGCGGCTGCGGAAGCGGCGCCAGTCACTAGTAGATCATCTCGTCGCTGATTCTCATCTTCTTCCTTGCGCCCAGGAAGTACGGGGTTTCGAGCCCTTCCCTTCTAGCAGCGTCGATTGCGGCCATCTGCATGGAGAAGACTAGGAGATAGAGCCTCTCGACGGCGTCTCCCTGCAGGCGTATGAGCGAAGAAGGGTAGCCGCCCTTCGTGAGCCTCTCCTGCAGCTGCTCCCCCTTTCGTCCATTTGGAGACTCGACCACGTTGACGCAATCGGAGGTCGAGAGGGAGAAGAGCGGCATGTGGCCGAACTCCTCGAGAAGCGACGCCTGCGCCCTCCCGCCCAGAATCTCGTAGATCTTCGCCACCCCGTATACGGACGCGGCGTACGCCCCGTTGTTTCCCGCGAAGTGGGTGAGGTTGCGTCTGCTCGCGACTCGGATTCTCTTGGCTATCGTGGTGGCGCGGGAGAGCACCTCCTCGAAGTCGCAGCCAGACTCGAGCCCACAGACTTTCAGCACCGCGCAGAGCGCCAGCGTGAAGGAGGCGATGCCGGGGGACTTGCCGCGAGGTTTGAATGGGAGCTCCACGACTCTGTCCGCCGCTGCTGCCAGACGGCTCTTCGGGTTGCAGGTGATGGCGACCGTGAGCTTCCCGACCCCCTTCAGCGCGCGGGCGAGCTCGATGTTGGATCTGGTCTCGCCGGAGACCGAGACTATGTACACCGGCCTTCCCCTCGCCCAGCTGATTGACTCGGTCAGGGAATACGGGTCGAGCGCCGCGACCCTCGGCCCTGCCATGAAAGACGCGCAGAGTGCGGCCGCATAGGAGTCCCCCGCTCCGACGAAGATCGGGTCGCCGCTCTCACCCAGCTCCGACAAGAGCGCCGACCTCCGAAAGGAGCGCAGCAGCGAAGCTTGGGCCTTGAACTCCTTGGTGACTGAGGCGATGGTGGCTTCGGCAATCAACCTGAGCGACACTACTTTCGGGTTGGCGGGTTGACGAGCTTCCGGAGGTCCAGGATCTTGTCGACCTCCCTGTCGGTGTACCCGAGCTGTTTCAGCCCGTCCCTCACCGAGAGCCCGCGCGCGAGCCTCTTCCCCACTTTGGCGGCCTTGTCATAGCCTATCGCCGGGCTTATCGCCGTGACCAGCGCGGGGCTGGCTTCCGCGTACGCCCTGTTCCTCTTCACGTTGGGGACGACGTGGTCTAGGACCACGTAGGACAGCTTCCTGAGCGCCTCTGTGAGCAGGGCGATCTGCGTGGCCAAGTTGTAGCCGATCAGGGGCACCCCCATGCTGAGCTCGAACTCGCCCAGCATCCCGGCGACCTGGTTCGCCCGGTCGAGGCCCATGACCTGGGCAGAGACGAGCATCGCGGCCTCCACCGTGATCGGGTTGGTCTTCCCGGGCATGATGCTGCTTCCCGCAATCTCTTCCTGGGTGCGTATCTCTATCTCGCCGAGGCCTGTGATCGGCCCGGAGAACATGAGCCGGATGTCCTGGCAGAGCCGGTAGACGTCGAGCGCGGTCACGTTCAGGATCGAGCTGAGCGCCACCAGGTCTGAGAGGAGCCTCATTGCCCTGAACCTGCTCCTCGCTTCGGAGAAGCCTAGCTTCGTCGAGTTGTTGATTCCGCGTATCACTTCAGCCCCGAACCCAGGGTCTGCGCTCACTCCAGTCCCGACCGCTGTCCCCCCAATCGGGAGCTCCTTTGCGTACGCCACGACGGGCTTTAGAAGCTGAAGGTCGTGGTCGAAGGCGTCCGCGTACGCTGCGAACTCCTGACCCATCGTGACCGGCAGCGCGTCCCTCAAGTGCGTCCTCCCCGCCTTGTAGACCATCGAGGTGCGCTTCGAGAGGGCCGTGAGGCTCCTCGAAGCCTTCTTCATCGATGGCGCGAGTTCATCCCTGCAGAGGGCGACGGCGGCGATCCTTATCGCCGATGGCCCGACGTCGTTCGAGGACTGCCCCATGTTGACGTGGTCGTTGGCGTGAACTCTCTTCCCGAGAAGCTCGGCTGCCCTCTCAGCGATGAGCTCGTTGAGGTTCATGTTGAGCCCGGTACCGGAGCCCGTCTGGAAGACGTCCACGGTGACCCTGGAGTCGCGCCTCCCCTCCATCACCTCGTTGGAGGCCTCTGCGATCGCGGATGCCATCTTGGGGTCGAGCAGCCCGAGGGAGGAGTTTGCTTCGGCCGCCTCGCGCTTGATCAGGGCGACAGACCAGATGATCTTCCGGGGGAAGCTGGTGCCGGTGTCCATGAACACCTTCTTTGCTCCCTCGACGTATCTCATTCGAGGGTTCTTCTTTCCGCGCAGCCTTTCTTAAGGCTTCGAGGCGAGGCCGTCTATCGCCTAGGCCTTACGCCGATCTTCTCGATTAGCCGTCCAAGTCCGGAGTCGTCCACGGCTTCCACGCGCAGGTAGCGGAGGATCTCGTCTTCGCTCATCTGCAGCCGCTTGGCTTCGTCGACAGTGTATCGGTATGCCTCGATCTCGGTGGGGCGGTCGACGTATTCGAAGGTCTGGTCGAAGAGGTCCTTGCCGTCGAGGAACTGCTTGACGTGGACGAGCACGTGTATCACGTCCAGGTAGAGGCAGTTTATCTTGGCCGTAGAGAGATACTTTGAGCCTACGCACACGGTCCCCATGTTGTGGTCGAGCCAGATTCCCCAGTCGGAATCGACGACGCTGACCTTCAGGTGCCTGACTATCTTGGACATGGTCCTTTGGGAACCGAAGAGCCTAAGGAGCGTCGGCGAATTCTCGGCGCCTATGAATATCTGGGTGAACTTGTACTCCCCCAGCCTGACGCTTCGCTTCGCCTTGAATATCTTCGGAGCCATCTGAATGCTAAGAAAGCGATTGCGGAATCAAAAGACGGGAACTCAACTTCTCTTGACGCACAAGTTACACAAAGGGTTCTGAACATATTCCGCGATTAAATAGCCTGATTTCTTTCGACTTCATGTCAACTTCCCGGACAGCAAAGATCGAAGGCTATCAAGACTGGCGTCAAGTCGCGGGGTATTCTGATGGAGACGGAAGCGTCTATGTGCGATACGGGAAATTGACGGTCAGGTTCAAACTCACAGGGAGCGATTGCAATCTCGGGCAGTTGTCCCAGTTGAGAGAGTTCCTCAAATTGCGTGGAATAAGGCCTGCGCCGAGATTCACCTTCGGCAATGGCGCCTACGGGCTGATTGTCGGGTACCAAGCCGGAAGTTCTGAAGACGGCGAGAGAACTGATTCCTTTCGTCTTCAAGAAAAAAGATGAGTTGCAGACAATCATCGACTGCAGAGAAGACAAGATAGCAGGGACCGAAGTATTCGAGCGATTCAAAGCGCTGCAAGACTTAGGAATAAGAGAGAAGAACCGGTGGCCGGCCATTCCCGAGGTCAAGATTCCTTACAGGAGAATTGATGGATACAGACTGATGAAGCACGGGAGGGAAATCAAGAATCCTGCTAATGTCTGACAGGTTCGAGAAATCCAGGATCCTCATTGCAGGTTGGGGAAGACTGTGAATGGCCTGGCTAGCGAATTTGGCGTATCTCCTTCCGCTGTGGCAAGGGCTTTAAGGCCAGATGCGATGACGGGTCTTGGTGAGTAGGCCGATTTCACCCTTCCCCGGTGAAATTCCATCCGCATCAACTTCTGTAGAAGACGGTGTGCCAGATCCTTGACCGTCACGTCGACCAGCGGCATCCGCGGGGTCTTCAACTCTGACCTGCTCCCCGAAGACATGGCCGAGTACGCTCGGAGGTTCGTCCGCCTGCTCGGAGCCGGCGAGCTTCTTGTCGGCAGGGACACGCGCTCGACCGGCCCAGTCGCCTCGCGCGTCGTGACCAGCGCCATCCTTGGGATGGGTGCTGACGTGGTCGACTATGGGGTCATCTCCACCCCGGCGATTTTCCGCGAGAGCAGGAGGAAGGAGAGGCCGGCGATAATAGTGACCGCTTCGCACAACGAGCCGGAGTGGAACGGCCTGAAATTCGTGGTCAACGGTCGGGGGATCAACCAGGCCGAGTTCGACGAGATCCTGCGAAAGGGCGCGAAGGGCGAGGGAGCCGCATCCCCGGGAAGGGTGGTGCGCCCTGAAGGCTTCTCTTACAACAGGGAACTGGTGGAGATGGCCGGGCAGGGCTCTGCACGTGGGGTGAAGGTGGTCCTTGACCTCAACGGCGGCGCGGCAATCGGGCACGCCCCCGAGATCCTCCGCGCGCTGGGGTGCGAGGTCTCGACTATCGGGGACACGCGCGGGATCTTCTCCCGCACGATCGACCCTACGAACGACCCCCTCGAGGTGCTCTGCAAGGTGGTGAAGAAGGAGGGTGCGGACGTCGGCTTCGCGTTCGACTGCGACGGAGACAGGCTAGCGCTGGTGGACAGCGGGGGGAGGGCGCGGACGGGGGACTACATGCTCACCCTGGCGATAAAGGAGGCCCTCCCGAGAGTCAGCCCAAAGGACGTCGTCGTCTCGGTGGACACGACACAGGCCATCGACGAGGTCGTCAGAGAGTCCGGAGGCCAGGTCTTCAGGGCCAAGGTCGGCGAGGGAAACGTCGTGGGACTGATGGCCCAGAGGGGCGTGAGGTTGGGAGGCGAGGGAAGCAGCGGAGGGGTAATCGATGCCAGCTTCAACAACTGCAGGGATTCCCTTGTGGCGGCGGCCGTGATAGTCGGGGCGCTGAGACGCAAGGGGACGAAGGTCTACAGCCAGGTGAGGTCGTATCACATAGCCCGCGAGAAGATGGGGATGCAGCGCAAGAAAGGCTTGGAGGCGGTCAGGAAGCTCCAGAGGGAGAATCCAGGGGCGGACTCCCTCGACGGGCTCAAGATCAAGACCTCCGGTTCCTCCTGGGTGCTGATACGCGTCTCGAACACTGAGGACGGCGTCAGGATCTCCGCCGAGGCGCCCAGCATGAAGGAGGCAGAACAGCTAGCGCACTCCTACGCTCTCAAGGTCAAGCGTGCCGGTGCCTGACCGATGCTCGACGAATATGACATCATCAACCTGATCACGAAGCGCTTCGGCAGGCTTCCAGAGGGCTACGTCCCGATAGGCGACGACGTCGCGCTGATCCCTCCGGGGAGGACGGGAGACGGCGTAGTCTTGAAGTGCGACATGCTGGTCGGGAGGACCGACGTCCCCCCGGGTATGTCATGGAAGATGGCTTCGAGGAAGGCCGTCGCCATGTGCGTCTCCGACTTTGCCGCCAAGGGCGTGCACCCGACCGCCTTCATGGTATCCATCGGGCTTCCTAGTGGGAGTCCCCGGCTGGTCGTCTTGCTGGCGTCGGGCCTGCTGCAGGCCTCCCGCGAGTGGGACGTGAAGCTGGTCGGAGGAGACACGAGCGAGGCGGACGACCTGATAATCGACTGCGTGATGGTCGGGTTCGCAGAGCACATAGTGAGGAGGAGCGGGGCCAGCCCGGGCGAGTATGTCGTGACGAGCGGGACTTTCGGCGAGACCACCGCAGGGCTAAGGATCCTCATAGATGGCGCGAAGGCCGAGCCGGGCTTCAGGAAGGAGGCGGTCTCCTCGGTGTACCTGCCGGAGCCGAGGCTGGCGCTCGGGCTCGCGGTCTCCGGGTGTCTCTCGTCTTCTATCGACTCGAGCGACGGCCTTGCGATATCTCTCCACACCATCTCGGAGATGAGCGGCGTGGGGATAGTGCTGAGCGAACTGCCTTACGCGAAAGGCCTCCGTGAGTTCGCATCGCGCAACTCGTACTCGGCGGAGGAGCTCGCCCTCTACGGCGGGGAAGAGTACGAGATCGTCGGGACGGTGCCGAAGGGACGCCTCCAAGAGGCGAAGGGCAAGGCCCGCTCAGCAGGGTGCGGGCTCCGCGTCATCGGCGAGACCGTCCCGGCGGAGGACCTCAAGGGCGTCGCCTTTCCCGACGGGAGGGATGTGCGGAGGGACGGCTGGGTTCACTTCAGAAGCAAGCCATAGCTGATTCGGCGGCTATGCCGCCTTGACGACCTTCACGAACTTCTTGGCGGTCGAGTCTGCCTTCTCCTTGGTCTCGGACTCGACGAAGACTCTGACGATGGGTTCGGTGCCGCTCGGCCGGATGAGCGCCCAGGTCTTCTCGTCGACCCATATCTTCAGGCCGTCCACCTTCTCCACCTTGCCGTCTCCATGGCGCTCGATGGCCCTCATTATCTCTCGGACCCTGCTCGGGTCAATCGGGACCTTCGTCTTGCTAAGGTAGAACTTCGGGAAGGCGGCGGCAATGAGCCTCGAGAGCGGCGCCGCCCTCGCTGCCATCACCTCTAGCATGACGGCTGTCGTCATGCCGCCGTCGCGAGCGGGGATGTGGGTCGGGAAGAAGCCGCCTCCGTTCTCCTCGAAGCCCATCAAGGCCTTCCTCTCTATGATCGTCCTCGACACGTCGACGCTCCCCACCCGGGTCCGTATCACCTTCGCCGAGCGCCTCTTCGCGACCAATTCGATCACCTGCGACGAGCTGACGGGGGTCACGATCGTGGAATTGGGGTTCTTCTCCAAGAGGTAGTCTGCTATGAGCGAGCCGCTCTGGTCGCCCCAGTACAGGTTTCCACCCTCGTCGCAGAATATGGCGCAGTCCCCGTCGCCGTCGTAGGCCACGCCGAGATCGGCGTTCGAAGCGCGCACCGCGACGACGAGGTCCCGCAGGTTCTCCAGAGTCGGCTCCGGCCCTCTCCCGGGAAAGCTCCCGTCGATGATCGAGTTGACCGTTATGACCTTGCAGCCGAGCGCCTCGAGGAGGTATGGGGCTGCGAGAGACTGTGCCCCGTTCCCCGGATCGACGACCACTTTGAGCCTCCTCTCCGCGATCAGCTTCGCGTTGACCTTGCATATTATGCCGTTCAAGTACGTCCTGATGACCGAGGGCTCAGGCCTGGCGGTCCCGACGTCCTTCCAGTTGGCCTTGTTCGCGGACCCGTCGTAGAAGATCTTCTCTATCCTCTGCTCGTCCAGCCTGGAGACCTCCACACCGTCCCGGCCCGTCACCTTGACGCCGTTGTATTGCGACGGGTTGTGCGACGCCGTGATCATGACAGAGCCCCTGTACCCCAGCGCCTTCGTCGAGAACTGGAGCGCGGGGGTGGGGGCCATGTCGGACTCCGCGATGTTCCTACCCGAGCTCATCAGCCCGGCAGTCACAGAGGAGAGCATCATCTGGCCGGTGAGGCGGCCGTCCCTACCTACCAGAATCTCGCCTTCGGAGAAGTAGGTCCCTATGCTCTCCGCTAGCTTGAGCGCAAAACTCATGTCGCCGGTCACACCGGGGATGAAGCGGACGCCGTTGGTTCCAAAGAGTCGTCCTTGGGGCGCGAGCACGCTGGCGTTTCCTTCGCCAACTCATTAAAAACCTTTGAAATAAAGAATTTGGCCTTCTCAGGCTTTATGATGCGAGAATTGCAATAATATTTCATCCCATCGCTAATTACCGTAAGGATTGGGGTGCCATCCGCGAAAGGGTCTTGCTTCCCGGAGGGCTGTGCGTAATTCACCTCCCTATCCATTGAAGCACTTTACGCACCTGAGCAGGTCTGGTCTTCCGGTCTCCGATGCCGTCTTTGCCACTGCAAGCATGACCATGCACA
>Ga0307372_10010090_pt1 | contig 12868 bp, 11 predicted proteins | sample OX1MG_FD_202533 | JGI IMG/M metagenome (GOLD analysis project Ga0307372, IMG submission 202533) | Soil microbial communities from Risofladan, Vaasa, Finland - OX-1 | ecosystem: Environmental > Terrestrial > Soil > Coastal area > Acid sulfate soil | place: Finland: Risofladan, Vaasa | collected...
CAATACGTTGTCGGATATCTTTCAGTGCTGGGTGCCTTTTTCAAAACGCCCGCGGGGAAAGACTGGAGGTTGACCGGGCCTAAATTTGACGTCACCTTGGTAGCTGACGGCTTCCTCAAATCATCGCCGCTTGCTACCTACTTCCAGAAGGCGTTAAATGCGCTCATTGCGAACGGCACGTATGCGCGGATTCTGAACAGCAATGGCTTCAAGAGCAACGCGGTCGCTCACTCCTACCTGAACCCAAGTTCTTCAGCAGGATAGTGCGTTACCAACGGACTCTCCATGCCACGGGGACGTAATCGAGGCGAAACAAGACCATCGCCTGGTAACGGCGCCAGAACAATTTGCCAATTCCAGGATTATACGGACGAGGTGATATGAGTAGATACAACGCTTAGCCGCGCGAGGAGGCGCCACTGTGACTCCAGAGGAAATCTCAGAGGCAGCACAGCTGCCGACTCGGCCGAGGCCGTCGATAGGACGATGGATATTCGTCGTGGTCGTCGTTGGAGGTGCAGCAGATTCTCTCTACTCTCTCGTAGTAAATAAGGCGGTGCAGTGGCGATTGGTTGGACATTACTTATTCAATCCTTCAATCCTTCAGGGAGTAGTGGTAACCATCGAGCTGACCGTTCTGTCGATGATCTTGGCCCTCTTGGTGGCGGTGATTGTGGCTCTAGCAAGACTTTCTAAAAGTCGAGCTATTCGCACTATCGCGTTCATCTACGTATGGATCTTCCGTTCGATACCGCTCCTCGTCCTCCTGGTTCTCTGGTACAACATCGCCCTCTTCTATCCAAGATTCGGCCTCGGAATTCCCTTTGGGCCAACCTTCGTCAGCGTCCCAAGTGCGCGCCTAGTAACGGCGCTGGGTTCTGCCGTGGCAGCATTGGCGCTGAATGAGGCGGCCTACGCCTCGGAGATACTACGAGCCTCCATCCTCGCGGTGCCAAAAGGTCAATCAGAAGCTGGCATTGCTCTCGGCATGCCACCCAAGACTCTTTTCCGACGCATAGTTCTTCCGCAAGCTCTAAAGATAGCCATTCCACCACTCGGAAACGACACCATCAATATGGTAAAGAGTACAGCCCTCGTGGCATTTATCGCCGTTCCAGACTTGCTTTACGCCAGCCAGGTTATCTACGAGTCCAACTACGAGATCGTGCCTCTCCTGCTCGTGGCGACAGCGTGGTACCTCGCTATTGTCAGCTGCCTGAGCGTACTGCAGATATTCACTGAGCGTCATATGGATCGGTCAACTCGGCGCTCAACCAACGCGCAGATTCCCTATCGATCGAGGATGCGAATCTTAGAATGACTTCGACCTCAGAGTGTCAATCGGACGTGTCCGACGAGCCGCGGGAAATGCTAGCTGCGAAGAACATCGTGAAGCGCTTTCAATCAGCGAACGTTTTGGATGGAGTCTCGCTCACCGTCAAGAAGGGCGAGACGGTGTGTATCATTGGCCCATCCGGAAGCGGCAAGACAACTTTCCTGCGTTGCCTAAATCACCTTGTGAAGCCAGATGCCGGTATCGTCGTATTGGACCGGACGCTGATCGGATATCGACAGCATCGAAATCATCTCGTCGAGCTATCAGAGCGAGATATCGCGCGGCAGCGGCGCGATATTGGGATGGTATTTCAGCAGTTCAACCTCTTCGGTCATATGTCCGTGATGGATAATGTGATCGACGCACCCGTCCGCGTTCTCAAGCGTAATCGCGAGGAAATGTTGGACGAGGCTAGCAAACTTCTTGCGGACGTGGGCTTGGCAGAGAGGGCTAAAGCGGTTCCGAGCCAGCTCTCCGGCGGCCAACAACAACGTGTCGCGATCGCGAGAGCGTTAGCCATGCGACCCAAGGTCATGCTGTTCGATGAACCAACATCCGCATTGGATCCCGAGTTGGTAGGCGGAGTACTCAATGTCATCAAGGCGGTCACCGCAAGCGGGATGACTTCGGTGATTGTGACGCACGAGATTGGATTCGCGCGTTCCGCGGCGGACAGAATCGTCTTCATGGACAATGGCCAGGTGGTGGAAGAGGGCGACGCGCGTCAACTTCTAGAGTCGCCGAGACACAATCGGACGAAAGAATTTCTAAGGGCTGTGCTCTAGATGCCGCACGCGCGGCGACCGATCTGCGGAGACGAACTGCTCGTTCGCCTCGCCATTGCACGTCTGAACGGATGGACCTATCGCTTTCATCGCGCGAACAGACTGTCGTACTGCAGTAATTCAGAAGTGACGTGAAGATGATCCGACGAAAGTGCGCATCATGGACTACGTCGTATAGGAAGAGACGTTCCGGCGAGTCGAGTGAAAGGGAGGACCGCGGCCATGAATAGTGCAAAGACGAGTTCCAAGGGACACGTAGAGCCGTCCATTTTGGGAGGCGCGGTCGATACACACGTGCATTCCGGACCCGACATCGTTCCACGAGTAGCCGATGACATAGAGACCGCTCGGATGGCTTCAAATGCGGGCTTCGCTGCGATCGTCCTTAAGAATCACCACGAGAGCACGGCCGCACGGGCACAAATTGCAGAGTCGGTAAATGGACTCATCTCCATATTCGGAGGCCTCGTGTTGAATTCGTCCGCATGCGGAGGATTTAATCCAGACGCCGTACGAATCACGATGAAGATGCGTGGAAAAATCGTATGGATGCCAACCGTCTCAGCTAAGAACCATATCCGATTCATTCACGAGGCGAAGTACTCAGAGCATGTTGGGGCCATTTCGGCAGGTCTTGAAGAAGAAGGGCTCAGTCCATTAGATGAAGAGGGACGGATTATCTCATCGGTCAGAGAGATTTTGGACATCATTGCGGAGTCGGACGCGATCTTGGCAACGGGCCACCTCTCTAGCCACGAAATCTGTGCACTGATCGTAGAAGCAAAGCTAAGAGGCGTCGAGCGGATCCTCGTCACCCATCCGGAAGCGCCTCAGATAGAAATGCCCGTCGATGTCCAGCGCGACGTAGCCAAGTTGGGAGTCTATTTCGAGCGTTGTTACTACTCGGTTCTCGCGGGCTATCCACTGGATCGAATGCTCGAAGAAGCAAGAAGCGTCGGATTCGAGTCGACCATATTCGCGAGCGACCTTGGCCAAGAACATAATCCTCCGCCTGCTGAGGGGCTCCTCGACCTCTACTACGCGCTACGTGCAGTCGGCATGAACACAATTGAATGGCGCACCGCGATTGCTCGGAACCCTCGTGCCTTGCTGGCACTGAGCAACGACGTTGGCGAATCTTGAAAGCTCACCATCACGAATCGCGCACTTACGCAATAAGAATCTTCCTTAACTCGACCTCCAATGGGAACATATGATGGATCACAGCGTCCGCGCCTACCGCTTTGAGGGCAAAACCGCTATCGTCACCGGTGCCAGCCGCGGTATCGGACTGGCAATAGCTCGCCGACTCGTGGCCGAAGGCGCGCGCGTCTGCATCACTTCGCGAAAACTGGAGTCACTGCAAGCAGCGGCCCAGGAGTTCCCTGAGGGATCCGTCATCGCCATCTCGGGCAAAGTCGACGATCCTGACCACCGCCGAGAGGTCCTGGATACAGTGTCTCGAGACTTCGGCCATCTCGACGTCCTCGTTAACAACGTCGGCATTAATCCCGTCTACGGCCCACTCATGCAAATCGATATGGACGCGGCTCGCAAACTCATCGACGTGAATCTTTTCAGCACGATGGCCTGGATCCAAGACGCGTACCACCACAATGTCCTGAACTTCGCCCAAAGTGGTACCGTCGTCAATCTCTCGTCCGTGACAGGACAAACCCCATCTCCCGATATTGGCTTGTACGGCATTAGTAAGGCCGCGATCGAGCACCTGACTCGTACCCTCGCCGTTGAAATGGGACCGAACGTACGCGTCAACGCCGTCGCCCCGGCTGTGGTCAAGACACGCTTCGCCAGGTCGCTCTACGAAGGAAAGGAAGAGACCGTAGCCGCACGGTACCCACTTGGTCGGCTCGGCAGACCCGAAGACGTCGCCGCCGCCGTAGCCTTCCTCGCTTCGACAGATTCGGATTGGATCACCGGCCAGGTCATCAACGTAGACGGCGGCCTTTTAGCTGCTGGCGGCCTTGCTTGACGGCTTCCGATCTCCAGACTCCTCAATGCATAACAAGTGACCAGGGACATACCAGAGCAGCAAGCGTCCAGTATTTGGCCACTCCGTGATACACGTGTCATCGGCGTGAAAGAATCTCGACTCTTCGCATCGAGAATGTGGCAAACCTTACCGGCGAAACTGCCCTTGTCGTGGGCTCGCGATCGCCACGAATGAACTCCGGTCTCGACGGGGGGGCTAGTCGTACAACGCGACGTCAAAGATTCTGTGACCTCGTTGCATTGACCCTCAATGAGCAGCAGGAAATGCCGCAGCGCTAAGTGATCCTGGCCATGGACGGCGTCGACGCGAAGATCCGACGAAGCCGAGGCGAGCGGTTGCAGGTAATCAGTTTGAAACTAGGGAAGATTCGTCATTCCAACAGTCCGTCAACAATTGGTTCCGTTACTGAAACGCGATGCGAGCACGTAACGTATTTGTGAAGCCCTTCTCTGAGTTCGTCGTTTCGCGCCGCAGCAACCTTGAATTGTCCTCTATCGCGTCCGAGTTTCGCCATTCGACATGGTGAGTCCTTCGAGATCTTTCGAACGCAAGATGCTCCGGGCGATGTGGTTCTTCAGAATTTCGAGCGAGCCGCCAGCGATTCGATATACCTTCAAGTCCTGTAATAACTGTCCGTAGTCGGTATCGGTGTAGAGGCCGTGTGAGCCAACCAAAGAGAAACACTCGTTAATTGCGTATTCCGCCGCATCAATAGCCATTTCCTTGGCCAGCGACGTCCGAAACGCCAGATCGCCGCCAGCTTCAGCGATGTTGGCTGCCGCGTCCCTCGCGAGCGATGCGCCGTAGATCTTGGCGTACGCCGTCGCGATAGTCCACTGAATACCCTGAAATTCGGCCACGGTATGATCACCGACTTGGCGATCCTGTGCATAGCGAATGGCATTACCCATCGCGCGCTCCGCCATTCCTATTAGTTCCGATGCGTTGCCGAGTCGGCTGATGTTAAACGTGCTCACGAAAGTGTCAAGGCCACGCCCAACCGAACCCAGCACCGAAGACGCTGGAACACGTACCGCCTCAAAATCTATCTCCGCCGTCGGCAATAACCGCAATCCAATGGGCTCCGTCTGTCGTCGTACAATGCCCGCTGTCGACGCGTCCACCAGGAATGCCGTCAACCCATCACTCGGTACGACCGCGTAGACAAGTAGAACATCTGCTTGAGCACCTAGGTTCACGTGAGTCTTGCGCCCGGTGATCACGAACTCGTCTCCATCAATCTCGGCAACGGTGGTCAGCGCCTTCAGAGATGAAGCAGCACCCGGCTCTGAAATCGCCTCAGCAAAGATCAGTTCGCCGCGTGCTATTCCTGAAAGGTAACTCTTCCTTTGCTCACTCGTACCCCACGTGCCTAGCCACTGTTGACCTTGCACAGAAATCTGAGGTGAGATCAAGCCATTTCTCGCCACTTCTTCACAGATGGCGCAATATTCCGGCACACCGCCTCCGAGACCACCCTCATCGCAAGGAGTCGTCGGCCCAATCCATCCGTGCTTTCCCATCTCACGATAGAGCTCACTCGGAAATTCGCATGCCTTTTGGCATCGTTCGAGTTCTTCTCTATTTTGTTTCGCAAACGAATTCATCTCCGTCTTTAGTTCGACGAGCCACCGATCCTCCAGTTTTAGTCGCAACGATTCGTACATTGGCTTTACTCCCCTCTCACCCTACGTAGCCAGCACCTCTGGTCACATTTCTTACGGTCCATCACAAGATCAGTGAGCGCTACCGCACTATCCAGTTCTCCGTCGACGTCCGATCAAGGAGGTCAAGTCGTCACCCTTCATGACTTCTCTCACCTCCCTTAGATGAATCGTTCTGGGATTTTTATGTTTGGCTCTTGAAAGCGAGCCAGTCGGAATGGACGGAGGTCGAATTGAGAATTCCTCGTGGTCATCATCTCGGCTACCGCGAGACCGATCGTTGGTGCGATTGTCAGGCCGTGACCACTGAAGCCGCCGGCAATCACTAGTCCCTGTGGAGACTCAGGCTGATCCACTACAGGCAAACCATCCAAGGTTTGATCAATGAAACCTGTCCAATAGCGGCGCACCGGACTATCGATTTCAGGCGCCAGCACCGACCGCAGTCGAGCGTAGCTTTCGTCGATCAACCGACGATTGGGCTCAAGGTAGTGTAAGTTCCCGTCTCGACCAAACTCCCCCGAGACAACGTGCCGCCAGTCCTTCGGTGTTCGACCCAGTCTCAACCGCACGCTTCGGTGGTGAACGCGATACCGGGGAAGCCATTTTCGGAGTTGACGCAGGTCCCTTAACGACACGATTTTGTCAGCGCGAATGTTGAGACCCCCTCCGAGTACGAGTTGCCCGGTTGGTCTTTGGCGTACGCTGAAGTTCGACGCTCGGAGGGTGGCCTGGAAAAGTGGCGAGACCCGCTCAGTTTCGGCCTGAGTAACGAGTACCCCACTGATGGGCATTTCGAGACCTACCGTTCTCACTAGGTCAGAAGTTCCTAATCCGGCAGCTACGACCACTACCGGGCCATCCACGAACTCGTTGCCGATCATCCTTACTCCACGAACACTCCCGTCAGAACGAACAGTGATTTCGGCAACTCGCTGGTTAAACTTAAAGCACGCGCCTCGACTTTCTGCCAATTTCACCATGAGCTCGACAGCACGTTGCGGATTACACTGCGCGTCGTAGGGGCTGTACAGAGCGGCGCTGACGTTATTTTGCCTGAACGGAACGAGACGGCAGGCCTCCGAAGCGTCTATTACCCTCACGTTGGTTAACCCCACGGCGTGAGCTTGCTCCTCAAGTATTAGCAGCATGGCGACCTCATCCTGGGTCTGGGCCACGTAAATATTTCCACCCTGCACGAATTCGAAGTCGCCGACTTCCGTAAGCGCCTTCCAGCGAGCTATCCCTTCCACAGCAAGGGGCAATTCGGGGGCGATTCGACCCTGAATCCGCAAGCTGCCCATACTGCGACTACTTCCTTCCCATCCCGAGTGCGATCCCTTTTCGAGCACCACAACTTTTAGGCCTTTCGCCGCGAGTTCCGCCGCGCAACTACTACCCACCACACCAGCTCCAACTACGACGGCATCCCACTCAGCGGTCATGATTCGCGTCCGGTGTGGATCCGAGGCGAACTCACCGGGTTAGTACTCTTTTCGCCAACAACAATCTCAACGAGAGAATCAGTTTCAGCAAGCATTAAGAGAAGAGAGTGATGATACCTGCACGGGAAAATCCGATTAACTCGACCACTTTGCATTGCCTCTCCGTATCTAAGATGCTCTTACAGCGGCCACACCTTCTCCATACTTTCCAGTGCACCGCTAATCACCTCTCGCTTATTGGCGAATGACATCCGTACGTGTCCTTCCCCACCCGGGCCAAACGCGTTGCCCGGAGTAACGGCAACCCCAGCTTCTTCCAACAACCACGCGGTGAACTGCATCGAGTCTCCTAGGCGCACATCCTCGATCTTCGGAAAGACGTAAAACGCACCGTCTGGTTTAGGGCAACTGATTCCCGGCATTGCGTTAATCCCTTCTACAATGAGATCTCTCCGCGCTGCGTACTCCTCACGCATTTCTTCCACCGATTCCTGTGATCCGGTGAGCGCCGCGAGACCTCCGGCTTGTACGAAGGAGCACGCACAACCCACCGTGTGCTGCTGGCTTTTAACGACCTGGTCGATGATGTCGCTCGGCGCAGCCACGTACCCGAGTCTCCAACCAGTCATCGCAAACGCCTTGGAGAATCCATTCACGGTGATCGTCCTCGCAAAGGAGTCCCCCACAGCCGCAAGGCTCAGGTGACGGCGTCCGTCGTATAAAATTTTCTCGTAAATCTCATCAGCAACGATAATTAAATCTCGCTCGCGAGCGATATCTGCGATGAGGGTGGCCTCATCCTCTGTTAAAGCTCGGCCCGTCGGATTATTGGGAGTATTGATCAGGATGGCTCGCGACTTCTCAGTGATGGCTGCTTCAATCCGCTCTCGCGTAATCGAAAATCCTTCATCGCTCGCTAAGGCCACGAAAACGGGACGTACTCCGATGAAGTGGAGCATCGCTTCATAGCTCACCCACGACGGAGTCAGCAGTAAGACCTCGTCACCGGGATCCAGCACGCTCAATAAAGCAATAAACAGCGCATGCTTTGCAGAGGGCGTTACCACAATTTCCCTGGCTGGATCGTACGTCAGTCCGTTGTCATCATGAAGTTTCCCGGCGATTGCCTCTCGCAGTAGCAAAGTTCCGCGGCTCGGCACGTAGTGCGTATCTCCAACCTTCATCGACTCCACCGTTGCGTCGACGATGTGACTTGGAGTTGGAAAATCCGGGTCACCCCCGCCAAGATCCCACACGTGTCGACCCTCTGATCGCAAGCGCTTCACCATGTCGGCGACAGCAAACGTCGCCGACTCCTCCACAAGTTCAAGCCGCTTTGCCGTGCGTGCGTGCGTCTCCATTATCTCCCCTTCACTTTCTCTCCTACTAGTCATTTTTTTCGCCTTGCTTCGTAGCGAATTGTTGATATTCGTCTAATACGTCTTGATAGGTGTACGACTCTCTCCGCGCAAAACTGTCGCGCAGACCAAACGCGGCCGACTTCATCAAGCGTCGCGTGGTCGCGGCCGTCATGATCGGCTCTATGCCCGTGGCTTCGAGTTCATCTTCAATGCACTTCATCTCATCTGCTCGCCGTTCGCTATGGAGAACGTCAGTTTCAATACACATGACGGCGAACTTGCTGAAAGTGGTCGCGTCCATCGGTGAACAGATTCCGTCGAACGCTTCCTCCACGATTCCCATACTCGCGGCAGCACTGAGGGCTTCGACCAACAAGCCTTCCATTCCTTTCGTAACGACACTTCGCAGCATTTTCACTCCAGAGGCCGTGCCCGCATCCCCAGCAAGTACCTGAACGCTGAAGCCGTAGGGCGTCATCGCAGCCGAGAACTCCTCGACCCTGTTCCCGGAGCAATACAACTGGACACCATGTCCATAGATGCTGACGGCTCCCATGACGCTCGCGTCGACATATCCGACTCCTCGCTCAGAGGCAATACGGCTTAAACGGCGCTTCACGGATGGCGTTGATGCATTCACGTCTATAACGAGTTGATCTTTACCGCACAGCTCCAAGATCTCCTGACCTACGGCCTCAGCCTGCCCGACGGTGACGGCCGAGAAGATGACGTCGCAATCGCTGACCAATGACGCCAAGTTGTTGCGGGGAGATGCGCCAATAGTCGCCAAGCCATTAAGGAACTCTTCATCGTAGGGGGGGAAGTGCCTTGATCCGTTGCAGTACACAACGACACCGTCGGGCACCTTTCCGGCCAGTGCCTCGGCAAAGCACTGCGCGGCCTCTCCAAATCCGACAAAACCTACTGATTTCATTTCGCTATCTCCCTTTTGATCGCGTTCTCATTTAATAAACTTCAGTCTCAGGTCGTCGCGTGGCAATCCAACGCCCCCTCTAGTCCAAGTTCTCGAAGCTTGAATCGCTGAACCTTCTCCGACGCTGTTTTCGGGAACGATGGCATGAATCGCACGTAACGAGGACTGAGTGAGTGCCCTAGCCTGTCGTTCGTCCATCGTGCAATGTCAAGCGCACTCAGTGAACTATTCGGATCCCGCACAACGCACGCCACAAGCTCCTGGCCCACCAACTCAGCGGGAACACCGACGACCGCTACTTCAGACACGCCATCAATGAGTGCAATTTCGCCCTCGATCATCTCCACGGAAATGTTCTCGCCATTGCGGCGGACAGCGTCTTCATCCCGACCAAGAAACTCGACGCTGCCGTCGTCCCACATGCGTCCACGATCCCCCGTGTGGAACCATAGGTTTTTCATCTTCCCAAGCGTCCGGTCCGGATCGTTAAAGTATCCCTGAAACATAACGTTTGGCATGGTCGGTCGCACCAGAATCTCCCCGACTGAGCCAGGAGGTTGTGGCCGATCATCTTGCGACACCACCCGTATCTCGAAACAGTCCCGGGGGAACCCGTGTTGTCCAGTCGGAGGGACTCCCACTCTCGGAGTTACGGTCGTGTTGCAGCCGACTTCTATCATTCCCCAACCGTCGAGCATCTCGCAAGAGAATCGTCGAGAAAACTCCTCCACCATCGGCTTCGAAGCTCCGCCTAGCGCAAGTCTCAACGTGTTGATCTCTTCATCCTCTACTGGAGGTTGCTTCAGCAGTATTCCAAGAATCGATCCGATGTGCGTAAACGTCGTCGCACGATACGCCGCCACTTCCTCCCAGAATCTGGACGCCGAAAAGCGAGTGCTAAGCGCAATCTGGCCTCCCACTGTCAGTGTCGGCATTACGCCCATCACTTGTGGGTTGCCGTGGTAGAGGGGCAAACATACATACATGCAGTCGCGTTCCGTAAGTGCCATCACCCGAGCTAGGTCTTGCGCTGCTCGAGCGTACGCAAAGTGTGGTATCACGACTCCCTTTGGCGATCCCGTTGTTCCCGAGGTGTACATGATCACCAGGGCATCGGACGCAACGACACCTTGAGTCTTTGGCTCAGCGTCGCTCGCGTTTTCGAGCACGCTTCCCAGCGACATCTCCGCACTACCACTCCCACGTACGAGTGTGGGAATCTTCGGCAATTGTTCGCGTTCTTCGATTTCCAGGGAATGCAGTACTTCCTCATCGATGACGAGACAACATGGATCGCAATGGCGAATCTGATAGAGCAACGCGTCACCCTTGAGCCGTGCGTTGATGGCCACGTGTACGGCACCGATTTTTGCTAGTCCGAACCACAAAAACACGAACTCCCTGCAGTTGCCCATGACGAGCGCCACGCGATCGCCTTTTCCCACGCCGAGTTCGCCGAGCGCGTTTGCCGCCTTATTGCTCCAGCGGTCCAACGTTTCATAGTCGACGTGACCAAACCCATCGCTAAGTGCTGTGTTCGCACCGTGTTGTTGTACAGAACGATTGAGGATACTTGGCAGAGTATCCAGGATCGTCTCGCTAACCACGTTGGTTCCGCACGTCGACGGGAATTTCAATTCGAGGCGCCTCGGGATGGGTGACGAGGATTCGCTCGACGCCCCTTGTTACGCGCAACCGAAGCATTTGATCCCCTCTGATTTGCGAACTCGGGTCCTAGCGCGAATTCACGAAAACGAAGTGTACATTGACACAGAACGGTTGTCAAGAGAATATCGGATGGATGTAGGAGAATCAGTGGTCCAACGCATATCCCCTAACAAGTTGTCGCTGAGTGTTCTTCCAGAGTGTTCAGTACAGACTGTCTCTGGTTTCGGAGCGAGTGCGTGAGTGCATTGAATCAGTCCTGGGGATTCCGAACAATGTCTTTCTCGAAAGGGCTAGTGAGATAACTACGCAAGCACAAGATGTTGTGTTTATGCTTGAGAGCCCAAGGGAACGTCCATGGAGAACATGAGTGAGGCGCACGAGTGGTGAAGTTCGTGAATCTACCAGTGCCCGAGTCCGGCCTTCTCTGTTATAAGTGGAACCCCCTTGCCGGAGTCGTCCGGGTCCAGGAATCGTCCGAAAGGGGAAAGTGAAAATGAGGTTCTCGTCGTTACGCCGCGCGTCACCGCGAAGCAGGGCCCCAGCCTCTTGACCCCGGCGGTGACCTTCGAGGAGACCGACGAGTGGGGGCGACAGATGAAGCGAACGCCCACTCCCCTTGGTCTTCAGGTCGCTAAAGTTCACTCCAGAGTTATCGCGCACGAGCCAACGAGGGACCGTTCTCACCACCGCGTCTTGTGTGAGCTCAAGGTCCAACCACGCGAGAACGGAGATCTCACCGGTGACCCATCATCACAGCCGTCGCCCCCTTAGACTCCGAAAGGATTTAGTCGACGGCGTATTACTGTTCGGAGGCTGAATGACCCTTACTGCGGATGCCATCGTGGTGGGTGCTGGCGTTATGGGTGGCTCTATCGCGTTTGAACTCGCGAAGTTGGGTCTTGTCGTTGTGGGCGTCGAAAAAAAGGGCGCCCCCGGCCATGGGTCCACCAGCGCGTCAAGTGCCATTATCCGATTCAACTACTCGACTCGAGAAGGAGTTGCCACTTCCTGGGAAGCTAAGCATTGCTGGGAAGCCTGGTCCGAACACCTGGGTTGCGCCGACGGGTACGGACTCGCGTCGTTTCAACGAACGGGGATGATCGTGTTGGACACCCCGGTTTCACCTCGTGATCGAATCATCGCACTCTTTGAGCAAGTTGGAGTGACCTACGAGGAGTGGGATGCAGCCGCACTGCGAGCACGCATTCCCGGCATCGACGCGAGCGCGTACTGGCCACCCAAGCGGATTGACGATGACGCTTTCTTCCAGGGCGCCGACCACGAAATTGGCGGACTCTTCATGCCAGACGCCGGTTTTGTTGATGACCCGCAGCTCGCGGCGCAAAACCTGATAACTGCCGCGCAGCGTTTAGGTGCCACTCTTCTGCTCAACCGCACCGTCAACAAGATCATCCAACGCGATGGGCGAGTCGCTGGCGTGGAACTCAGCAATGGAGAAGAAATCGAATCGCCGGTGGTGATTAACGCCGCCGGTCCATGGTCCGGTCGGATCAATCGCCTGGCCGGAGTGGGAGCAGATTTCACCATCGGCGTACGCCCGTTGCGACAAGAGGTGCATTACGTTCAGGCACCACCCGGCTTCAATGCAGACGGCGCCCTTGGCCCGAGCATTGCCGACTTGGACCTAGTGGTCCGTCGCT
>Ga0307372_10010092_pt1 | contig 12868 bp, 11 predicted proteins | sample OX1MG_FD_202533 | JGI IMG/M metagenome (GOLD analysis project Ga0307372, IMG submission 202533) | Soil microbial communities from Risofladan, Vaasa, Finland - OX-1 | ecosystem: Environmental > Terrestrial > Soil > Coastal area > Acid sulfate soil | place: Finland: Risofladan, Vaasa | collected...
CGGCCGAGCCCAGGTGGACGAGCCGCACGCCCGGGCGGACTCGGGCAAGCACATCGATCAGGGACGCCACGAACAGGACATTCGTGCGCACCAGCGTGGGCACGTCGCCCACGGTGAGGCCGATGCAGTTGACGACCGCGTCCGGCGCGACGCGGGCCATCAGACGCTGGATCTGCTCCTGGGAGTCGGGTCCGAGCGCGATGGTCTCCCATTCGCGGTCGGAGGACTCGTGATCGGGAAAGCGATCGACACCGATCACCGCGTGACCGCGCGCTTCAAGCTCGCGCGTCACGTGGCGACCGATGAAGCCGCCTGCCCCAAGGACCACGATCCGTGTCATGCCGCGACCATCTCCACGAGCGGAGTCTGCGTCGTCTCGATCTCCGGCAGCAGCGAGCGGCGCAGGGTCGGGAACTCCAGGTTGGCACGCTCGTAATCCTCCGGCCGACCAATGTCGAGCCAGTAGCCGTCGAACGCGTAGCTCTGAGGCGCGTGGCCGGCGTTGAGCAGGTCGAGCATCACCGAGTCGAACCCGAGCGGCTCGCCGACCAGGTAGTCGGCCAGCGTGTCGCGGCTCACCCCGTAGACGCCCATGCTCACCGAATACCCAAGGATCGGCTTCTCGGTGAAGCCGACGATGCCCGGACCCTGCAGGTCCAGGACACCGAAGTCGATGTGCACCTGGCGTTCGTAGGTTGCCACGGTGATCGGGGCGGCGGCCGTGATGTGGTGATCGAGGACCGCACCGTAATCGAGGTCCGTGAGAATGTCGCCATTCATCGCGAGGAAGTGATCCGGCAGTCGGTCGCGCATGGTGACGAGCGGTCCCATGGTTCCCAGGGGCGACTCCTCAAAGAAGTAGTCGACCTCGATGTCCCACTGGCTCCCGTCGCCGATGTAGGCGCGGATGATGTGGCCCAAGTGGCCGATCGCGAGTGTCGCGCGGCGGAACCCGTAGTGCCGCAGTTGTCGCATGACGATCTCGAGGATCGACATCTCGTCGCCGATCGGAACCAGCGGCTTGGGAATGCACGTCGTATAGGGGCGCAGCCGCACTCCCTTGCCGCCGGCCAGGATCACGACGTGTCGGTCGCGATCGGGGATTTGATTCTTGCTCATGGTTGGAGTCTCCTGTGCAGCCGGGGCAGGCATCACACGTTGTAGATCGCGGTTTTGTAACCGGCGAGGTTTTCGGGGTCGCTGAGCCACTCACAAGTCATGGCGAGCCCGTGGTCGAGGGTGACGGATGGGCTCCAGCCGGTCGCCTCGGTCATCGCGCTGCTGTCGGCCAGTAGCCGCATGACTTCGGAGTCGGCGGGGCGTTGGCGCGGGGAATCCGCGACAACCTCTATTTCCTCACCCATGATGTTGGCGATGCGCAGCACAAGGTCGCCGATAGAGATGTCGCGTCCGGATCCGGCGTTGAGGGTCTTGCCTTCGACGCGAGCCGCCTCACCGGTGCCGACGGCGACAAACGCACGAGCGGTGTCCTTGACGAACGTGAAATCGCGCGTTGGGTCGAGCGACCCAAGCTTGATGACCGAGTTGCCTGCGGCGATCTGCGAGATGATCGTCGGGATGACGGCGCGGGCAGACTGCCGCGGACCGTAGGCGTTGAAGGGCCGAAGTGTCACGACCGGCAAGCCGAAGCTCAAGTGATAACTCTCGACGAGCTTGTCGGCGCCGATCTTGGATGCTGCGTAGGGCGACTGGGCCTGCAGCGGATGCGTCTCGGGAATTGGGACGACGCGCGCGGTCCCGTACACCTCGCTGGTGGAGGTCTGGATGATGCGGCTGGTGCCGAGCGTGCGCGCGGCCTCGAGCACGTTCAGCGTTCCACCGACATTGGTCTCGACGTAGGTGCGCGGGGCGATGTAGGAGAACGGGATCGCGATCAGCGCGGCGAGGTGGTAGACGACGTCGACGTCGCGCATGAGGTTCATGACCGAACCTGCATCGCGGACGTCGCCGAGCTGCACCTCGACGTTGGCCATGACGTCCTCGTCCAGGCGCTCTAACCAACCCCACGACCCGAACGAGTTGTAGAGCACCATTGCTCGGACGCCATGCCCCTGGGCAACGAGCTCCTCCACCAAGTGCGAGCCGATGAAGCCTTCGGCTCCAGTGACGGCGACAAGTTCTGACACGACTAAGTTCCTTCCATGGGGGAGACCGGGGCTATGCGCCGTGGTTGGACACGACCCGGACCTCACGCCAGCCGAGGGCAAGCAGGCATCCAGCCAAGGCAGCACTGGCGATGAGGTAAATGGTCATTAGTTGGGTTGCATGAGGCGACGCGAGCGCCGGGAGCCAGACGGCAGCGACGGCAAGCGCCAGGACTGGGAGCACCATGCTGATGCGTCCCCAGGTGGTCAGGACGAGGGCCATGAACACGGCGCCCCCGAGGAAGAGGTAGGCGACGAGCAGCTCCGCCACATCGGTCGGGACGTGCCCCGCGACGATGGCGATGCCGACGGCGGTGACGAAGGTGAGGACAAAGAGCGCCGCGGCGTGGGTCGCGGCCGCCACGAGCAGGTTGCGCCACGCCGCTCTTGAGAATGTCTCGATGTCGGGCGCGAGGTCCATGGCGCGATTGCGCCGGTCCGCATAGCTGGCCAGCTGCCATTCGGCCACGCCCATGCTCAACACGAGAGGCACCATTGCAGCGCCCAGCAGGCTCGGGGAATCCTCGGGACTGTGTGTGGCGGCGGAGTGGAGCATCGGCGCAGCGAGCAGCGCAGCGAGCAGCACACCGTAGATCCCGAACTGCACCGCCCGAAAGGCATCGGCGCGGCCAAGGCGTGCGCGAGTGCGCGGGCCTTCCTGGTAGGCGCGATCGGCGGTGTAGATGGCCGACCCGAAGGTGAGGGCCATGGCGATGACGATGGCACCGACTGCGACCTCGCGGGTGAGCCCGAGCGGGTTCCCCGCCAGGTACGCCACGCTCACGACGACGCCCGGCACGAGGCTGAACCACAGCAGCCGGTCGCGTTCGAACAGCAGGAGCGCCGCGGCCGACATGATGTAGAGGGTCTGGGTGCAGCAGGCCGCGACCAAGTTGTGGTTCCAGCCGGTGACCATGGCGGCGAGCCCGCCCGCTGTGGCCATGAGGCCGAGTCCGCCGACCAAGATGAGGCCGAGGGCCATGCCGGCGCCGGAGCGATTGCCCCGGCCCACGAGGGTATGGCCGATGATCGCCATGACCTGGCTGATTCCCCAGCCCGCCATCACCGCCAGCAGCAGCGCGACCGGGGCGGCCCGCGACGGGAACATTGGCTCGACGACGAAGTAGAACAGGCCCGGCAGGGCGAACAGCAGACCACGCGCGATGTTGCGGCCGGGTGCGTTCGTGACGACCCGCCGGCCGGTGTACCGGGTGGTGCGCAGCGGGACGCGCGCGTAGAGCTCGGTGGCCAGCGCGAAGACGTCGTCGTACCCGTAGTCCTCGCGGCATATCTCGTCGCTGATGCCATCGGCCTCAAGCGCGGCGGCGATCTCGAGCGCGCTCACGGCATGCGTGCACACCGCATCCAGTCGGCGCGAGAGCATGTCGACGGGAGCGCTCGATCGTGGCGTGAGGGCGTAGCCACTGGATGTCGCTTTGGCCGCCGACGGCGCGGGCTTGGCCGGGACGAGCATCTCGGGCGGCATCGCCGGCACCTCGGCCGCGCGGATGTGTGCGTCATGCGTCGTCACGTCGCGGGCACCGATTCGAGTCGCACGAGCTCGGCCGGTTCGTCACTCGGTACCGCGCTGGCCAGGGCCGCGCTGGGCACCGGCGTCGCGCCGAGCTCCAGGTAGATCTCGCGATAGATGCCAAGGAATCGCTGGAGCGTGAAGTACTTGAGCGCACGGGCGCGGGCCGCCTGACTGAGCACGTCGCGCCGCTGGTGGTCGTTGAGTAGGGCGACGCAGGCGTCCGCGAGCGCCGTGGGATCGCGTGGCGGGACGACCAGCCCGGCGTTGCCTGCGGCTTCGCCCACGCCGCCAACATTCGTTGACACCGTCGCGCGGCCTGACATCATCGCCTCGATGACGGTGTAGGGGAATCCCTCGGACGTACTCGACAGGACGACGACGCTGGCGGCCGCGTAGGCGTCCCGGATGTCCGGAATCCGGCCTTCGAAGCGGACGTGCTCGGCCAGGTTTAGTCGGTCGAGCAGTGCCTGACAGCGCTCGGCGTAGGCCTCGTTGCCGACGGGAACGCCGCCGAACATCCGCAACCGGAAGTTCGGCACGCGTTGGCGCACGATGGCGGCGGCGCGGATGAGGGTCTCAAGGTCCTTCAGCGGGTCAATGCGCCCGACCCACACGAGGGTTGGTGCGACCGGCTCAGGGCCCGCGTCCGGGAACTCGTGGTGATCGACGCCATTGTGGATGGGACGGACCTTCTCGGGATCGGCACCGTTGCGTTCCTGCCACCGGCGGTTGTACCGGCTGCCGGGCGTAATGAGGTCGGCCACGATGTAGGCCGCCGAGGTCAGCAGGCGCACAAACCGCAGCACCAGCATGCGCACGGGGTACGTCGCGTCGCGGTATCCGAGGGCCATGTAGCGCTCGCGCAGATAGATCCCGTGTTCGGTCAGAATGAACGGGGCGTCGTACTTCCACTTGCCAACCATCGCGACCAGGCTGGCGAGCCCGTTGGAGGACGCGTGGAAGATGTCGGCGGGCGGGACATCGGCCGACAGCGCCCGCAACAGATGCTCGACTAGCGTGCCGGCGTGCACTGCGTCCGCAACGCTCGGCGCATGGGTGGCCACCGACGCGCGGGTGGCGTCCGGTGCCGCCAGCCACGCCTCGTGCAGGCGCCGCAGCGCCGCCTCGGAGGTCAGCGCGGCCGTCAGATCGTGCTGCTCGGCGTACCAGCGCAGGTCCTTGAGCGCGCCGATGAACAGCTCGATGTCATCGGCCAGCAGTGCCGCGATGAAGTGCTGGTGGGCGGCCGCGAAGTCCGGGTGCTCGCGACGCTGTCGGGGCCGGGACGACATGGCGCCCCAGATCGGGGTCATGATTGTCCGGTTGAGGTTCTCCGGGGCCGCCCAGACCGAACGCTCGAGGCCGGTTCCGGTGATCGAATGGACGTCGAACCGGAACTCCGGCAGACCTCGGATCAACTGGTCGCACCACACGCTGACGCCACCCTGGTGGGCGGGGTACGTGCCCTCGGTGATCAGGGCGATCACTCCAGGTCGTGATCGGTCACCGGTGGAATGCCGGTTCTCGGTCGACGTGATGGCGGGTGGCATATGTGCTGGTCCGGGGCTGGGACTTGGGGGGCCGGGCGCTACCGGATAGGCGACGTGACGCCGGTGCGAGCGCGGCCCGTCGTCCAGTCGGAACGGCGGTCTCGCGCATCGTCGGAATTGGTTCCGGCCGACGGGCCGTGGGGGGCGAGGTGGTGGGCGTCGCGCGTGGGTCCGACGGTCGCCAACAGGCGCGCGGCAGGTCGCTCGCCTGCCAGAATTGTGGGTACCCCGCGTGCCATACAGTGTGTCCTTTTTATGCGGTTTCGGAGGGCCTGCGGCGCCTCTATGCGGGACGCCGGATTGCACGAGTAGGTGTATTCGCTGAGTTTCAGCTGTGAATAACTCATGACTTGGTGTTGACTGAGTAATGCCTCGCGGTAGAATCAGCAGAGGATCAATTGCCGCGGCTCGCACCAATGGGAACCGGCGCAATCGTGGCGATGGGAAGCGCGTGATGACGCTGACGACGATCAGGCGAGGTGCCGCTAATCAGTTACGTTTTTGTAGTAAAACATGACTGTTATGCGCTTTAGCGATGATTGCCCGCGGAATTGGCGCGCCGGAGACCACACCGTTGCGACGCCCGTACGCGCCCTGGACCGGCGGCCCCCGGCGGCCCCCGGCGCCGCCAGCGCCGCCCTGGGCCGGCGCGGCCATGTCTACCCGGAAGGGGGGGTTCCCCATCCCCCAGTATCGGACCCACGACCCACTCGATTGTGGGGCGAAGTGGTGTCACGGACGGTCCAAACTGGGGGTGTGCAGGACGGGCCCCGTCTGCTGCTCGGTCCTGCGCCTGTCGACGGCGTCCCGGCCGCGGTACCGTACGCCGGTCCCAAGACCCACAATTCACCGCCCGAGCGCCCCTCGAGGTGCCCGAATCTTTAAGCCCAGATCGACTTCGTCCGATGACCGTGACGTGATCCTGATTCAACGCCGCTTGGCCATCCCGCGAGCATGTCCCGCGAGCGCCACGACCTCACCCTCATCGACCGGGGCGTGCGAGTGCGTGCCCGTCGATCCGCTCCCCAGATTCCGCGCGTCGGGACGGGCGGCACGGTGACGACGGTGCCGTGGCGCAACCCCACCTGGGCACACACGCCCGAGCACGTGCCGCCCGTGCGATCGACAGGCCCATTCCGGATTCACACCCTCGGCGACTTCGTGGTGCTGCGCGATGAGGAGTCCGTCGAACTCGGTCAGCACCAGTCCCGCGACCTGATAGCGATTCTGATCTGCGCCCAGGGGCCGGTGCATCGCGACAAGTTGATCGAGTGGTTGTGGCCACATCTGCCCGAAGACCGTGCAGTGTCGACGTTGTACTCGAGCGTCTACACGCTGCGACAGCGGCTGGAGCCGGGCCGAACGCACTCGGCAGCGATGTCGTTTGTCCGATCCGACGGCGACGCCTACCGCCTCGACTGGCAGCGCGATGACTTCCTAGACGTCAGCCAATTCATGCAGCTCGCCCAGCGCGCGCTGCGCCCGGTGCCCGCCGAGACCCGCCTCGAGCGACTGCAGGGTGCCGAGGCCGCCTATACCGGGCCCTTCTTGCCGCAATGGCCGTACGCGGATTGGGCGGCGGTCAGCCGGGCCGAGGTCGAGGAGGCCTACCAGGCTGTGGCGTCGGACCTGGCGGCGGCGTACGCGGACGCCGACCAAACAACGGCCGCAGTCGCACTGTACCGCCGGCTTCTGGTCCTCGATCCCGAACGGGAGACGTGGCACCGCGCCCTAATGGAGATCTTTATCGCCGAAGGCGACCGGTCGCTGGCCGCCCACCAGTACCGACTGTGCCAGCGCATCCTGCAGGAGCGTCTCGGGCTCGAACCGAGTCCGAAGACCCAAAAACTCTTCGCGTCGCTCGCCGACTCCTAGTCGGGCCTCCGTCCGACGGCGATCAGCCCGGCGCCTCGGTCGGCGAATGCCCGCGCCATGAGCACGGCGGGGTACGACAGGATCCTGGTCACCCGTGCCGCGAGGCGACCGCGCGGCTGCAGGAGCCGACCGCTTCGGGCTGTTGCCTCCGTCCGGTCCGTCGGTGCGCGGCGCGCATCCAGCGTGGCCAGGCGCTGGCGCGTGGCGTCGAGCGCGAACGACACCGGGCCGCCGTAGTGACGTATCTCGATTTCGTCGAGACCCGCATCTCTGAGCAGTTTGGCGAGCGTCAGCGCGTCGTAGCGGCGCCAGTGCCCGACCCGGGCATCAGCGGGGCCGAAGCGCTCTGGGTATGCCGGCGCCGTGATGATCATGCGGCCGCCTGGCGTGAGGTGGGCCCGCCAGTCCTGTAGAGCGGCGCGGTCATCTTCGATGTGCTCGAGGACCTCGAAGGCGCAGACGACATCGGCATGAAAGTCGGCCTCGAGTGCGGACGTGTCACCGCACAACACGGTGCCCCCATACGGGCGCACCCGCTCGTGGGCAGCGCGCGCCGCGGTCGCGTCCGTCTCGACCGCCGCGTAGGGATAGCGCTCGGCGAGCAGCTGCGAGAGACCGCCAAGTCCGCAGCCAATCTCCAAGACGCTCGATCGCGGGTCGAGTGGCAGCCGCCGCTCGACGGCGTCCCAGCGCAGCCAGGCACTCACGGTCAGCGCGTACGATTGAACGGCCACGCCCGACACGATACGCGCCGCGGTGCGGATCGAAGAGCCCCGGGCATCGCGCCACCTGCCCGGACGTCGTTGTCGGGGCCGCTGGTGATAATTGGCGGAAATTGCGATTCCCCTTGTCACGTGGGCCGATATACCCGCGGCGGTGCGTCTGGATCGTCCTACCGTGACGCCATCAGGGCGGGGCATGCGCGCGTTTGCCGTGGGTCGCATCTCTCGCCGTGACCAGTCGGTCCCCATAGCGGAGGAACGCAACATGCCGACATATCTGACGTTCTTCGAATACACGAAGGACGCGTGGCACCAGATGGTCCAGAACCCGGAGGACCGTGAGGCCGCGACTCGCACGGTGATGGAGGCAAACGGCGGGAAGCTTCTCGCCTTCTATTGGATGTTCGGCGACCACGACGGGCTGGCGATCTATGAAGCACCGGACGCCGTCGTCGCCGCCACGGTGCTCGCCGGGATCAGGGCCACCGGACGGATCGAGACCATGACGACCCGTTCGCTGCTGACCGGACAAGAGGCCCAGCGCGTTTTGGACTTGGCCAAGTTCGCGAGCACGGAGTACTCGCCTCCGGGCGGAGCGCGACAGTGGCATAGCGACTTCGAATCGCACGGCTGACGGGTCGGTCAGCCCGCGCTCGGAACCCCAATGGGAGCCCCGGTCATGGCGCAACTGCGTCTAGGCCGGGGCGACCGCCTTCGCGAGTGCAGGGTCCCGAACATGATGCGCGCGTTCGTGTGTCCCGCGGTCCGCCTGGCGACCGGCGGGCGCACGAGTCAGTCGTCGTCCGGCGCCCGCGCTCTCCCCCGGCGATCCCGGCGGCGCTGGGCGGCGCCCAGCGCGATGAACGCGCCCACGACTGTGGCGGCCACGATCCCGGCGAACACGAATGCTCCGAGCATCGCCGGCCCGCTTGAGCCGGTCGCCCACATGATCGGGAGGATCGCGACGAGTTCGAGCGCCCACCAGACCAACAGCACCACAATTGCGGACTTCACGCGGGCCATATGGCCGGTCAGGCTAGCCAACAACGCGCCTGGGCGCGTCGCCAGTCGTCCCGGGCGGTGGGCCGGGAGGTCACCGACCATGGGTGGCGCATGACCGTGGTCGCGGCGCACAGCCCCTACCGAGTCTCCAGATGTCGAGCAGTGGCAGGACCCCTGTCGCCGTCCTCACGTCGGCCCCGCCCCATGCCAGCGGCAACCCTGCTCCGCCGATCGCCCGTTGATCGCGAAGATGCGGCCGTGAAGTCTAGTTGCCGTCGCCGCGACCTCGAGACGTGCGTTGATGGATCTCGGCCGAGACGTATCGTCTCGGCCACGCTTGTAAGCATCTCGTGAGGATGGATGCCCCCGGGGGGAACCCTGTCGTAGACTCGCCATGACCCGTGCGGCGCAATTCCCCCAAGAGAACGCCGAATCCGGCCGAGCATCGATGCCGAGCCAGCGCGGCACGGCCGACGGCGGGCTCTTCATGACGATCGCGCCCATGCCGGGCGGGGTGGATAGATCTCGATGATCGGGATCATCGAGATCTATCTCTGCGCGCTCGGACTCATCGCGCTCGTGGGCTGCGCCGTGCGGAGCGTGCTGTATCCACACCGACGGGTGTTGCGTCCGGATGTCCTGCCGCTCGGACTCGCGACGACGGTGGGGATCCTGTCGGTTGGTGCGTACGTGGTGACCGCGGCTGACGCGACACTTGTGCTGATCCTTGCCTCGCTCTTGGCGCTGGGTCTGCGAATCGTCGCCCGAAGCACGACCACCGGCAGTGAGGTGGCACCTGAAGGGCAGGCTGAGGGGCAGGCGCGTGCGGAGCGTGTGGTGCTCCTTGCCGCGGCGGCGATCGGAGCCGTTGCCCTTGCGCCCCTGTTCTGGGTCGGGTTTCCCACGACGATTGCGGTGTCGATTGGCGATGGATGGGCGTATGCGGCTGAGGTGCTCTGGCTCCAGAGTCACACGCTGTCCGATCACATTCCCGTCGGGGCGCAATACCCGCTGAACAGTGCACTCCCGGATCAGCTCCATGGTGGGCTCACTGTCGGGTTTGAACTGTTTGCGACGGCCGTGGGATCGGTCACACGGCGCGCTCCCTACGAACTGATCAACGCGACGTCTGCGACCGCCTTCGCCGTCGCGGTTGTCTCATGGCGTGAACTTGTCTGCGCCCTGCGACCCGCGCGGCAAGCAACGGTCTGCCTCGGCATCGTGGTCGCCGCTGTAAGTCCCCTTTTCGTCTACCTGTACGCGCAGAACCAGGCGCCAAACCTTCTCGCGCTGGCGCTGCTGCCGTTCGCCGTCGCTGCGGCGGTGCGGTTCGCACGTGACCCGGGCTGGCGGGCCCTGCTCGTCTCGGGGCTCGCTGGTGGTGGGGCGATCGGGATCTACACGCCGATCGCGCCATGGCTGATCGCCGGGGTGCTCGGCGCCGTGATCACCGCGACGGTGAGCGCCGACCGGACTGGCCGTGAAACGGGCGCGTGGTCTGTCGTTCGGTCCGGCATCTGGGTCGGCCTCCTGTTCGCGTCCGTGCTGGTCGCCATTGGTGTAGTCGCGCCCCTCGCGGCCCGGCAGTTGGTGCTGGTGCGATCTGGGTCGGGGACTGGTGTGCACGCCAATCTCGTGGACGCTGCGGATCGCATTGGGCTGATGACGGGCGGCCTGGTGCGCGGAAACTTCGGGCTCGATGTCGCCTTCGGGGGCGGGACGTGGATGACCTGGGTGGGCTGCGGGATCGTGATCGTGGCCACTGGTTGCGCCATCGCCGTTGCGGTCGCCGGCCGGGGGGCCATCGATGTGCTTGCCAAGGCGTCGATCTTCGTGGGCTTCGCCGGAGCGACGATCATCCTGCTGCTGCGCTTTCCCCACGACGGGTACGCACAGTGGAAGACCTTGATCGTCTCGGGTGCCCTGTTGGCCAGGGTCGTGGCGATCATGTTGAGTCTTGCTCCCCGCCGGTTCCGATGGGTCGCGCGGGGGGGTCTGGTCGCGCTAGCGGTCGTATGGGTAACTACGTCGGGTGTGTTGCTGTCCCGCGTCGTCACCGGGAACAAGCACCTTGGTGATCTCGGCTTCCGGCGTCAGGACGTGCAGTTGGGGGCCACGCTTGACCGCGTGTCGTCGGGTTCGACTGTGCTCGTCGAAGGTGTCGCGTCGACGACTGCCGCGTTCGAGATGAGAATGTCCACTGCGTACTTCGGGTCGCACGCGCACCTTGCGATAGAGGGTCTGGGGACGACCACGTCGTACATCGCGACAGACCCTGCTCCTGGCGACGGAACGGGGACTACGCTCCCTGCAGCAGGTACGGCGGCCTGGATGCCCAGGACGCCGTGGCAATGGGTGCTCTCGACGGGCGGCACCGCCGTGGCATCGGGCCGTCGCGTGCGATGGTCTAACGGTACATATGTGCTGAGTGCGGCACCCCCGGTCGACGTGACCCTGTTCGGTCCCGGATGGATCGCGCCCACGGCGCGCCCGCTCGGCGGACCCGCTGATCTTGACGGCCACGGAATGCTAATCGTCTCGAACCGTTCAGGTCAGCGTCGCGCGATCGATCTCTGGCTCGCAGCGGTCGACCTCGGCGGCCCGGCGACGCTGCGCCTGTCCTCGCCGGGTCACGCCGCAGCCGAGACGGTTCGCGTTACGACAACGCGGGTCATCCGATTCCCGGTGACGGTCGCGGCCCGAGCGGTGACGATCGTCAGAATCGACGAGCGCCTCGCAGCGCGGTCGCGGATCTCGCTCGTCCGATTCAATGCGATCGTCGTCCGATCCGCACCGAGTCCGTCGTCATAACGGTCCAGATCTGGTCGACTAACTGGTCCAGGCATCGGTCGCAGGGCTGCTCGTCAACCGCGTCTGCCCATTGTTTGCCCATGCCGGAGGGCTGGCTGGAGGAGTACGCGGCTACCAGGGAGCACGTCTGAAGGCGAGTCTGGAGACTTGCTCGATGCCAAGCAGATCGTCCGGCTAATCCCCTTCGCGCTTGGCGGCGCACCTGCACGCCTCCGTGAATTTTCGTCGAGAAATTCGGCCTTCCGTCGACGGGAACAAAAACCCCGCTTCTGTTTCCAGGGGAATTCCACGTGCACACAACTGTCGGTCCCCTCCGTGATGGCCCATGGGTGGCCCGTCGCGGCCTCGAACGTGTCGTCGCCGGACGCGCTGTCGAGGATGATCACCTCCATCGCGACCAGGTCCCGATGCAGCGACGGGACCGCCTACGCGAATTCGCGAGCCGCCTCGATGACCGGCGTGCCTGGTGCCGTGCCACTGGCTGCCCCGAGCTTCTCGGTGAGCCCCGGTCCGTCGTTGCTCATGCTCCACCCCTTCGGAGCGGTCCCCCACGCGACGTCCTACGCCGCCCAGCTGTGCGATTCGGCAGGTGCTCACTGTCAGAGCGCGATCAGCGTCACGACCGCCGGACACACCTTCATCGGGCTTACTGCCGGTACGACCTACACAATCACCCTTACCGCGGTCGGCGACGGGGCCGTCTATGTCAACTCGCCCGCGGCCTCGCGGAGCGGCACGGCGTGGTGGGCGTGCCTCATGGTCGATGCCACGACAAACGGGCCCGCTGCGAACACGCTTCAGGCTGCCGTCGATACCGCGCACCCGGGCGACATGCTCACGGTCTATGGCACCTGCCACGGCAACGCCACGATCAACGAGAACCTGAATGTCGGCGGACAGACCGACCCCGCGTTCGGTGCACCGACGCTCGACGGCGACAAGACCGGCAGCGTCGTCACGATCGGTTCCACCAGCGGCCCGACCGTCAACATCACCGGTCTATCGATCACTGACAGCTGGGGCGCCAATGGTGGTGGCATTGATCTGCTTGCTGGCGCGCTGACGCTCAATAGGTCGGTCGTCAGTGACAGCGAGGATGTCCCGTTCGCCGTAGAACTTCGTGACGGCGATCCGGGTCTGATGTTCAAGCAGGCACGAGCGTAGCGACCTCCCGGTTGGTGTGCGAAATCGCGATCTCACGCTCGATCG
>Ga0307372_10010094_pt1 | contig 12866 bp, 12 predicted proteins | sample OX1MG_FD_202533 | JGI IMG/M metagenome (GOLD analysis project Ga0307372, IMG submission 202533) | Soil microbial communities from Risofladan, Vaasa, Finland - OX-1 | ecosystem: Environmental > Terrestrial > Soil > Coastal area > Acid sulfate soil | place: Finland: Risofladan, Vaasa | collected...
ATTCATCTGCATGGGCTGTGGAGTGAGCTGGAAAACGGGCATGGTGAATTTAATCCTTACAAGCACACGGTCATTGTGAAGCCGGCCGAGCGTGTGACCTATCTGGTAAGCGCCGACACGCCGGGCCGCTGGGCTTATCACTGTCATCTGCTCTATCACATGGAAGCAGGCATGTTCCGTACCGTGGTGGTGCAGTCATGAGCAAGCGCAAAACAAACCAACGCAGCAAAGTCCTCAATGCCCTTGCCGCGCCGTTCTGGAGCGCGACTATCGTTGTCGCGCTCTCAACCTGCTTCACGCTGCAAGTGAGTGCGCAGATGTCGAAGCCACAACCTTCCTCGATGAGCGCTGGCGCTACGCCAGTCATGGAGCGACCGGACATGGGCAATCAGATCTTCGCCCACGCGATGCTCGATCAGTTTGAAGGCCGCACGAAAGGCTCGGACAGTGAGTTGCGATGGGATGGCGAGGGTTGGATAGGGACCGACATGAACAAGCTCTGGGTCAAATCGGAAGGCTTCAGTGACAACACAACGGTCAGCGACGGCGATCATGAAGCGTTGTACGACCACCCGATTCCTCGAATGCGGTATTTCGATGCCCAGGTCGGCGTGCGAGGCGACCTGGATTCAGGCCCGCACCGTGCCTGGGCGGCACTTGGGATTGAGGGGCTGGCGCCATATTTCTTTGAGATTGCGCCAACACTCTATTTCCGGAACGGTGGCCACGTCGCCGGTCGTGTGACCACTTCCTACGATTTGTTGCTTGCGCAGAGATGGATCCTGCAGCCGGAGGCAGAGTTGAACTTCTATAGCAAAGACGATCCCGGACGTCAGATTGGCTCGGGTTTCTCGGATTTGGATGCGGGCTTGCGCTTGCGCTATGAAATCAGCCGCAAGTTCGCTCCATACACCGGGTTTGCCTACAGCGGGAAATACGGCAATACCGCCCGCTATGTGCGGCAGACCGGCGGGACCACCAGTGATGCGCGGTTCATATTCGGGCTCCGAATCTGGTACTGACGTCTGATTTGCGTTCAAGATCCTTTTGTTCAACACAACTCGGAGGAGGTCTCTCATGCTCAAGTTTCTTTTCGGATTCGCAGTAGCTGTTGTCATTGTTCTATTGGCCGGCTGTTGTTATGTACGCTTTGGATTCTTTGACCCGCGCGCGGACATCCCCGTCAATTGGCTTGAAAGCAAGGTCGCAATGCCTTCCCTCGACGCTGCGGTCGACCGCCGCGCCCCGGAAGCGCCGAACCCACTTCAATCCACGGATGCCAACCTCATTGCAGGAATGAAGACGTATCAGGCGAACTGTGCGAGTTGTCATGGCGATATTCAGCATCCACATGCGCTGCTTGCCGACGCCCTCTATCCTCGTGCTCCTCAATTCGTCGAAGATGCGCCGGACATGCCTGAAAACCAGAATTTGTACATCATCGAGCACGGCGTACGCCTGAGCGGAATGCCCGCGTGGAAGCAAATCCTCAGTGAGCCGGAGATGTGGCAGGTGACCACCTTCCTCAGTCACATGGACAAACTGCCGCCGCAGGTCACCGCGGCATGGAAGACGGCGGCAAGCGGAATTCAGGGAGAGAGTTCTACTTCAAATGCAACGAAACCTCACACGAAAGATACAAAGAGCATGAACATGCCCATGCACTGAGCGAAGCCGAGACGCCGTTCGCAAGATAGCGTTGCGGTCACGGGAGGTGGTGTGCCCTGCGAATCTTGTGTCGGTGGATGTAAGTCATGAATGGACATGCTTCGTTTTGAGCCGATGCTCTCACCATGCATCGGGAGCTGGGCCGCGTGACGTTTCAGGCAGAGCTAGGTCGGCCGCTTCCTCACCGCGCCCGCATTTCACGTTGCTCGTGTTCTTGAACGACTTCCAATGCGCCGAATAGCTGCCACACTCTGTCTTGAACTACCGCCTCCGCCACGTGAGATGGTCATCTCTGAGGAGCTTTTAGATTGGCACTTCCGACTCAGATTCGCTTCAGCCTGTGATTGATATCACAGACCGCGGGCTTTAGGGCAGCGATACTCTCGACTGTAATTATGAGTAGGACCGCCCAATTCGTCGTCTTGGTTGTTGTTCTGCTTCTCGCCGGTCAACCGGCACTGGCAGAAGCGCCGTGTTCTCTGTGGATTCACTCGGGCGGTGGTCATGCTCCAGCGTGCTGCATTCCGGCGAACGACAATGCTGCGGCCCATCTCCGTGCAAACTGTCATGAGTCCATGCGCCTTGAATCCATCGCATCGGCGTGCAACCAAAGTGATTGCCGCATGGCAGCCGTCACGGTCGGTACACAGGCCGTCACTCCGACAAAATCCAGGGCCGACAAGGCCACAGCCTTAGTTGGGATGGCCCAGCTTCCGCTTACGCCCGCTTCAAATGTGACAACACGGCCTTTCGAGAATGCCTCTTCTCCAGGACCCGCCAAATACCTGCTCTTCCAAGTCTTCCGAATCTAAATCCTCCTTGCATTCCAGCAATCGAAATAACCCCTGGTCGCACTCGACCCTGAGGTTTGCATTGCCATCAACATTTGAATTGCCAAGGAGATTTCCATGAAGCGCACATTCGCAGCTCTATCCGTTCTTTCTCTCGCATTCGTCATGACCGTCGCCGCGCTTGGCCAGACACCATCAACGCAGCAGCCCAAGCCCGAGCATCTCAACAAACAGCAACTCACAGCCTTGATCACAACCGCAAAGACCCCGGCGGAGCATGAGCGCATCGCCAACTTCTATGAGGCAAAGGCCATGGACTATCGCGCACAGGCGCAGGAGCACGAGTCGATGATTGCTGCGTACAAGGCGAATTCGAGCCTGTCCACTGACAAGACTCGGGCCAGCACCATCGGTCATTGCGAGTACTTCGTTCAGACGTTCAAGGACATGGCCGTCAAGAGCCACGAACTTGCTCAACTGCACGAACAAATGGCCAAAGACGCGGAACAGAAGTAAAACAACATTGACAGGCTTTGCCTGTTCGTTCATCTGCCGGCCCCGGAACGAAGTACTCTCCGGCGCCGGCAGCCATTTGTTATTAGCTGGCTCCAAGAGCAGAAGGGGACAGATCCAAGTGTGCGCACAAGTCAACAATCGCACTATGCAGCAGACTGAAAAGCACGATCCCGTATGCGGGATGAATATCGATCCCTCGAAGGCTGCGGCCAGCGTTGAATATGCGGGAGCCACGGTCTACTTCTGTAGCCAGGGCTGTGCCGCAAAGTTTCGCGTCGCTCTGGAAAAGTACGCGCAGGCCAAGCCGGACGCAGATCCTTCGTACCCGCCAGCGAAGACCGAACCACACGCGGCAGACACCTGCCCCATGCATCCAGAGATTAGGCAAGCGGGTCCGGGGAGCTGTCCGAAATGCGGGATGGCGCTTGAGCCGGTCGAAGTCACAGCGCCGGCGAAGCGCACCGAATATACCTGCCCAATGCATCCCGAGATCGTGCGGCCCGGACCGGGCAGTTGCCCGATCTGCGGCATGGCGCTCGAACCTCGCGACGTTACTGCAGAAGAGTCGAATCCCGAACTAGTCGATATGACTAGGCGGCTATGGATCAGCGTCGTACTTGCTTCGCCAATGCTCGCTCTCATGGTCTCCGATTTTCTCCCTTCCATGCCCATGCAACACCTGTTCTCAGCCACTGTGTGGGCCTGGATCGAGTTCGCGCTGGCCACTCCGGTCGTCCTGTGGTGCGGGTGGCCATTCTTCGTCCGGGGCTGGCAATCGGTCGTGCATCGCAGCCTCAACATGTTTAGCCTGATCGCTCTTGGCACCGGCACTGCCTACGTTTACAGCATCTTTGTCACTGTCGTTCCCCAGATATTTCCTGCGTCGCTTCGTGGAAGCTCGGGACAAATCGACGTGTATTTCGAGCCGGCAGCGGTCATCGTCGCCCTCGTGCTTCTTGGTCAGGTATTGGAGTTGAGGGCGCGCAGCCAGACCAGCGGCGCGATTCGTGCGCTGCTTGGCCTGGCTCCGAAGACAGCGAAGCGGCTGGACGACCAGGGCGGAGAGGCCGACGTGCCGCTTGACCAGGTACAGGTTGGCGATCGACTCCGCGTGCGTCCAGGCGAGAAGGTCCCGGTGGATGGCTCAGTGGTTGAAGGGCACAGCTCCGTTGATGAGTCGATGATCAGCGGAGAGCCGATACCAGTCGAGAAAGATGCGGGCGCGAAGGTCACAGCCGGCACAGTGAATGCAACCGGTGGTTTCGTGATGCGTGCCGAGCGCATTGGCGCGGACACGCTGCTTGCGCAGATTGTAAAGATGGTGAGCGAGGCGCAACGGTCGCGGGCGCCGATTCAGCGACTGGCGGATCGCGTCTCCTCGTACTTTGTCCCGGCTGTCATCATCTCGTCGATGGTCACCTTCGCCGTTTGGTACTTTGTTGGGCCGCAGCCGCGCATCGCGCATGCCCTCGTAAATGCGGTGGCTGTTCTGATTGTTGCCTGCCCGTGCGCTCTCGGACTCGCCACGCCCATGGCGATCATGGTGGGCACAGGTCGCGGAGCGCGCGCAGGCATCCTCATCCGCAATGCGGAAGCACTTGAGATATTCGGCAAGGTTGACACGCTCATCATCGACAAGACGGGAACTCTCACGGAAGGCAAACCGACGCTGAGTTCTGTCATTCCCCAGCCTGGCATCAACGAAAACGACCTGCTGCAACTTGTCGCCAGCCTTGAGCGCTCCAGCGAACATCCTCTGGCGGCGGCTATCGTAAGAGGCGCTGAGGCAAAGACACTCTCTCTGGCAGGTGTGGAGGGATTCAACTCCACGACCGGTAAGGGCGTGCAAGGAAGTGTCTCAGGCAAACATGTCGCGGTCGGAAATGCCGAGCTCTTCCGCGATCTCAAAGTCGATCCGGCTCCATTGCTCGAAGGTGCCAAAGCACTGCGCAACGAGGGCCAGACAGTGATGCTGATTGCCGTGGATGGACAGGCGGCGGGCATCGTAGGCGTCGCTGATCCAATCAAGGAATCCACTCCAGACGCGATCCGCGAGCTAAAGGCGGCAGGTCTGAAGATCATCATGGTCACCGGCGACAACGCGACGACGGCCAAGGCCGTCGCGGATAAGCTTGGCATCGAGTTTGAGGCCGACGTACTGCCGCAAAAGAAGGCAGATGTCGTTAAGGAGCGTCAGCAAAAGGGCTCTGTGGTCGCGATGGCTGGAGATGGAGTGAACGATGCACCCGCACTCGCCCAGGCTGACATCGGCATTGCCATGGGGACCGGCACAGATGTGGCGATGGAGGCAGGGGGAATCACGCTGCTAAAAGGCGACCTGCGCGGCATTCTCCGCGCCCGCCATCTCAGCAAATCAACCATGCGCAACATCCGCGAGAATCTGTTCTTTGCGTTCGTCTACAACGCCGTGGGCGTACCGCTTGCAGCGGGAGTGCTGTTTCCTGGTTTCGGCCTACTGCTGAACCCGATGATCGCGGCGGCTGCGATGAGCTTCAGTTCCGTTTCGGTGATCGGCAATGCCCTGAGACTGCGGACGACGAAACTATGAATCGCTGGCGGCAGGCGACCTTCCTCCCGTAAGTGTGAACAAGGTGCAATCCCCTGTTCTGAGCAATAACGACCGGACTTCTTCATCCGCGAAGTGGAACAATTCCTATTGGTGCCGCTGGCGAACGAGACGAAGCTTTCATGTCAAGAGACGAATGTGCCTCTGAAGGCCACAACTCAATCTCTTAGCCGTAATCGGCCGATATTGACAAACCAAGGAGACCCAAATGAGCAGCACAACCGTTGTGAAAGACCCTGTTTGCGGCATGGAGATAGACGCCGCCACCGCCGCTGAGCACACCGAGCACGCCGGACAGACATATTCCTTTTGCAGTTCCAGATGCAAAGAGAAGTTCGATAAGAATCCAGCGCAATACCAGAACAACCATCCTGGAAAGCCGAACAGTGGCCACGGTTGCTGCGGCTAAATCCCCAGGTCGATGAAGCTTTGTGCAGCAGCACGGATGCGCTCGATCAAATCGTCGCATCGGCGAGGAAGAGGATCCTATGATGAACGGCAGTTACGGGTGGATGGGTGGCGGCATGTGGATCTGGGCGGTGACCACCTTAGTGGTGGTGGCCCTTCTGGTCTTCATCGTTGGCAAACTCTCCAGGAAATAGTCGCACGCAGAATACCTTGATGCGACTCGAGGTGCGAATCGTGATTGGAAAGATGCTCGTCACAACATCCACTGGCAAAACAGTGAGCGAAACTGCGATTGCCTTGCACGCCGCCGTTCAGGCCAATCATTTCGGCGTGATGCAAGTTCACAATCTCAAAGAGACCATGGTGAACAAGGGCGTGGAATTTGATCGTGAATGCCTGATATTCGAGGTCTGTCAACCGCAACAAGCGAAGAAGGTTCTCGACCAGAACATGAGCGTCTCTACCGCCCTGCCGTGCCGGATCTCTATTTACGAGGAGGGCGACAAAACGATATTGGCATCTCTCAGGCCCACCATTCTTCTAGGGATGTTCGACTCGCCGCAACTGGAAGGGGTCGCGAAGGAAGTGGAGGACACGATCGTGAAAATCATGACGGCGACGGCGTCAGGCTGATTGACTGTGCTTTTGGATCGCCTAAGTTGGCGGCGCGGTGATGTTTCAGATTGCGAACGTAGGCTCAACTCACAAACTATGGAGATCAACGAAATGAAGAAGACTGTATCCGCAATCGGCGTTTTTGTTCTGCTTTTCGGCAGCTCGCTCGCATTCGCTCAGATGACCGGTGGGATGATGAAAGGCCAGAGTAGCACGATGCATCATGACAAGATGGGCGAGCAGCACGGCATGATGGAGCACGGCCAGATGATGAGCGGCATGATGGGCATGTCGAACCAGATGGCCGATACGATGGGAAAGATGTCCGGCATGATGAAAGATATGCCGGCAGGCAACATGACAAAGATGTCTGGTGCCATGGACGATATGTCGCACCAGATGCTGGATATGTCCATGATGATGCGCAGTGGAAAGTCCACAGCAACACAGATGAAGAAAATGCAGGAGCGCATGACGAAGATCCAGAGAGAAATGTCTGGGATGGAAATGCACAAATAGCGAGTGATGCGGCGGATTCGCTCACTCAGTTCGAGAGCTCAACATCCAATGCCGAGACCAGGAACATACCGAACATTGGAAATAGAGGAACTTGCTTAGGCACAGAAGCGCGGGGAGATCGAAATGCTCGATGGCGTAATGCTTTTGTGGTTTCTTCTCACCGCGCTATCGCTGTTGTATGTCGTAATCGACATTCGTACCACGCCGGCATCACCTGTTCTCAAGTGGGGGTTCATTCTACTCACAGCGTACACGGGGCCGCTAGGTGCATTTTTGTATGTATTAGGTTGCCGCGAGCCGCTACCCGGACTGCACGCACGCTACGTCGCGACACGCTGGAGACAGGTTCTGGGTTCGACGATGCATTGTGTAGCCGGAGATGGCGTGGGAATCTTGGCGGGCGCAGTCATAGCCAGCTTATTCCATCTTCCTAAAAGCGCAGATATTGCGCTGGAGTACGCTTTGGGCTTCGGTTTCGGATGGAGTATTTTCCAGTCTCTGTTTATGCGCGGCATGGCGGGTGGTTCATACACGCGTGCGCTCTCCAGCACTTTCTTTCCGGAACTCCTGTCCATGAACTGCCTTATGGCCGGCATGGTGCCTGCGATGACTTTGGCAATGAAGAGTGTTCCGGCGAGCCACAAGCCATCTGAGCTGGCATTCTGGTTCATTATGTCCATGGCCCTTCTTGTTGGTTTCATCACCGCGTACCCCATGAATTGGTGGCTGGTTTCCCGACACATGAAGCACGGCATGATGACGGTGCGACCATCACACGAGTCAGTAAACGGTGGGTCAGACAAAGCTAAGCATGACGATCTCCCGCTCAGCGAGCACACCGGCGGAGTGCAACGAGCGAGCAAGCCACCGATGGACGGTGACGCGAAAGCGGTATCAAACAGCGTCCTGACCTGGATGACAATCTTCTCGTTTGCAATATTCGGGTTTGGGCTCTCGATCGCTGTCATCTTTGGTGGCCTGTAGCGGATTAACCTGCTGAGAGGCAAACCAGTGCCGACGGATAGAGCGAGAATCGATTGGCAAGCAGAAGGATTGCTCCCCGGAGCGTTCCGCCCACTCCCGCCCTGGCTACAGCGTCACTGTCCGCGAGCACAGTGATCGAGGCTGTCATTGTTCGGTTGTTAGGGCTGAAGAAATGGCCACACCTGTTAAAGAAAGGTAACAAGCATCTTCGATGAGCGCGCAACGACGTGAATGCAGGATTCGAAAGAACCTGACACCGACAATCGGGCTAGGAACATCCCCATGACAAAAGTGGAAACAGTGCACTGATGTTCAGGCCGCTCCGCGACGACGATGAAGAAGGACAAAGAAACAGCCAATCAGAAATAGATTCTCTCTGCATCGCCTGGAAGGCTGAAAGGTGCCCATGGCCGCTGCGACAGAGAATGGCTGACTTAACAGCATAGTTAGGTTTCCTTGTGATCACTATCACCACTTCTCAGCGTCAGCTTGAGTTTTACGACTCAATTGTGACTTAAATCACAGATCACCAACCTCAATACAGACGATATTGGGACAAGAGCGGGCAGCCATGGCAGTTCCTGAATATTCGTTGGAATCGCCGGCACGACCTCTTGAGTCCATGTTGCCTTTGCTTCCCCAAGGAGGGGACTCTATGCATACAAGAAGCCTTCATTCTTTTAAGATTCACAATCTAACGGCAGCCGCGGTCGCCACTATAGCCACCGTCTTTACCGTCGCGCTCGCTGCATGTGGCGGTTCTAATGGAACCTCTACAACACAGCCACCAGTATCGGCCCAGAAGACGCCGGTCCAGGTCAATATCGGTGACTCCCCCTCGGACTGGATGCTTGCCTTTTCCATGAACATCAATTCCATGTCGCTGACGGGAAGCAACGGATCTGCTACCGTTGTCTCCACCTCGGTCCCAATCGAGATGATGCATCTGATGGGCACCATGCAACCGCTGAATATGGTCAGCGCGCCCCAGGGGACCTATACCGCCGCATCCATCACCATCGGTTCGGCCACCGTCATGTACATGGACCCGACGACCAAAACTGCAGTTCAAAAGACGATCTCGGGCCCCATCTCAACGACCGTAACCTTCGGAACTCCCGTGACGGTGGGATCGACGCCAATGGCCATGGGGTTCGATCTTGATCTTTCAAAATCAGTCACGATGGACGCTGGCGGCAACATGATGATGAATCCGGTCTTTCATGTCACGTCGGGCATGCAGGGCTCCGGCAACCCGATGGACCCTTCCAATGGCGGAATTCAGGGGATGATGGGTGCGGTTTCAAGCGTGTCGGGCAGTTCATTTGGAATGACATCCATGCAAGCGGCACAGTCCTTAACTTTCTCAACCAACTCGTCCACGGTATTCGACGGCACGAGCATGAGCGGCATGAGCAACGGAATGCTTCTGATTGTGGATGCAACCCTTCAGTCAGACGGTTCGTTGATGGCGACAAGAGTCCAGTCCATGATGAACTCGGCAGGCGTGATGGGCGGAGGAGTCATCACCGCTGTGACCGGGCAACCGCCAACTGCACTCACAATGGTGATGCAGAATGGCGCGGGATCAGGGATGATGTCGTCAGCCTTTGCCGCTGGGGTCACTATCAACTTGAACGGAAGTACCACCTACGAGATCGACCAGGACAACATGGACATGTCCAGTCTGCCCTTCACCCCAGTGTTCGATGAGAACAATATTCACGCTGGCCAGAGTGTGATGCCGATCGGTTCGAGCGCCATGACGAGTGGGGGCATGGGGGGCGGAATGATGGGTGGCGCCAACATGGCCGGGACCATGACCGCTACGAACGTAGAACTCGAACAGCAGGGGATCAGCGGTACAGTCACCACTACGATCAGCAGCGGCGGACAAACCAGCTTCACGCTCACCCCTCCTTCGGGCTGCGCCTTTACTACCCTCACAGGTGCGACCAGCGTGACTGTCTTCCAACAGCCCAAGACTGCAATAGCGAACGGATCTTCTATCGCGAGCGGCTCCACCGTGCACGCGTTCGGTTTGATGTTCCTCGACAACGGGCAATGGAAGATGGTGGCGTCAAGACTGAGCTCGAACTGATATCGATCTTCTGCCCCGTCGTACGAGTTCATCTTGCTAGAGCTGATCGGGAAGCATGAAAAGCAAGGTCATCACTGAGAGAGCTTTGCCGCCTCTGCGAGGACATCGGACGCCAGCACTGTTATGTCGCGATCCGTCTCCTCGTGCGGTATTTCGGCAAGCGCGCAGCTATTTGTGCCCGGTTTCCGATCTTTCGACTCAAAAGCCATCGGTCCGTTGCATTTGCCGCACATCATCTGACCGTTCTTGGCGTAGTGACGATCATGGCTGCGATAGCATATCCGGCAGCTTGCAAGTGCGACGTGAACAGTCTTGTCCTGAGTCCGCTCGACAATGAACTTCACCTCCTGTCCGGAAGCGCGCGCCTCGAACAGGTGCAGTTGCCTCGGAATCAACTTGCTCGGGTCCAGGTGCAGATCCTGGCCACGGTTCAAGGCGATCACTGGAATGTCGCTCCTTTGCGGAAGATACGCCACGTACTCCCATGCGAGAGCGAAGGCAGCCAGGAGCAAGAGACCTGCGCATAATCCCCAGACAGGCCAAGGTGCGGACCAGTCACGCTTCTTTTCAGCTTTGGAATACTTGGAACGGATTCGGTAATGACTCATGAGGATATCCCTCAGTAGTTGCTCACGGCGAAGACGGTCTTCGCGCTCGTCGCATGGTGGCCATTTCCAAAGGCCGACAACAACCCGGTGGATTCGGTTGCTGCCAATACACGGGGAACATAGTTTCTGGTTTCGAGTGGCAGCACCCCCAGCCTGGTCAATTGATCGAAGTCCTCGGTGTGCGCTTTCAAGATCGCGGTCTCGACGTTCTCTTCTCCCGTGTTATAGGCGGCCAGGGCGAGTTTCCAATCGCCGAATTGCGCATACAGGTCATGGAGATATCGCGCTGCGGCGTCGGTTGCTTTGAAGAGGTCGAGCCTGTCGTCCTGCATGTCATCCACGCGCAGGCCGTAACGGCGAGCGGTGTCCGGCATAAGTTGCCAGAGACCGCGCGCACCCTTGGGAGAGAGCGCGTCCGCGCGGCCGCCGCTTTCGACGAGGATGACGGCAGCTAGTTCAGTGGGCACTCCGTAACGCTGCAGGATGGGCTCGACGACCGGGCGCAACATCTCTAAGCGCACGTCTGGTCGTGCCGCCTCAATGCTCAGGCGATCACTCCATAACTGAGGTCGTCGGTCATTCTGAAGGGCATGACTTTCCGTTGATGTCTCGTTGATTCGCTTCTTCCCAATAGCCGGAGATGTGGCCTGAGTAGCGGAAGCGAGAAGCGTATCCGCTGCTCTGTTCAATGTGTCATCATACCCGGCGAAAATCTCGCCATCAGTGGAGCGTGCATGCTGAGTGAGCAGGGCGTTCTGGCCCCACAAGGAGGCAGGAATGGCCCAGAGAGCGATCGTCGCCAGGCCAATCCGGAAGAGAGGCCACGGTCCGTACATCATGCTGTCAGGCATTGGCCCGCTCCGTTCGCTGCGCGCGACGCATTTCCCATCCGCGCCACATCTCGTAGACAACCGGGATTACGATGAGGGTAAGCATGGTCGAGGTCACCATGCCGCCGACCATAGGCGCGGCGATCCTTTTCATCACATCGGCGCCGGTGCCCGTGCTCCACATGATAGGCAGCAGTCCCGCGATGATCGCCGTGGCCGTCATGGCAATAGGTCGTACCCGCATGACAGCTCCATCGATCACAGAGTCGTAAAGGTCTTTCGTCGTGCTCATTCGTCCTTCTCTCTGGCGCTTTTCATAGGCCTGGTCGAGATACACAATCATCACCACCCCGATTTCAGCGGAAACTCCTGCCAGCGCGATAAATCCAACCCACACGGCCACGCTCGTGTTGTAGTGCGAGAGATAGAGCAGCCATATACCGCCGATCAGCGCAAAAGGCAGCGACAGCATGACAATCAGCGATTTGATGACCGATTTGAAGTTCGAGTACAGCAAAACAAAGATGATCAGCACGGTGAGCGGAACAACGACTTCAAGCCTTTTCCTCGCTCGCTGCATGTATTCCCACTGGCCGCCCCATTCGAGGTAATATCCCGCGGGCATCTTCACTTTTTGGTTGACTACCTGCATGGCTTTTTCGACGTAACTACCGAGATCCACGCCAGCCACATCCACATACACGTATCCCACAGGGACGGCGCCTTCCGTCTTGACGACGGGCGGCCCCATGGTGAGGCTGATTTTGGCAAGCTGGGTAATGGGAATCTGCGCGCCGCCTGGCGTCGCCACCAGAACCCGGTCAAGTGCCTGCGGGTCGGTGCGATAGTCGCGCAGATAGCGCACATCGATGGGGAAACGTTCGCGCCCTTCGACCACGGTGGAGATGCTCTCGCCGCCGATGGCCGTCTCGATGACATCCTCAACATCCCCAACCGTCAGGCCGTACCTGGCAATCGCGTCCCGGTCAATTTTGAAGTCCTCGTAATATCCGCTGACCGTTCGCTCGGCATACACGTTGCGCGTGCCCGGCTGGTTGCGGAGGGCATCTTCAATCTGCCCGCCAATCTTCTGGGTGACGTTGAGGTCAGGGCCAAAGATCTTGATGCCGATGGGAGTGCGGATGCCGGTGGAGAGCATGTCGATGCGGCCCTTGATGGGCATCGTCCAGGAGTTCGATACGCCGGGAATTTTGAGCGCGGCATCCATCTCATTTTCCA
>Ga0307372_10010095_pt1 | contig 12866 bp, 12 predicted proteins | sample OX1MG_FD_202533 | JGI IMG/M metagenome (GOLD analysis project Ga0307372, IMG submission 202533) | Soil microbial communities from Risofladan, Vaasa, Finland - OX-1 | ecosystem: Environmental > Terrestrial > Soil > Coastal area > Acid sulfate soil | place: Finland: Risofladan, Vaasa | collected...
CTAATTTGAGCAGACGTCCAAAAGCTGAACCAACCGTGGCCCCTATCTGTGCGATGGGCCCTTCTCTCCCGGCGCTTCCACCAGAACCCAAAGTGATCGATGAAGCGAACACCTTGACTATGGCAACTCGGGATCTAATTTTTCCTCCACGAAGAGTGTATGCTTCCATCACTTCCGGTACTCCATGTCCTCTAGCCTCTGGGGCCAGCAACGTTACAAGCGGCCCTACAATTAGTCCACCGATTGCGGGTAGAAGCATGATGCCAAGGTTCACGCTTCCGCCATAGAAAGTAATGTGGGGCAAAAGGTCCGAAAAGAATAACGCTTGGTTGACACCTATCAACAGTCTGAAAGCGACAGCTCCCAGTCCACCGAATACTCCAACTATGATACCCAGGAGCTCAACGAAAGTCAGTCCCTTCTCCATCTGGCGAAGCCTGCTGCGAAAAGATGAAATCAGCCGCTGAATACTCACTTCAAATCTCGTCATTCAATCAAATCCTACCATCAATTGTACGCTACCACTTCGCGTTATTCTCCTTCCAGTGTTGCTTGTTTCGACTTCAATTCCAATCAGATGACATGGCGTTCATCGATTTTTCTAATGCCCTGCGATAGATTTCAAGAGTTGTTGTTTCACGGTCAGAAAATGTCTTCTTAACTCCTAGCTTGGCTGCTTCCCCTGCAATTTGAATTGCCAAATTCTCAGCGATCACCTCCAGCCGCTTTGTATCACGCAGAGCCAAACCACGTGTCCCCTTTTTTGTGGCCGCCAGAGCACCTCGCATCCGCTCGATGTTGATTGGAAAAAAGTATTTCGCGACCAACTTGGGCATTTTTCCAGTATCGACCACTATGCAGAGAGCAACTGATCGATAGAAGTTTTGCATGATCCCATGAGCTTCCTCCTCTCGCTTCTCGATCTTGATCAGTTTCGCTCGCAAGAGAATTCTAAGATGGTGCCCTACCGAAGCGTCCGTCAGTCCCAGCAATTCGGACAATTGCGATTCGGTTAACGACCTATCTGCAAGAAGGTTCAAAATAGTTCTTCTCATAGGGTCGACCAAAAGCATCGCAATCTTCTCGTCGCGGACGACGTACGCAGCTCTGTATCCCTTTTTGGTCGGCATTACACGTAAGGACGCTTGCTGATTTATTCGTAATAAACCATTTGCCACATTAGTGAACTCTCCTTCAGGAATATTTATCTAAGCGTTATGATGTATCACAACGCTAGCGATGAGTCATTTCGATGCCATCTGTTTCATAAATGCGAGTTGAATTCAAGTTGCCCTTCGGGTATTTGCCTGTCGCTTTTTCCCTGGCCGGGACTTCGGTTTCCTGTCTGCTGGTATTCGTTTTAGGCAAGAAACTAGTTCCGAAACTGGCGCTTCACGAAGCTATTCTCCTGACTCTTCAATATGTTGTGACGAGGCCTCTTGTCGTAGCGATTGCAGGATACGGATTGCTCCTTAGTTGGCAATTGAGTCTGAATAGTATCACTACACCGATTCCTGTATTTCTTCAAATTTCGAATTTGCAGTTGATAGCGGAGCTGATCATACTCGCCGTGTCAATGCAGACGGCTGGATCAATCATAAAGCAGGTTATACCTCCATTCATCAAGGCACCAGAGACTGACAGAATTTTCGTTTATTCAGTTTACACCATGGGTCTTTTCATTCTTGCATATCTCACGCTTACCTCTCCGATCAGCCCTCGCGTCGCGACCAACATCTGGGCGCTCATCAATTTTCTAACAGGGGTGTTCATGACTTATCTTGCGGTTTATGTTGTTAACATCGTCTTCAAGCGTTACTCCGTAGCTATCGAGAGTAGAGATTCTGGGCTAAGGACTACGATCACTTTCATCAGAAGGCTCGTTCTTTCCATAGTCGCGCTCATTGGAGTGTCTGTAGCAACCTTCGCCAGCTTTCCCAGCGTAGGGGCGGCAATAGCTTCAATTTTCCTTGCCGCAGGATTCGCCTCAATTGTAATTGGGCTTGCCGCACAAACAAGTCTTTCAAATCTTATTGCTGGGATGGTCATCTCCACTTCCCAACCATTCAAAATCGGAGATGCTCTCTCATACGCGAATGAATGGGCATGGGTGGAGGACATCAAACTAACCTTCACGGTCTTGCGGACCTGGGACAACAGGAGACTCGTGGTCCCAAACCAAATGTTTCTGAGTTCGACGATGATTAACTATGATTCGGTGGATTCTTCCAAACTGTGTGTGGTTTACGTAACAATTACCTATGAATCAGATCTCGACAAAGCAATAGAGATTCTAAAAGAAGCTGCAAGAAAGCATCCTGACTTTATGCCCTCGGGGAACCTTCCCGTTGTTCATGTAATGGACTTGGGAGATGCAAACGGAGCATCTCCGGACGCTAATGCATCGCCTGGAATATCACTCAGGCTCTTGGGAAGGGCGAAAGATCAACCGACGAATTTCCAAATGTCGAAGGATATACTCTACTCAGTAAAGAAAGCATTCGACGAATCTGGGATCGAGCTAGCTTATCCTCGAAGGCAAATAGTGCTCGATCCGAATCCACGAAGAACAGCAAGGACTCAGGACCGGTAGGTAGAGACCCGAAGTTGGCAAGCAGATCATTCAAGCTGTGCGTCAATACGCAGACTCCTTTGATAAGATTCAAGCTGAGCTATTCCGAATTGTTCGAAAAATATGGAGTATTGGCAGAGCCACTTGATCTCCTCAGTTTGAAGGAGGGGGTAGATTACGACTCCAGCCCGGGCGGAGTCACAGCTATGGTGTTCCCCGCGGTCAAGAGATTAATTCAGCAAGGAATTGTCAATCATGCAAGATGGATTTCGCTTGCTCCGAACGCGCCAAGCAAGGTTGAATTTGATGGAATTCATTTCCAGAATATTTGGTTAGAGCAAGACCAACTTGCAAAATACGCAAATTTCAAGGAGGGCATCTGGAACGAAATTCACGGCCTGGGGAAGCTAAAATTCATACCTCAGGAATACGAAGCTTATGTCAATTATAACTGGTTGTGTTCCAAACTCATGCTCTCGATGCTCTCAGACACTGATCTTTTTTGGATTCATGATTTCCAACAGCTTCTCGTAGGAAATCTGATTGGTCCTTCAGCACCTGCAATCTTGCGGTGGCACATACCGTTCAACTTGGCGTCAGTGTCTGACAGATTGAAGTCACTGGTTCTAAAGAACATCGAAGGATTCGACTCGATAATTGTTAGTACGAGGAGAGACCTTCAAGGATTGATACACAGCGGTTACAGGGGAAGAGCTTACGCGATCTATCCATATCTTGACGAAAGCGTTTGGACCCCTCCTTCCGATAATTTGGTTAGTTCCGTACGGTCGAAATTCTCGCTTGAAAAGCAAGACGCGCGCTACATTCTTGTCGTTGCAAGAATGGATCCAGTGAAGAGCCAAGATGTTGCAATCCGCGCGCTATCCAGATTGCACAAGAGATTCCCAAACGTTTCCCTGCTTTTAGTTGGAAATGGAAGCTTCACGGGAAGTTCAGCCGGCGGGCTAGGTCATCCGAAATCGATGCGGTGGAAGGCGCATTTGGAAGAAACGGCGAGTGAGTTGAAACTGAAGGATTCTACATACTATCTCGGCCACTTGAATCACGAAGAATTGAACGCGATTTATTCTCTTGCAGATGCCGTAGTGGTCCCGTCTCAGATCGAAGGATTCAACCTGACGGCGGTTGAAGGTTGGTTGCACAAAAAACCATGCATCATAAGTGATGGCGCGGGGGTGTCGGAGATTGTCCACAATGAGGTCAATGGGTTCACCTTCGCCGCGGGCGACGACATCGCTCTTTCGGAGAAGCTTCAGCTGATACTGGGTTCTCCTGAAAAAGCAGAGAAGATGGGAGAAAACGGTTTCATGATGTCAAAGGAGTGCTTTGTTGACAGCGCGGTCAAGCAAATCCAACAAGTATTCGAAGAGACAGCCTCCGTTTATTCCAGCCAGGCTGGGGCGGCTGCCAAGAAAATCAGCGAGAAGTGAGAGGTAAGTTGAGACGGGAGCGCTAATAGCTTCGTACTAGGGGGAAGAATCTCGCTACGACGTACGTAATGTCGCGCCGTTTGGGCCCAGAAGATAATGTTTATTGAAAAGCAGTTAGCTTTCTTATTCCTCAATCAAAGATTTCCAATCGGCAGTTGAAGAAGGACCAATTTTTTCACAAAGTGCTGGTGGGGTGGCTGGGTTTAAATGGCATCAATCTCTCAGAAGCTAAGCTTTATAGAAATCTTGGAGGCAAGTTCAGGAAGATGACATCTCGCCAAAGCTATTCTTCTCAAGCGCAAGCGAAATCGGTAAGTCAATCCTTTATGAGCCTGGCGGATGCAATGATGTATCTGAAGAGAAGCAGAGAACAGGAACAAAAGATCGAGGAAACAAAGGACATGCTCGATAGAAGACTCATTGCACTTGAAACACTGAAGGTCGACATTTCTGATGATGTCACCAAGTTGAAGGACATCTTAGGAGAAGTGCGTACAAGCGAGATACTGAAGCAAATAAGCGAATTTTCGACGGCTGCAGTCGACCTATTGAAGCAAAGATTGAGTCAGGAAGCCCAAAGACAGCTTACTACTTTCTACTCGGATTCCAATTCTGAAAAGACCAAAACAGTAAAGTCCATTGAAGCATTCTTGTACGCGACACCTTTACCACTGATAGACCATTCCATAATAATTGAATTACAAGATGCTACATACGCCGCGAAAGCTAGATACCGGGGCCAGGACAATATTGAATATGAGTTTTCCCTCGACACGAAAATCAGTCCGTTTTTCAGGATTCGATTCAAGCCGGGTCAGTTAGATCGCACGTTGAAGGTACCGGTGGGGCTGGGTAAAAGCTGGCTAAAGAAGGACCCTGTTGCAGATTTTCGCAGCATTGAGCAATACGCGTTGAAAAGCGCCGAGGCTACTGAGACGAGTCTTGTAGTCGAGTGCGCTCCCGACGACGACGAAGGGCAAATCAAACTGGTTTACACAAGACATGGTTCGCGGGTCTCCCTCTCGCTCTCTTTTTCTGAAGGTGGAAAGGCGGTCGAAATTACTTCTGAACCCGGCCTTAACGCTCATCTGGATTCCGACAAGTTCATTCGATTGATGGAAAGAATCTGGCTCTCCGTCAACGAGCTCGAAAGAAGAAAGATAGCACTAACCAAACTAGTCTGCGATAACAAATCAATTTTGGAGAATTTGGACTTCGCAGACTTTTTCTCGAAATCCTGGCGGGCTGTTGCTAAGCAGATCAAAGACGCAATGAAATCCTCGAGCAGCGACAATTCGGACTATGACATCTTAGATAAAAAGACCGTCAAGGAAAAACTAAAGGCGCTCGGCCCAGAAGCGGCGGAGATAGCAGATTTGCTCGGCATTGATTCTGACTGATCATATATGGACGGCGATACGATCGGCGCACAACTAGTACGTTGAAACAATTTTTGATGCTATAGTTTTGCGGCTTCGCAATCTGACGTTGATAACAAAATTCGCGAGCAAAAGTACGCTTGAGGCGAGCATGATTTCGGCCAAGATGTAGGTGGACGGCGGCAGTATCTGGAAAATCTGGAACAGGAAGAAATTCTGGGAAGCGAATCCATGGGAGTAGAAGTTCAGGAATGAATACATCACCAAGTTGAACATTCCTAGAAAGAGCTCGATTCCCAGCGCGCCAAGCTCGAAGATATCAAACAACAGATAGGCTACCAAAACTGCAAGGGAACCGAAAACAGCCACAGAGGGGTTGAAGAGATACACTCCTGATGCCGCTACAAAACAAGCGAGTCCAACAACAAGCGGAAGAAAATCACGTGAACCAATGGCTGACTTCCTGACCTTTGCTATCCATATTGCGGAAAACGAAATCATCCCAAGGCTCACCAGGACCATAAAGTCAGTTATGCTGATGAGAAAACTCTGGCCTGAGACCGACAGGATTCCTATCGACACTAGGACGAAAACCCATGAGATTCTTGATATGGTGTGAGGCATGAAACCGTCCTCGGCGAGGCTCGAAATATGCCTCGAAGCTGCCATGAATGAAGGGACGAAGGTTGTAAAGGTGGATATCATGAATGCTATCGCCATTGTCGTCTCAACGCCCAGCCCAAGCTTGTTCTGTGCGAGATACAATGCAGGAATCTGCGCAGACTCGAGCGAAGAGATGTCGGGACGTGAAGCATAGACTGCAACCGCGTAAATTATGTTGATCAAGGAAGCGGCAACGACCGTGCAGACCATAGCAAGGGTCAGGCTCTTGGCTTTATCCAGCACGAAATCCTTCTTGATCCACGAAAGAATCGGAATCTTGGAAGATGATTTAATTTCACGCTCCATCGCTTGAATCTCCTGAAATCCGAAGAATAGCAAGTACAGGTAGGCGGTGTTGATCAAGAGTGCATAAGGCCAATTTCCCCCGGGCAGATTGATGGTTGAAAATATTCCAGAGAGATTCCACGAATTGGTGGCTCCCAATAGCTCGCTGTTGTAGAGCAGGATTGCAACCAGAATTATCGTGAAGAAAATCTGCATTTTCCCGATGAGTCTGATGAATCGGGATTCGAATATGGAATTTAGAACGAACCACGTCACAAATAGGGCCACAATTAGATAAACAAAAAACTGCGATGTCAAACCTGTTATTCCATAACTTGCCAATAAACCCGGCATGAACTGGAAATCAAACAGAGCGAAGACGATCGTTGAATACGCAGCCAAAGCAGTGTTTGCTACAGCCATCGACACCCTGCTCACAAAATACCTGAAGCTCCTTTTGCCAGCGGCGGCCTTTAAAAAAGCCGGCCCGCCAACACTGTCTAGGTTGTTTTTGCTTGTGATAGCGTAATTTCTCGAATAGATTCTTGTCATTGCCAGTGAAAGGACTGCGGCAACGATCAGAGATGCAACAGAAATCACTTGGTATTGAACTACGTTAAGCGGTATCAAAATGAACAGCGGAGATCCGAGGGTGGCTCCGAGTCCAATCGCAAGAATGGTGCCAAATCCGTACACTTCGTTTGGCTTTCGCCTTCTGGGTGCCCGCTGGAATCTGACGCGCAGCGAGTTCGGAAGCTCGGTGAGCAGGGCGATACCTGACAGGAGTGTAACCAATATCGAAATGATGATTATAATGTCTGCGAGACCGGGGAAACCGGTGGATTCCAAGTAACCGAATTCATTGACAAAATAGCTGAGAGACAGAACTACCAGTGCGGCGCCGACGATAACCGAGATTAGCTTGAGCGCGAAAGCGCTTTGGGCCAACATTGAAGTCAAGGAAGCCGTGCTCCGTCAGATGCTCATTTACTCTGAGAGACCTGCGTGCTTGAGATCAACGGAAGCATGTCTCAGCAAATAGAAGGAGCCCAGAAGAAGCATCAGCGCGAATAGAAAATCGAAAAAGGGGATCAAAGGGTTGGAGAATGAGTTTGCCGAGATACCATTCACCACTTCTGTGAAATAAGATAGAAGCTGATCTGGAGATTGAATGCCCATCAACGAAGGCGCTAGTAGGGAGAGCCCGACGATTGTGAGAAAGGATGCTAGAATAAGTTCTCCCAGTGCTGTCAGAAAGTGACCGCGACGGTTTCCGGTATTTCCCGTCGGCTGGATTGATGACATGAATTTTGTGACTTGTTCGTCGTGAGACTCCATGATATTTTCCCTAACTGTCAGCGAGAGCTGGGCATCGCTTTCAGATAGCAAGACCAGGGCCTTTATGTCGAGCAAGAGCCTGTTTACGATTTCGTCAGTCTGATGAAGGTCATCTTTACTCATTAATCAACATCTCATTGCAAATAACAACATCAAGATAATGATTTCTGAACACGCTATCTCGGTCGTACATCAAATATCAAAAATTCCAATGTAGCAAGAGAAAGAACCGGGCTGTACAAAATTATCGCGCGCAAGCTTCATATTTGCTCGCCCTCGAATAATTTGTAGTCCATATTCTGAATTCTAAGCAGCCTTTCTAGTTGACACCTGCAGTACTCAAATATAATGGGACACTTTCTGGATTATTTCTCGGCGCCGTGGATTGCCTTCGATTGAGCTACTCATCACGGGATTCCTAGCTATTACGCTAGCAGCTTCGTTGATTTCGATTCGATCCAAATTACCATACACCATCGCACTAGTCTTCATCGGCATAGCACTGGTGTTTATTTCCAACAGTTATCTCCTAGGACTTGGAGTAGTTGGGAGCACCCTTTCTCAGATAAGATCCTACATGTTGAGCCTCGGCACAGGCGCGGGCGGGGGGTTGTTCGTAGGACTCGTCGTCCCGCCTCTGATTTTCGAAGCGATGATCCACATCAAATCTAGCGATCTAAGATCAGTCCTGAGGCCGACATTCGTCCTCTCCACAATTGGTGTGCTAATTGCAACTATCGTTGTCGGCCTCCTATTGTGGTGGGTTATCGGACTTCCAATCTACATATCATTTCTTTTCGCTGCCGTCATCTCTCCGACCGACACCGCTACAGTTCTCGAGATCTTCCGGAGAATTAAGGTACCGTCAAAGTTAGCAGCGCTTCTAGAAACTGAGGCCGCGTTCAACGACGCGACAGGCATTCTGATATTCACGATAGTTCTGGCATCCATTTCGGCATCCAAACTGCCGCTGCTCAACGCAGCTGGAGGCTTCGTCTTCCTGTTCGGAGGCGGAATCGCGGTTGGGTTGGGTGTCGCGTTTGTCGGCGAACTGCTCGCTAGCTTGATTTCTGATCGTATGACGGAAACAATCCTCACAATTTCCGTGGTCTACGGTTCGTACGCTACCGCAACCGGCCTCGGATTTTCCGGGTTGATCGCCGTCTCGGTCGTTGGTCTATACTTCGGAAACGTTACGATCAAGACTGCGATTAGCCCAGCTAACAGGGAAGCAATCAGAATATTCTGGGATATCGCCGCATTCATAGGGAACTCAGTTGCCTTCCTTTTCATTGGGCTTCGAACCGATCTTTTGAAACTTTCTCAATCACTCGAGTTGATTGTAGTGGCCTATATTGCTGTACTCGCGGCGAGGGCCGCGACTGTATATCCGATTCTTACCATTTTCGACAGGGTATCAAAGGACGTGGAAAGCAAAATTCCGATGAAATGGAGGAATGTGGCGATGCTCGGCGGAATGAGGGGCGCGCTTTCGATAGCGCTATCTGCTTCGATCGCTTCGTCAGCGGTAGTTGGTGCATCAGACGTAGTAACGGTTTCAGACATGGTGCTCGGGGTTGCCTTTACCTCGATTATTGTCCAAGGAGCCCTCCTTTCCACGTATGCTAAGAGAAGGTTTCCACAGCAGGAAAAAACGAAGGAAGAGATTGCCGCCAGATTTGCGACTACAGCTTCCGATATTGAAGCTCTGCGGCAATTGAAGGGCGATGGTAAGGTATCAGACGCAGAATTTGTGTCGGAACTGGAGCGGTGTAGAGACTCGCTTTCCGACACGCTGTCCGAGCTGGAAACGTCGATCGGTCCGTCGAGCATTCTGAGAGCGCATGCATCTCGACTGTACGATTCAATCTCTTCCTCGCTCCCGAACAATACGAAGTCAAAAGTTGCAAAAGACGAAGATTCTCAAGATCAGCGAAAGCTCGTGACTGATGACCAGAAGAAATCTACTGACGAAGAAAGAGACTCTTAAAGATAAGTTGACTTTTTGGTTAGCTAGCACCAGGACTTTCTGCGGTCGACCAAAGTTGCCCGTCGAATTTTTGATCAACGAGCTGGGCTCAAAACTGCTTCCTTACAAGGTATGCTAAGATCTGTTATTGAGAGATTGATATCGAGAGAAGCAACGCATCCACCTTGAGCCTCAGTTTCTTCATCGCTCTTTTTACTGGGAGCCGATACTCGTCGCCAATTACCTTGCATGCGTCATTCACGAAATTCCGGGACATGAGCTCTAATATTATCTGAATCTCTACGGCTCTTAAATCGGCAGCTTTCTTCGCGCGCACGCGGGACAGACCGTTAGCATTCGCCTCTTTGATCACCCTTCCCACGCTGGAATAACTCAATTCAAGAATATTCTGGTAGAGGAGCAGATTCTTCCCATCGACGAGTTTGGGCAGCAACGTCAGCGAGGGTTGGCTCTTAACCAATATGTCGTGGGTTCAAATCCCACCGGGCCGACTTTTTGCATCGGAAGTTGTTGCAATGAATGTTCGTATGCGTGAAAAGAAGACTTGGCTAATCAGTGAATTGTCAGAAAGAGACTATCGCCCAACATCAGTATTTTTCGTCGACGCTAATCCTGATGACTCTTACATGTCACGCAGCAGAATCTGGCGACTGACCTCACGTAGGTCGACGCCTATCACGTCGGGTCTTTCGAACGAGGGGTCGAGCACCATGCCAGGCCGTGCCACAAATGCCGCAGCACAACCTGCGCGCAATGCCCCAGCAATATCCCAAGAGTGAGCTGCTACAAGGCAAACTCGGTCAATGCTAACGCCTAATCTGTCTGCGGCCATGTGATAGGGCTCTGACGCGGGCTTCAAACGCTGGACAGTGTCCGCCGATAAGACCTGTTCGAAGTAATCACGAATGCCGGCATTTTTGAGCTGGGCTTCAGCCACTTCCTCCGTGGAGTTTGTCAGAGTCGCGAGGCGAATGCCTGCCCGGCGCAACTCATCGAGGCATTCGCGAACATCAGGATGCGCGGGCAAGTGTTGCATTCCATCGCGGATGAGTCCTCTGTGCTCCTCAACGAGACTCACACCGTGGCGAGTTGCAAGCATCTCAAGTGCAGCGATGCCGAGGTCACCGAATTTCTTGTAGGAATTCGTAACGGTCGAGACCATGGCAGATTGCAAGAACTGCGCGAACCAGGCATTGCGCAAGGAACCGTTACCAAATATAGTTACGAAGTGTTTGTCAAGCGCGCCCAAGTCCAACAGCGTTTCGTTAACATCGAAAACACAGACACGGCGCACATGCATCTACCTTCCAGAGAAGTCTGTCAGTTGAGTTGACTTTAAGGTTTATCGGCGGAGCTGATGATGCTAGATACCTCAAAGGAAATGGTTTTACAACGCCTCCGAGTACGGAAAAGGCCGGCCGTAATTTCTTGGAAGCTCAAGTTACTAACTTCAGATCGCCGCCGTCTCAATTCAGCAAGAAGTACAAAGAAATCCGAAATTAGAACCTATTCGGGCGTTAATTCCACCGGGCGCGCTCACATGTTGTAAAGCCCTGTTTCTGTGATTTTCCTATGAACCCCACCAACAGGTAGCCGAGTTGCATAACTGAAACCTTTGACCTGTTGATTTACGTACAGCAGGAAAGTTTCTCCTATAACTTTATTTCGAATGGGTACGAATCGTAATGAGTCCAAACCCACAGGGAAATTTACCGAGCGTCCGTATGCGCCACGCATGTGGAAACCGATTCGAACCCATACACTCACGCAATTGTTTTCTCGAATATCTTCATCGGCCCAAAAACCGAACAGACTAGGCACCCCTCTCAAGAAACGTTTAACGAATTCTGCCTAAATGGTGATTAATTACTGGATGGTGCAGCTGTGTCTTATTTACTGAATATTTTCGACGCCGTTTCACGATGCCTTTGCGAATGATCCAACATACAAAGCGTCAGGTGCATGAGCGTTTAGTCAAACATAGCACGATTTGCGAGGTTTTTAGTCGATGCAAAGACGCTTGGTAGACTCTTTCCCAATTTCTCGGGCATTATTTGAGTGATTAAGTTTCATTTGGCAACCTGCCAATGACTCACTTGGTGCGGCAAACGACTTCTTATCTCCAAGAACAATATGAAAGAATGAGTGAAACAGAAAAGGAAAGACCGACTTTTTGCATAGACCCAATGAGTGCCGTTAATGAACAATCAACATCTGCTCTAACCGACATGTTCCAGAGCCATGATTGGAAGGTAGAGGATGGCCAGCCTTTTGATCGTGGTGTGCTTGTACGTTACAGATGCACCAAGTGCAATTCGCAAGGACGCGCCATAGTAACGCCTGCAGACTAGCGCGGCAGAATCAAACTTGAACCATGGGAACACACCATGACCATTCGTACACAAACAGGGCTCAAAAACTCTAGTTATCGTCCAGCGAGTCTTTTAGTCAGAAAACTCGCTGATGTTGAAACACTGACAGACACGAGCCAGTAATCTTGAACTCTTTTCTCTCTGCAATTGACAGAAAGATGCTTAGATTGCTTCTTGATTCCGAGGGACGTATACCCACGCATGAATTATCACTGCAACTTGGAATTCCGTTGAGCACCGTCCAAAGGCGACGGAAGAAGTTGGAAGAAACCTATCTAATCAAAACATACTCACTAGACCCAATCAAACTCGGATTTAGGAGAATTGACCTTCTCATCTACACTGAAGGCGGAGAGACGATGAATATTGGCAATGAACTATTGAAGCGTGAAGAGGTGACCTCAGCTTTTAGAACCATAGGAGAACACACTATCGATTTGCGCGTCGAAGTCTTCGTCAAAGACAACGGTATTTTGCTCGATCTAATAGAGGAAGTAAAAGCAATGAAGGGAGTCAGGGACGTGGTCTGGACTGAGGTAGTAGCGACCATAGGAATGAAGAGTTCTCCGAGTCACGCTCTAATTTTTGTCTAGATTAGCTGTCCGACTCAGACATTCAGAGCGATTTGCAGCGATAGTATCTCCTCCCACCCAGTAGGTGTAACCCGCGGAAACCGCAAGATGACTGTTTTAAGGCAAAGTCTGATAGCTCGTCGCGGAAGTCCATGTGCCTACCGATTCCGATTTTCGGAGGCGTTTGATTTCTCAAGCGCGATCGGAGCCGTTGAAGAATCTACAGTCCGAGTTCAGGCGACCA
>Ga0307372_10010096_pt1 | contig 12865 bp, 10 predicted proteins | sample OX1MG_FD_202533 | JGI IMG/M metagenome (GOLD analysis project Ga0307372, IMG submission 202533) | Soil microbial communities from Risofladan, Vaasa, Finland - OX-1 | ecosystem: Environmental > Terrestrial > Soil > Coastal area > Acid sulfate soil | place: Finland: Risofladan, Vaasa | collected...
CGACTACCTAATGCTGATCGCATCCGGAGGTGGGCCATGGCTGAGCCGCAGCGCGCGTCGTCATATCGATGGGTGATTGAAATCCTCCTGTTGCTCGCGCTTGCGAGCCAGACGCTTACCTGGCTTGCGCCTGCGCCGATCCTGAGCGCGATTATTTCCGATCTTAAGATTCATCTCGGCGATGCCGGCCTGCTTATTTCCGTTATCGCGCTGTGTATCGCGATCTTTGCGCTGCTGGGTGCGATGGTGGCGCAGAAGTTCGGCGCTCTGCGATCGTTTATCGGAGGACTATGGTTCCTCGCGGTTGGCGGAATCCTGAGTGGTTATGCGCAGAGCTTTGGCGCTCTGCTCGCGTGCCGCGTGCTCGAGGGAATCGGTTTCGGCGTGATGATCGCGCCGCCGGCCACTCTCGTGATGCAGTGGTTCGACGAAGCACAATGGCCGTACATGAACATGCTGAATGCGGTGGCGCCGTTCGCGGGACTTACCATGGCGTTCGCGCTGACCGGTCCGGTGTTCAACGCGTTGGGCGGCAGATGGCGCGCCACGCTGCTCGCGTACGGCGTTGCGGTGGCCGCGATCGCGATCGCATGGACGATACTTGGCCGCAACGCTCCGGGGCATGAGCATGCGCGCGGACATGTGAGTGAAACCGGCGCGATGGCGAGAGTGCTCAGGATGCGCGAAATCTGGACCATCGCGGTGGCTTTGTTCGCCGGCATGTGGGTGTTCCAGTTGTTCAGCGCGTTCCTGCCGGAGTTTTATGAAACCGTTCGTGCGATGCCGATGGACCGGGCGGGCAGCCTGACCGCGCTGGTTCCGTTCGCCGGCATCTTCGCCGCGGCGGGCGCCGGAATCCTGACCGGGGTGATTGGCCTTCGCCGTCCGTTTACCTGGCCGATGCAGGTGCTGTTCGTGCTCGGATGCCTGGGCTCGGTGACGCTCACCAATCCGGGTGCGCTCAGGCTCTCGCTGATTCTTATCGGGGTCGGCTCTTCGGCGTTGCTGCCGACGCTCAGCACGATCGTGATGGAGCTGCCCGGAATGACGCCGACCAGCGCCGGGTCGGGGCTCGGAGTGGTATGGTGCGCGGGCTACGCGGGCGCGTTTCTTTCGCCGGTCGTCTGCGGCGCGCTGGCAGGAAGATTTGGCCTCGAAAAGGTGATGGTCGGATCGCTGGTGTTCGGCTTGGTTGCGATTGGCGGATTTTTCCTGGTCCCGGAAACCGGCCGCGGCCGCGCCCGCTCGCGAGTTACCTCGGCCGAGCTTCGGACACCCGGAGCCGTCGTCTGACTTCGACCGGGCGTCACGGATTTGGTTCATCCTGCCGATGCGGCCACAGCCATGCCGCGCCCCGGACTCCGCTCGAGTCGCCGTGGACCGGAGGAACGATCGGGGTATCAAACGCGTCCGAGAAAACGTGAATCGGAATCAGCCGGGGCAGAGTTCGGTACAGCCGCTGGATATTGGAAAGGCCGCCGCCCAGCACAATCGCGTCCGGATCGAAAATGTTGACGACGTGGGCCAGAGCGCGGGCGAGCCGCTCCTCGAATTTTTCGATCACTGTACGCGCCTGCTCGTCGCCCGCTTCTGCATCGCGGGCGATCTCTCTCGCGCTCAGCTCGCGCGAGGTCGTGGCACGAAATTGTCTGGCGAGTGCGGGGCCTGAGATGAAAGTTTCGATACAGCCGCTTTGCCCGCAGTAGCATCGATTGCCCGGAGTCTCGTCAGGATCGGGCCACGGCATCGGATTGTGCCCCCATTCGCCGGCGATCCGGTTGCGCCCCACGACCACGCGCTGGCGTACGATCAATCCTCCGCCCACACCGGTGCCGAGAATCACGCCGAACACCGATTCGGCACCCTTTGCCGCACCGTCGATCGCCTCAGAGAGAGCGAAGCAATTGGCATCGTTCTCAATTCGTATCGGCCGCTTCAGGATGCGCGAGATATCCTGGTCCAGCGGCCTGCCATTCAAGGCCGTGCTGTTTGAATTTCTGATCAACCCGGTCTTGAGCGAAAGCGACCCGGGCGTAGCGATACCCACGGAGCCAGTCGCCTTAATCTCGCGCTCGACTGTGAATACCAACTCGGCGATCGCGTTCAGCGTGGCAGCGTAATCGCCGGCAGGAGTTGCGATCCGATGCCGGCAGAGGACCGTGCCAGCATCATCAAGCGCGATAGCTTCGATTTTGGTACCACCCAGATCAACGCCGATTAGCATACTTCACACTCTACTTTTTTCCTACCGCTCATACCCATTGGATAGATCACGAGGCGCAACCCGGTTGGCGATTCGCGGTGCTATAGAGGAGGGGCAATCCAACAGGTCGCTGGAGCCGGAAATGAGCCAGAAAATGCCGCCGCGGATCCTCGATGGATATAAGGTCGTCGATTTCACGCAGATAGTCGCGGGACCCACCTGCACCCTGATGATGGCAGAGATGGGCGCCGAGGTAATCAAGGTCGAGATGGCGCCGGCGGGCGACCCTTCGCGAGGCGCACCGTTTCTGCAAAACGGACGCAGTGGCTACTTCGTCCAGCACAATCGCGGCAAGAAAGGCATCTGCGTCGATGTGAAAACTCCCGCGGGGCACGAAATCGTCGCGGAGCTGATTCGCGGAGCCGATGTCCTGGTCGAGAATTTCGCGCCGGGCGCGATCGGACGCCTGGGTTTCAGTTACGACCGCGCGAAGCAACTGAATCCGAAAATCGTGATGTGCTCGATCTCCGCGTTCGGTCAAAGCGGGATGCTGGCGCACGAACCCGGGTTTGATTACCTGGGCGCCGCGTATGCGGGAATCGTTTCGATGGGCGGAGAGCCGAACGGAGCGCCCTATGTGATCATGTCGGCGATCGGCGACGTCAGCACCGGCGTGCACGCGATGGGCGCGATCTGCGCGGCACTGCTTTATCGCGAGCGCCGCGGTCTGGGCCAGTTTCTCGATATCTCACTGCTCGATAGCTACTTCCATTATCACGAAGCCGCGGTCGAAACCTTCAGCCTGAGCAAAGGCGAGATCAGTCCGACTCGCTCCGGCCTGCACTCCTGGTACTCGGTTCCCGCCGGACTCTTCAAGGCGAAGGATCGCTACATAATTATCATCGCGCCGCTGCTGCATCAGTTCGCCGGACTCTGCCGTGCGATGGGCCGACCGGAGCTCGCTGACGATCCACGCTTCAAACCGGAGAGTCGCCTCGCGAATTTGAAAGAGCTGGTCGAGATCGTGGAAGGATGGCTCGCGTCGATGCCGAGCGATGAAGCCTCGATGGCCGCGATGAAGGAGCATCGCGTGCCCCACGCTCCCGTTCTGTCGGTGGCCGAGGCGGTGAATCATCCGCATCTGCGCCAGCGCGGAACAGTCCGCACCATTCACGATCGGATTCTCGGCGACTTCGATGTCCCCGGATTCGCGCTCAGATTCTCGGATTTTCCGGAGAACCTGGAACTCGAAGCGCCGATGCTCGGCGAACATAACGAAGAGGTGCTGACCACGCAGCTTGGTTATTCGACCGCGCGCGTCAGAGACCTGGAACGGGGCGGTGTGCTCCGTTCCGGTCCTGCCTGACGCAATCTTTATGACCTTTACCAAGCGGCTTCGTGCGCCAATCGCGCGCGGCGAGATCACGTGCAGCATCAGGATATGGCGCAGCCCGCATGTCCGGGTCGGCGGACATTACAGACTGGACCGGGGGTTCATCCTGGTGACGTCGGTCCGGCAGATCACCCTTGCGGACGTCACGCCGGAACTGGCTAAACGTAGCGGATTTTCAGGGGTCATCGACCTTCTGAAAGTGGCAAAGCATGGTGCGGGCGAGAACGTCTATCTGATCGAATTCGAATACCATCCATAGCCGGGCGCGAACGGACGATTGCATCAAGATCGCGGTCGCAGGTAGCTTTGCGCGTAACATGAGCATCGCCCGCATCCGATTTGTTCCCCGGGATTTATTTTCGCCGGTCGTTATATTTGCGGCTGTCATCGCGCTGGCGACAGCAGGATGTAAAGGCGCGGCGCCCGCTTCATCCAGCGCGGCGATCCCGCAGGTGTTGGTTGCGAAGGTCGTCCAGAAAGATGTGCCGACCTATACGGAATCAGTCGGAACGACCGAGGGATTCGTCAATGCCAGGATTCTCCCGAAAGTATCCGGCTACCTGCTCAAACAGGATTACAAGGACGGCTCTCACGTCCATGCCAACCAGTTGCTATTCGAGATCGATGATCGTCCGTATAAGGCGGCGCTCGATCAGGCGCTCGGCAATCTCGCGCAGGTGCAGGCGCAGCTAAAGCAGAACCAGCAGGACCTCGCGCGTTTCACCGCTCTCTACAAGGCGCAGGTGATCTCGAAGCAACAGTTCCAGACCCAGACTCAGTTGACCCGCGCGACCGCCGCACAGGTGCAATCGGCACAGGCAGCGGTGGAAACCGCGAAGCTGAACGAAAATTGGACCAAAGTATATTCGCCGATCGACGGAATCGCCGCGATCGCAAAAGCGCAGGTCGGCGATTTGGTGAGTAATACTACATTGCTTACTACGGTGTCGCAGCTCGATCCGATCAAGGTCTCGTTTCCAATCAGTGAAAAAGAGTACCTGGTATTTGCGGGCCGGATTAACGCGCGAGAGAACGGAACCCCCAAAAACCCTGACGCTCCATTTACATTGATGCTCGACAACGGAACGACCTATGCGCATCGAGGACAGTTTTACGCGGCCGGCCGGCAAGTTGACGCGCAAACCGGCACTATCGAGATTCAGGCTACCTTCCCCAATACTGAAGACATCCTGCGGCCCGGAATGTACGCGAAGGTCCGGGCGGAAACCGGCGTAATCAAGGACGCCGTGCTGGTTCCGCAGAGCGCGGTGTTTGAGGTCCAGGGGCAATACGAGATCGCGACAGTCGCAGACGACAACAATGTCACGCTCCGTACCGTGACTCCCGGAAAAAAAGTGGGCGATCTCTGGCTTATCGATTCAGGCGCCACCGCGGGAGAAACGGTCGTGATTGAAGGCGTCCAGAAAATGAAAGATGGAATGGAAGTAACGCCGCAGGTCGCGCCGGTGCCGTCACCGGACCTCACGCCGGAAGCAATCTCGACTCCGTCGATCAGCCCGGCCCGACAACAGTAGCGTCGATGTCGAAGTTCTTTATAGACAGGCCCATCATCGCGATGGTGGTCGCGATCTTTTTCGTGATCGCCGGCACCGTGATGATCTTCCGCCTCCCGGTCGCGCAGTTTCCGGAGATCGTGCCGCCGCAGATCCAGACTTCCGCAACCTACACCGGTGCGGACGCGCTGACCGTCGAGCAGTCGGTCGCCACACCTATCGAGGAGCAGGTGAACGGCGCCAAGAACATGATCTACATGGAGTCGATCAACGGCAACGACGGCTCGATGTCGCTGCAGGTCAGTTTCGAAGTCGGAACCAACGTCGATATCGACCAGGTGCAAGTGCAAAACCGGCTCTCGCAGGCACTGTCGAGCCTGCCGGCCGCGGTCAGCAACTACGGCCTCACCACGCAGCAGACGGTGGGAATTCCGCTGCTGGTGTTCGCGATCACGTCGCCCAAGGGAACCTGGGATCAGAGCTTTCTGTCCAACTACACCGCGATCAATATCGAAGACGAACTCGCGCGGACTCCGGGAATCGGGCAGGTAAAGATCTTCGGCGCGGGCAACTACGCGATGCGCGTGTGGGTGACGCCGGACAAGCTGACCACCCTTCAACTGACGGTGGCCGATATCGTCAATGCGCTCTCGACCCAGAATGTAGTTAATCCCGCCGGCACGATCGGCGGCGCGCCCGCGCCTGCGGGACAGCAGTTCACCTATCCGGTGGTTACGCAGGGCCGCCTGATGAACGCGAACGAGTTTGGCAATGTGATCATTCGCGCCAATCCGGACGGCTCGTTCGTGCGCCTCCGAGATATCGCGCGGATCGATCTCGGAGCCGAAAACTATAACCAGCTCTCCTACATAAATGGCGCGCCGTCAGCCAACGTGGTGCTCTATCAAAACCCCGGCTCGAATGCGCTGCACGCGGCGAACCTGGCGAAAGCCGAGATGGCCGCGCTCTCCAAACATTTCCCGCAGGACATGCAATCCGTCCTGACGCTCGATACCACGGTGCCCGTCACCGAGGGCGCCAGCGAGATTGTCAAGACGCTGCTCGAAGCGATCGGCCTGGTGGTGCTGGTGGTCTTCATCTTCCTGCAAAGCTGGCGCGCGACGCTGATCCCGATCCTCACCATCCCGGTTTCGCTGGTCGGCGCGTTCATGTTTTTCCCGATGGTGGGATTTTCGATCAACACGCTTTCGCTGCTTGGCCTGGTGCTCGCGGTGGGTCTGGTCGTCGATGACGCGATCGTCGTGGTCGAGGCTATCGAGGCGAAGATCGAGCAGGGGCGCTCGCCTCACGATGCGGCGATCGAGGCGATGGAGGAAGTCAGCGGCGCTCTGGTCGGTATCGCGCTGGTGCTGTCGGCGGTGTTTATCCCGGCCGGCTTCATGACGGGTATCACCGGGTCTCTCTACCGCCAGTTCGCGCTCACGATCGCATTCTCGGTGCTGATCTCGGCCTTCAATGCTCTGACGCTAAGCCCGGCGCTGGGAGCGCTGATCCTGCGGCCCAAAACGGCGCAAACCACCCGAGGTCCGCTCGGATATCTGTTCGGATGGTTCAACCGCGGATACGCGCGCGTGCAAAGTGGCTACGTCCGAGTGTGCGGAATGCTCGCGCGCAAGTTGATTATCGCGGTGGCGATACTCGTGGGCTTCACACTCCTTGCCGGAGGTCTCGGCAAGGTCCTCTCGAGCTCATTTCTTCCGGACGAGGACCAGGGATATTTCCTGATGAACGTCGAGCTTCCGGAGGGTGCCTCACTCCAGCGCACCGAGGCGGCGCTGAAACAGATCAACGCGATCCTGAAAGACGAACCCTCACTGCGCTACTACACCGGTATCGCGGGCTACAGCATTCTCTCGCAGACCAGTAGTCCTCGCAGCGCGTTGTACTTCTGCGAGCTGCAGCCCTATCCGCAACGCATGACTGCGGCACAGCAGGCGCCAGTTATCGTGGCAAATCTCAACCGGAAGCTCGCGGCACTCTCGAGCGCGCAGGCGTTCGCATTCTTACCTCCCGCGATTCCCGGTATCGGGCAAGCCGGCGGCGTCGATTTTTTCATTCAGGATCGCGGCGGCCACGACGTCGATTATCTTTGGCAGAACACGCAAAAGTTTCTCGCCGCGGCGCATAAGCGTCCCGAACTCGCGCAGATGAGTTTGACCTTCAGTCCGAGCGTTCCGCAATTCTTTGCCAACGTCGATAAGGACAAGGTGTTCAAGCTCGGCATACCAATCAGCGACGTGTACGAGGAGCTGCAAACCCTGCTCGGCGGCGCATACGTGAATCAATTCAACCGCTTCGGCCGGGTGTGGAAAGTATTCGTCGAGGCGGAGCCGCAGTACCGGAGCAAGGCGTCCGATGTCGGCCAGTTCTACGTGAAGAACAAAAGCGGCCAGATGGTTCCGCTTTCGACGCTGGTCACGATGCAGCGCACCACGGGGCCGGAGTACACGACGCGGTTCAACGAATACCGCTCGATTGAGATCTTCGGCACTCCCGCGCAAGGCTACAGCACCGGCGACGCGATGAACGCAATCACCGCAACCGCAGGCAGCATCCTGCCGCGCGACATGGGGTACGCATGGAACGGAATCACTTTTCAGCAGGCGGCGGCGGGCGGCGGCGCCGGCGTTTTCGGATTGTCGATCGTCCTGGTTTTCCTCATTCTCGTGGCGCTCTATCAGAGTTGGTCGCTGCCATTTAGCGTGCTGCTGAGCGTGCCGATCGCGGTTTGCGGCGCGTTCTTCGGACTGTGGGTGCGCAAACTCGACAATGACGTCTATGCCCAGGTTGGACTGATCATGCTGATCGGCCTGTCGGCGAAAAACGCGATCCTGATTGTTGAATTCGCCAAGGCGGAACTCGAAAAGGGCGAGTCGCTTATCGACGCCGCGCTAAACGGCGCGCGCATCCGCCTGCGTCCCATCCTGATGACTTCGTTCGCGTTTATCTTCGGCCTGATGCCGCTGTTGTATGCTCTGGGAGCCGGCGCGGTTTCCCGCAGGCTCATCGGCACCGTCACTATTACGGGGATGGTGTTTTCGAGCGGGATCGCGATTTTCCTGGTGCCGCCGCTTTTCGTTGTGGTCGAGCGGTTGTCGCGGCGAATCGACGGCAAACGACGTGAGCCCGCTCCCGAAGCGCGGGAGCCGGCCGCTTCAGTGGCCGCCTCCGAGTGACCGCCGTGTGAGGCACCAAGGACGGAGGCGCGCCCCGAATCTCCACTGTCTCGGCGCGAGGCTTCGCCTTTTATGGCTTTGTTTGTCGTTTAATGCTTTGATGCACCGAGTTTGAACGGCGGTGGCTAAGAGCGGCTCAGGACCGGAGAGCGGGCGGATGAGTACCCCTCAAGGGGGCGCACCTCACTCCGAACCAACCGCTCACCCCGACGAGCGCGATAAAGTCATCGAACAACTGCGCGAGGCAATCAAGATTCGCGACGACTTTCTTGCGATCGCGACTCACGAACTTCGCAATCCGTTGACCCCAATTCTGCTGTGCCTGCAGCTCATTCGCGCCGCGGAAAAATCAAACGACCGCTCGAAACTGATCCACGAGATCGATCGCCTCGAGCGGCAGATTAAACATTTTCTCGCCCGGACCAATACTCTTCTCGAGGTTGCACAAATCAGCGCCGGAAAGTGCAATCTGGATCCTTCCAAATTGAACTTGTCGCAGTTGATCTCGGATATCGTGAACGACTACATGCCACTGATGATTCGGAGCGGATCAGAACTGGGCGTCACCCTCCAGAACGACGTTATAGCGTTCGTCGATCGGATAGCGGTGTCGGAAATCGTGGAAAATCTACTTTCCAACGCGATCAAGTATGGCCGTGGCAAGCCCATAGAGATTTCTTTGTCGGCGACGACCGAAACGGCCCTGATAACAGTTCGCGATAGCGGTATCGGCATCGACGAGAAGGATCGCGCCCGCATCTTCGACAGGTTCGAGCGAGCGACGGGAAGTCAGGTTCAACCCGGCTTCGGGATTGGTCTATGGCTCGCACGCAATTTCGTGGAATTGATGGGCGGCTCGATAACCGTACTCGGAGAACCGGACGTGGGTTCGCTTTTTACCGTGACCTTGCCGATCGAAGAGGGGAAAATCCATGAGTAGTGACGTTCGACCGCTGACGCGCGTTCGCTCCGGAGTGAAAGGACTTGACGATATTCTGCGCGGCGGCTTTTTCGGAGGCGGACTTTATATCGTCGAGGGTCCGCCCGGGGTCGGCAAAACGATCCTTGGGAATCAAATTTGCTTCAATCAAGCGGCAGGCGGAAGCAAGGTTCTGTATGTGACGCTGATCGCCGAAACGGTTGGACGCATGCTTCTCAACATCAGAGATTTGAGATTCTTTGACGAGGCGATGGTCGGTAACGGCATCTTCTATGTCAGCGGCTACAACGCGTTGAAGAAAGATGGCCTGTCCGGCTTGCTCCATCTGCTGCGCCGGGAAGTCGCCGGGCGCAAAGCGACTACGCTGATCGTGGACGGCTTTGCTTCAACCTCCGATCACTCGCAGTCGCGCGAGGAGTTGAAGCTGTTCGTGCAGCAGTTGCAAACCCAGGCCGACGCCGCGGATTGCACCGTCTTTCTGCTCACGAATCCCACCGAGCAGAAGCCCTCGTCCGAGGAAACCATGGTTGACGGGATAATCAACCTCGGCACGACGGTCCACGAATGGCGCTCAGCCCGTGAACTATGCGTCCGAAAATTTCGCGGCAGCGGTTATCTTCAGGGAGTCCATTCCTACGACATCACCGAAGGCGGAATCACGGTCTATCCGCGGCTCGAAACGGTAATCAGCCCGGGCACGGACCTCAACGGCGAAGCCAAAAAAGTTTTGTCCGGAAATTCCCGGCTCGATGCGATGCTCGGCGGCGGATTCCCCGCGCGTTCGGCGACGATGATTATCGGACCGTCGGGAACCGGCAAGACCACTTTGGGCCTGCAGTTTCTGGCGCAGTCGAATGCCGCGGAACCGGGTCTGCTGTTCGGGTTTTACGAGACCCCGGCGCGAATCCGCGCCAAGGTAAAGGCGATTTGCCCTGCGCTGTTGCGGCAACTCGACGCCGGCCACGTGCAGATTCTATGGCAGGCGCCGACCGATCAGTTTCTCGATGAACTCGCCGACCGGATGCTCCGCGACATCAAACAAAGAAAGGTGAAGCGCCTGCTGATCGACGGTCTCGGCGGATTCAAAAGAGCGCTTCGTTCCAGACCGATCGAACCGTTCTTTTCCGCTCTGGTGCATGAATTGCGCGCGCAGGGAGTCACCTCGATCTGCACCGCGGAAGTTATGGAAATCGTAGGGCCGACGATTACGGTGCCACTGCAGGGATTGTCCGACGTAACCGACAACCACATCCTGCTGCGCTTTGTCGAATCAGGCGCGAGCTTGTACCGGCTGCTTTCCATCCTGAAAGTGCGCGACAGCACGTTCGATTCCGACTTACGGGAACTCCATTTCGGCGCGAGCGGATTGGAGCTCGCTGAAAACTCCGCGAGCGTCAAATCGATCTTGCCGCGGGTTTCCGCCAAACCCCCTACCGAGGTGACTCAGGACTAAGAGATGAGTGCGGCGGATGGAGAAGAGCGAAAACGCAAGCCCGGCCGGCAAGACCATCCTGATCGTCGATGATGAATTCGGAGTCCTCGAGGTCCTTGAATTCATTCTGAGCGATGCCGGCTACACCGTCGTGTCCGCGGTCAACGGACAGGACGCGCTGGCGCGTCTCAAAGGAACCCGCCCGGACCTGGTCATCGTGGATTTCATGATGCCGATCCTCGACGGCAACGGGGTCATCAAAGCGATCCGCGCGGACGAAAACCTGCGCGATATTCCGATAATTCTGGCCAGCGCGCTGCCTGAACAGACCATCAGGCAGCGCTGCGAGGGCTACAATACGTTTTTGCGCAAACCCTACCGGACCGAACAATTGATGGAAGAAATCTCCAAATTGATTGTTCATTCCGCCGCCGACGGCCGTCCGTCAAAGCCGGGTCCGCGCTGACGCGGACACATAAAAGGCGGCACGGACGATTGCCCGCGCCACCTTCAGGTGAAGTAGCGAATTGGGTTGGTTACTGCGTAACGCCGGGGGTGACGGTGGTTGGCGTGATGTTGATCATGCCCTTGTCTCCTTTGAACTGCTTGCCGCACCCTGCCCATTTATAGTTTCCAAGGATCTGGCCGCCGCCCGCGGTTGTGCTCTTGAACTTGATGTGGCAGCTCCGCTTATTGAACTGCCCGCTCGACAAGCCGAACGTCACCCTTTTGGACGCGGACCTGCCTTTGAAATCGCCCAGAAACTGCGGCTGCCCGCTGAAAGTGGCCGTCCATCCGCCGTTCAGTTTCCGTCTGGCCTGGCTGAATGTGATTGTGAACCCTCCATCGCCCATATGGTCGTCAGAAATAGTCCCGCTCCATGGGCCAGCAACATTGATCGGGAGAGCGTCGGGCGAATCGGTGTCGGATTCTCCGCTCGCGTCCGAAGCGGAGGTATCGGCGGCGGACGAATCCTGATTGCCGATCTCTTGCGCGTGAGCCGATTTGATCAGCGCGGGAGAGGCCGTCATGCCCATCCAAATCGCCGCACCCAACAACGCGCTGACCACGGATATTTTTCTCATCGAAGAACCCATCGGACCCTCCTCCACAACCTCTGATTTTTGATGACGCTGTATGCAGTTAGCGGCGTACCGGGAAATAAAGCGCCAGTAACGATCTGAAAGACTATGACACAGAAATCCTTCGCGCAAATTCGCAGGGCGGTTTGCAACGAAGACCGTGAATAAATTGCGGCTGAAATTTCCAGAAAGCATCAGCGCTTGAATGCACCGAGTACTTGACTTTCTATCGGGGAGCGGCGTGAAATCCGCCTCGGAGCCAAGGAGGTCCTCGCCATGGCCAAAGTAATCGACTCCGACGGTCACGTGGTCGAGCCGCGCGCCGTCTGGACGGAATATACCGAGCCCGAATTTCGCGATCGCATGATCCAGATCCGCCGCGGCGACGACGGAATGGATCAACTCTGGATCAATGGCGAAAACCGCAGCCGCGCGTCGCTGCCGGTGGCCGCATCGATGATCCCCGGCGGCCTCAGAGATCTCGAACGCGCGCGATCTCTTACCTGGGACGACGTGCCTCCCGGCGGATGGAATCCGCGCGAACGCCTGAAGGTGATGGACGCCGAGGGAATCGATCTCGCGGTGCTGTATCCGTCACTGTGGCTGCTGTACGGCGACCTGGTCGAACCCAAACTCGCAGCGGCGGCATGCCGAGCCTACAACAACTGGATGGCCGACTTTTGCAAGGAATCTCCGACCCGGCTGTATGCGGTCGCGCCAATGCCGCTGCAAGACGCCGAGGAGGCGGTCCGCGAGATGCGCCGCGTCGTGCGCGAACTCGGATTCAAAGCGGTGTTCGTGCGGCCCAATCCGTTCGCCGGCCGCCGGCTCAACGATCCGGCCTATGACTCCTTCTGGCAGACGGCGCAGGAACTGAACGTTGCGGTGGCGGTCCATTCGAGCTTCGGCACAAAAATGCCGACGATGGGATCCGATCGCTATCGCGATCCGTTCTTCTTTCACATGGTCTGTCATCCGTTCGAGCAGCAGGGCGCGTGCATGGACGTGATCTGCGGCGGCGTGTTGCAGAAGTACCCGAAGCTGCGAGTGGGATTCCTCGAGTCGGGCGTCGGATGGCTTGGCTACTGGCTGGACCGGATGGAC
>Ga0307372_10010099_pt1 | contig 12863 bp, 6 predicted proteins | sample OX1MG_FD_202533 | JGI IMG/M metagenome (GOLD analysis project Ga0307372, IMG submission 202533) | Soil microbial communities from Risofladan, Vaasa, Finland - OX-1 | ecosystem: Environmental > Terrestrial > Soil > Coastal area > Acid sulfate soil | place: Finland: Risofladan, Vaasa | collected...
CCAGGCGCGCGCCGCGACGTTTCTCGCAACCGCCGCCGAGCGGGGAAAGCGCCACCGCCGGCGACGTGACGAGAAAGCCGGCGCCGGCGATGATGACACCGGCGAGGCCGCCGGCGACAGCGCGGACACGTCCGAATCCGGTCGGCGCCGGCGCCAGGCCGACGAGCTGCTCGACTTCATCGTGCAGATCGAATTGTGGCACTCGCCCGACCGCGACCCCTATGCAACGGTCCCGGTCAACGGTCATTTCGAGAACTGGCCGGTCCGCTCAAAGGGCTTCCGGCTTTGGCTCGCCGAGCAGTACTTCCGGCACACTGCCCGCGGCGCCAGCAGCCAGGCGACCGAGGATGCAATGCGCACCATCGAGGCGATGGCGATAACCAACGGCGCCGAGCATACGCCTTGCCTGCGGATCGGCGCGCATGGCGACGACATTTATCTCGACCTCTGCGATGCGCCGTGGCGGGCCGTCAGGATCAGCGGGATTGAAGGATGGAGCGTTGTCGATCGCGCGCCATGCAAGTTTTTGCGGACCCCGGCGATGGCGCCATTGCCTGAGCCGGAGGCCGGCGGATCGATCGACGAATTACGCAGCTTTATGCAGCTCGCCAAGGACGACGGCCACGATGATCGCGCCGACGACGCATTCACGTTGGCCGTCGCCTGGCTCGTCGGCGCCTTCAACCCCGCCGGCCCGTACCCTGTCTTGGCGATCTACGGCGGTTCGGGGAGCGGCAAGACGAGCCTCGCGCGCCACCTGCGCAGCACCATCGATCCGAGCCTCGCGCCGGATCGGGCGCCGCCGCGCGACGAGGGCGGGCTATGCCTCGCCGCGAAGAATTCGTGGGTGCTGGCGCTCGACAATTTGAGCAGCATTCCCGGCTGGCTCAGCGACGCGATGTGCCGGATTTCAACCGGCGGCGGCATCAGCAACCGCGTGCTCTACACCAACGACGAAGAGGTTATCTATTTCCTGAAACGGCCGCAGGTGTTCACCGCGATCCCCGAGGCGGCGCAGCGTGGCGATCTCGTCAGCGAAGCCGATAAGGCCCGGCCGCTTCTGTTGGGGGCGCTCCTCGATGGAGTCGCCAGCGCCCTGCGCCACCGCGCCGAGATTCCCCCAGTGCAGTTGCCGCGCATGGCCGATTTCGCGACCTGGGTGTGGCGGGCGTGCCCTGGGCTCGGCTGGGAACCGAAGACATTTCTCGACGCCTACGTTTGAGATCACAGGCCGTCGGACGGCTCGGACGGCTCGGACAGCTCCATCCTTTTAGGGTCTACAAGAGAGGGTAATAGGGGAAAAGCTGGGCGTCCGTGCTTACCCCCTGCTTACCTGCCGCCCAGACGAGCCGCGGCTGGCGCCCGGTTCCGATTAAATATCCGGGTATATTCAACGGGATAGGGTGGTGCCCAGGGGCGGAGTTGAACCACCGACACACGGATTTTCAGTCCGTTGCTCTACCAACTGAGCTACCTGGGCACTAGGGACGGCGGCGCTTATAGAGGATGTTGGCGGCGGCTGTCCAGGGCGTCGGGTCAGCGGTCGTGGAACACCAGCATGCGGATCTCGATGCGTTCGCGCGGCGGCATGTCGGCGGGCTGCCTCGCTGGTCGGGCGGGCCGATTGATTGCGGACGCCGCAAGGCTCGGCGGCCATCCTGCAATTGTCGACCCCGGCAGGCAGCCGCGTCCCCCCGCGCTCCTCGGCTGGCCGCATTGGTCGTTGACAATCCGGATCGGCCTGAGGATTGTACCGCCGCGCGACCGGCGATGGAGTTCGCCGTATAACCGCCCGCGGGGCTGATGACTCCTCCTATGCGTCTGCCGACGACAGGAGGAGTTTGTATGAGCGGCCTGTGGCAACCCCGGGGGAGAGGCCGACCGTGAGCGGGCGCGACATCCTGCTGCAGATCGGTCAGGTCATGACGGTGCTGCTGCTGGCGCCGCTGATCCAGGGCATCGTCGTGCAGTTCGAGGAGCGGGTGCAGCGCGCCCGCGGTCCCGGGATCTTGCAGCCCTACCGCGACCTGTGGAAGCTGTTCCACAAGCAGATCGTGGTGCCGCAGACGGCCTCATGGCTGTTCTGGAGCGCGCCGGTGGTGGCGTTCACCGGCATGCTGACGGTGCCGATCCTGATCCCGGTGCTGACCAATTTTCCGCTGCCGCTGTCGGATATGGGCGACATTCTCGGCGGCGGGCTGATCCTCACGCTCGCTTCCTTCATGATCGTCCTGGCCGGGCTCGACACGGCGAGCGCCTATGGCGGCATCGGGTCGAGCCGCGCGGTGATGGTCGCGATCCTGGCGGAGCCGACGCTGATCCTGGTTTTCGTCGGCATCACGCTGCTCGCCAAGGCGATGCTGCCGTTCGTCGTCAACCACCTGCTGGTCGCCAGCTGGGCCGCTTATTGGAGCCCGGCGCATCTCTTTCTCGTCGCGGCGTTTTTCATTCTGCTGCTGGTCGAAACCGACCGCATGCCGATCCATTCGTCGACGCATATCGAGGTCTACATGATCGAGGAGGGCCGCATCCTCGAATATTCCGGGCCCTTGCTGGCGCTGCTCAAATGGGCCTCGGCGATGAAGCAGTTCATCCTCTACACGATCTTCTGCAACGTGTTGCTGCTGCCCTGGGGTCTGTCGATCGCCGGCACCGCCCTGGGCGCGCTCGGCGCCGCCATCGGCCTGATCGTCAAATTCACGCTGGTGGCTTCGGTCGTCGTGTTTGTCGAGACGGCGCAATCGCGCCTGCGCTTCTACCGCTATCAGGAGCCGCTCGCCGCCTCCTTTCTGCTCGCGGTGTTGGCGATCATCGGGACCCAACTGGGCTAGCGGGCCGTGCTGAGCCAGCCCCTCGATCCGCTTGCCGCCTCGCTGTTCAGCCTGTTGGCGATCGTCAGCCTGCTGCTGTCCTTCGTCATGCTGGCGTCGCGCTGGCTGAAAAACTACCTCTACGCTTTCGCGGCCCAATCGTGGGCGGTCGCGCTCTTGTCGGCGGCGGTCGGGTATTACGGGCACCATCCCCTGCTCTACCTGATCGCCGTACTGACGCTCTTGTTTCGCGGGCTGGTGCTGCCCTACCTGATCTGGCGGATCATTCGCCGGCTGGAGATCGACCGCGAAATCCACGAGATCCTGCAGCCCGCCTCGGGGCTCGTGATCGGCGCGCTGTTGGTGATGTTTGCGCTGGCGGTGGCCTACCGCGTCGCCGGCGAACTGCATCTGGCGCAAGGCGTCGCGGTCCTCGCGCTGACCGTGATGCTGGCGATGGCGCTGATCGGCTTTTTGATGCTGGCGGTGCGCCACGAGGCGATCAGCCAGGTGCTCGGGCTGCTGGTGGTGGAAAACGGGATCTTTCTCGGCTCGCAGATCGTGGTGCCGGGCATGCCGCTGTTGATCGAACTGGTCGTGCTGTTCGATCTCCTGGTGATCGTCGCATGTTTCGGGGTCCTGGTCGGCTACCTGGCGACGCATGCCGGCACCACCAGCGCCCTCAAGCTTAAGCGGCTGGTCGGCTGATGCTTCGGGAAACGTTAATCGGCAGCCTGCTGCTCGCCCTGTCGATGGCGCCCTTGGCGGCCGCGCTCCTTTGCCTCCTCGCACCTCGCCCAAGGTTTTGCGAGGCGGTGAACCTGGCCGCCGCCGCGATCGCCTTGGCCAGCGCGCTGCCGCTGCCGTTCCTCGTCGGCGGGGCAGCGATGCTGTTCTGGGGCGGCTATGTCATCATCGACCGGCTCGCCGCCTGGGTCGTCCTGTGCTCGGCGATCGTCTATTTCCTCGCCTCGCTCTATGCCGTCGGCTACATGCGGCTGCTGCACGAGGATCCGCGCCTCTTCAGGTTCTACGCGCTGTTCGCCGGGTTCGGCCTGACAACGCTGATCGCGCCCCTGATGAACAGCATCGCGATCTATTGGATCGCGATCGAGTTGACGACGCTCGTCAGCACCTTTCTCGTCGCCTTCGAGCGGGCCGCCGAGAGCATGGAGGCGGCCTGGAAATATATCATGGTGGTGTCGGCGGGGATCAGCCTGGCGTTGCTCGGCACCGTGCTGATTTACTGGGACGGCAGCTTCGTTCTGGGGCCGAGCTATCAGATGACCTGGGCCGTGATGGGCGCAGCGGCGGCCCGGATGAACCCGGTTTTGACGATTCTCGCGTTTCTGCTGGTTCTGGTCGGCTATGGCACCAAGGTCGGCCTCGCGCCGATGCACAGCTGGCTGCCGGACGCCTACAGCGAAAGTCCGACGCCGGTCTCGGCGATGCTGTCGGGCGCGCTGGAAAACACGGCGATGCTCGGCATCGTGCGGTTTCTCGGCATTGCCCGGGCGGCCGATACCGGCCGCACCCCGCAGCAGGTGCTGGTCGCGCTCGGGGCGTTGTCGCTGCTGGTCGGGGCGCTGTTCATCGTGCGCCAGCGGGGGATCAAGCGGCTGATGGCCTATTCGAGCGTCGAGCACATGGGCGTCGTCGCGCTCGGTTTCGGCTTCGGCGGCAGCCTCGGCGTCGCCGGCGCGCTCTATCACATGCTCAATCATTCGCTGAACAAGTCGCTGATGTTTTTTGGCGCGGGCACCATGATGCGCGCCTACGGCAGCAAGGAAATCCCCGAGATCACCGGCGTCGGGCGCTCTTTTCCGATCGCCGGCGGCTTGTGGCTGGCCGGTGCGGTCGGCATCACCGGCGCGCCGCCCTTCGGGCTGTTCCTGAGCGAATTCACCGTCATGCGGGCCGGGCTGCAGACGCCTTTCGCGTGGGCGGTCTATGTGATGGCGATCCTCCTGGTGGTGATCTTCGTCGGCTTCATGAACCACTTCCGCGCGATGTACTATGATCGCGGCGCGGCGGGTCCGGCACCGGCGCCGGGCATCAGCGCCTGGTGCGTCGCGCCGATGTGGCTGTCGCTGGTGCCGCTGTTGATCCTCGGTTTGTGGTGGCCTTCCGGCATCTGGAGCTATCTGACCTCGATCGCCCCGTCCTTGTCGCCGGCGCTGCCATGACCGAGGCAGCGCATCCCGGCGACATCGATCATCTCGCGCTCGACCCGGAGGATCTGCCGTCGGCAATCGCCGCGCTGATCGGCAGCGGCGGCCGCATGCAGATGGCCTATGCCTGGCATCCCGCCCCCGGCCAGATCGAGCTGCGCTATCTCGGCGCCCGCGGCCCGGGAGAAGGGTTCGTCATGTGGCGCTGCACGCCGCGCGGCGCGGTCCCCAGCCTTGCCGCGATCAGCCCGCTGCTCGGCTGGTACGAGCGCGAGATCAGCGATCTGTTCGGCGTCGCGTTCCGCGATCACCCCGAACCCTATCGCCTGGTGCTGCACGCCGGGGTGCGGCCGGCGCTGCCACCGCTCGACCCGGACTATCCGGCCGACACCTTGCTGCCCTTCGAGCCGGAAGAGGGTGGCCTGCCCGAGAGCGCCGGCAGCGACATCCAGCGCCTGCCGTTCGGCCCGGTGCGCGCCGATGTCGTCGAATCGGCGGAACTGATCTTTTTCTATGTCGGCGAGCATATCATCCACCTGCATCCGCAGCTTTTCTTCAAGCATCGCGGCATGGAAAAGCGGTTCGCCGGGCGGTCGCTGGCACAGGCGGTGGTGCTGGCGGAGCGGGTGTCAGGCGTCGGCAGCCTGGCCCACGCGCTTGCCTTCTGCCAGGCCGTCGAACGCGCCGCCGGCTGCCTCGTGCCGCGCCGCGCGCGGCAGCTGCGCTCGCTCCTCGCTGAACTGGAGCGGCTCTACAATCACCTGCATTATCTGGGGCATCTCGCGGACACGACGACGCTCAAGGTCGGTGAGGCCGAGGGCAAGCTGCTCGAGGAGCGGGCCAAGCAGATCAACGGAAGGCTGACCGGCAGCCGCTTTCTGCGCAGCCTCCTGGTCCCCGGCGGGCTGCGGCGCGACCTCGATCCGGCGCCCTGGCTGGGCGGCGAATTGGACCGCCTGGGCGAGCAGATCGCGCCCTATGTGAGGATGCTGGAGAATACCAACAGCCATCTCGACCGGCTGATCACCACCGGCATCCTGCCGCGCGAAATTGCCTTCGACCAGGGCGCGACCGGCCCGATCCAGCGCGCCTGCGGCGTCGCCCGCGACCTGCGTATCGACCATCCCTATGCGGCCTACGGCGAATGGCCGCTCGCCGTGCCGGTCAGGACAGAGGGGGACGCGCATGCCCGGGCGCAAGTCCGCATCGCCGAGATCGACGCCAGTCTGGCGCTGATCCGGCACGGCCTGGCGCTGCTCGACGACGGGCCGGTGCGCGCCGACTGTCTGCCGCCGCCCGGCTCGGAGGGGCTGGGCTGGGCCGAGTCGCCGCGCGGCTCCTTGTTCTATGCGGCGCATTTCGACGAGGCCGGCGCTCTGTCGCGGGTCAAGATCAAATCGCCGTCATTTTCCAACTGGCGGGTGTTTCCGCTCACCGTGCACGCCAGCAACATGATGGACTACGCGATCAACGAGGCCAGCTTTGGCCTGACGATCGCCGGCTGCGACCGCTAAGCAGAATTGCTTGGCGCGATCCACATTTCCCCTCGCCGCCCTTCAGGGGGGAGAGGGAGGGACCCACGCCGCAGGCGTGGGAGGGTGAGGTGGGTGTCGGCAAGCGCTCTGGCATCCCCCACCTCACCCCAACCCTCTCCGCCCCCCGCCATGGCCCACGGGGGCGGAGAGGGAGTGAACGAGGAAGGCTGACGATTTGTGCGCCAACCAACGAAAGCTTGCTTAGGGGGAGGGATGCCGCTCTGGACGTTCTTTGGGCTGCGCCAGGGCCCGGCGACCACCCCGTGGCCGGGGCAGGGCGACGCCTCGGGCCAGGAGGGCGTCCTCGGGATGCCGCGCTTCGCGCCGGAGCGCTGCGCCCCGGACTGCGACGATTGCGCCGCCGCCTGTCCGACCGCGGCGATCACGGTCGAACGCGACCGGTCCGGGGCACAGCGCCTCGCCGTCGATTACGGGCGGTGCGTCGTCTGCCAGCTGTGCGTCGAAGCCTGCCGCGCCGAGGCGGCGATCGCGTCCTTCGACTGGGCGTTCGGGACGCGCGAGCGCTCGGACCTCGTACTGGCGCCGGGCGCGGCGCCGGCTCCCCGCGAGAGCGCCGCCGCCTCGCGCGCCGGCTTCCGCCGCAGCCTGCACATCCGGCACGTCGATGCCGGCTCGTGCAACGGCTGCGAATCGGAGCTGCAGGCGCTCGACAACCCCTTCTACAACCTGCACCGCTTCGGGATCTTCTTCACGCCGTCGCCGCGTTTCGCCGACCTGCTGCTGGTCACCGGCCCCGTCACCTATGCGATGCACGAGCCGTTGCGCCGCGCCTACGAGGCGATGCCGGCGCCGCGCTGGGTCATGGCGGTCGGCACCTGCGCCGTCTCGGGCGGGGTGGCGGGCGGCGGCTACGCCTGCGGCAACGGCCTGGAAGGCGTATTGCCGGTCGATCTCTACCTGCCGGGCTGCCCGCCCAACCCGGCGGCGATCATCGAAGCCTTGCTGATGTTCCTCGATCGGGCGCCGCAGCGAGTGCGCGGAGGGCGAATTGGCGAATGAGTTGCTCGCCGTCGCGGTGGCGGCCTGGCTGCTTGCCGCCATCCTGGCGCTGACCGGTCGCGCTGCGGGCCTGGCGCGCGCGCTGCTGGCGCTTGGCGGCGTGGCGCTGCTGGCGCTGATCGCGACGACATTGCCCGAGGGGACGGCGCCGATCCATACGGTGCTTGGGATCGGCCCCGAGGGCGCGGTCTTCCGGCTGTCGCCCGATGCGCTGTGGCTGATGGGTTTCGGCCTGTTCGGGGCGATCCTCGCGGCGTGTCTGGGGACGCCGGCGCGGCATCAGTCGGCCTGGATCTTCGGCGCCGCGGCGAGCCTGATCGGCGCCCTCGGCGTGTTCGGCCTTGAGGACGCCGCCAGCTTTGTCATCGCCTGGAGCATCATGAGCTTTGGCGGCGCGGTGATGATCCTCGGGGAGGATTTGGCCTCCGAAACCGGCCGGCCGGTCTTGTTCATGCTGGGCCTGATCGAGGCCGGCGCGGTCGCCCTGATCCTCGCGATCATCCTGCTGGCGGACCGCGCCGGCAGCCTGTCGTTTGGCGATTTTGCCGCCGGCGCGGCCCGGATGCCGCATGTGGAGCGGCTGTTTGTCGGGCTGCTGCTGCTGATCGGGTTTGGCGCCAAGCTCGGCCTGTTGCCGTTCTACGAGTGGTTCCCGGCCGCCTATGGCGCCGGCAGCGGGGCGACCGGCGCGTTCCTGTCAGGAATCGTGCTCAACGCGGCGTTTTTCGGGCTGGGCCGCGGGCTGATCGCGTGGCTGCCGGTCGATCCGGCCGTGCCGGTGTCGCTCGCCGGCATCTTTGTCGTGGCGATCGCCGTCGTCAGCGCCATCCTGACCGCGCTCTATGCCTTTCAGCAGGAAGCCTGGCGCGAGCTGTTGAGCCTCTCATCGGCGGAGAACGGCTCGATTGCCGTCTGCCTGTTGGGCGCGGCCCTGATGTTCCGCCAGGACGGCCTGATGGACATCGCAGGGCTGGCCTGGACCGTGGCGCTGTTGCATCTGGCGGGGCACGCGCTGGCCAAGGGCGCGCTGTTCCTGTCGGCTGACGGGGTCTACCGCGCCGCCGGCGACTATCGGCTGGTGCAGCGCGGGATCCTCGCGCGCAGCCCGTGGATCTTTGGTGTAGGGGCATTGTGCGGCGCGATGAGCCTCGCGGCGATGCCGCCGCAGGCCGGGTTCGTCAGCGAGTGGTATGTGTTCCAGACCTTCTTTCAGGGCTTTCACCTGCACAGCCTCGCCAGCCGGCTGACGGCGGCGCTGGCGGGTGCCGGGCTGGCGCTGACGGCGGCGGTTGCCTTTGCGGCCTCGATCAAGCTGTTCGGCATCGGGCTCTTGGGGCGGGGCGACCCGAACGCGGCGCCGGTGCCGACCGCCACCTCGCTGGCGGTCGGGCTGCTCGGGCTGCTGGTCCTTGCTCTCGCGGTCGGCATGCCGGTATGGCTCGAGGCGCTCGGCTCGCCCGACGCGATCGGGTTCGGCGCGGCGGTCGCCAAGATGCATGTCGGCCCGCTGCTCGTGCCGGCCACCGGGGCGCCGATCCGGGTGCCCGAGACCTTCGCCTTCATCTCGCCGAGCCTGCTCGTCGTCGTGATGCCGCTCCTCGCGCTGCTGCCGGTGAGCCTCCTGTTGTTCGGCCGGCGCCAGCGCCTGCGCCATGCCCCGGTCTGGTACGGCGGACGCGACCTGAACCCGCAACGGGCGGCCACCACCGCGCTGACCTTCTCCAACGCCTTGCGGACGTTCTACAGCTTCATCTATCGCCCGACCGTCGCGACCGCGCACGACCTCGCGGGCGACGCCCAGGGCCGGCCCTACTTCATCCGGCGATTGGTGTTCACCCACGACGTCGCCCCGATCTTCGGGCCTTATCTGTTCGCGCCGCTGGAAAGGCTGGTCACTCTATCGGCCGCCCGCCTGCGCATCATCCAGTCGGGCCATCTGAATTTCTATCTGGCGCTGATCGGCGCCCTGTTGGTCCTCATTCTGTTTGTCGCCCTCCTCTGATGTTAGCGGAAATCCCGGCTCGCGATCGCGAGGTCGTGCGAATCGCGGCCGGGCCGCCGTTCGCGCGGCGCCAGGGGCGGCTTGGCATGCGGCTCGGCGGGCGGCTTCGCGGGCAACGGCAACGAATTGTCGCCGGTGCGCTCGCGCAAGGTGTTGAGGCGCGCCGTCCAGTCGCGCAAATCCTCGGCGACGAGGTGGATGACGCCCTCCTCGCGCTGCAGGCGGCCGCGGCAATAGAGGAGCGTCGCGCCAAGCGCGGCGCGGCGGAAGCGTTCGAGGATTGCCGGCCAGACGATCAAATTGGCGATGCCGGTCTCGTCCTCGAGGGTGACAAAGACGACGCCGTTGGCGCTGCCCGGACGCTGCCGGATCAGCACCAGCCCGGCGATCGCGAGGCGCTTGCCGACCGGCAGGGTCGCCAGCTCGGCGGCGGCGACGAGGCCGGCGCGCGCCAGTTCGGTGCGCAGAAAAGCGAGCGGGTGGCGCTTTAGCGACAGCCCCGTCGTCGCGTAATCCTCGACGACATGCTCGCCCATGGGCATCTCGGGCAGCAGCGAAGCGGCGCGGGTTTCCTCGTCCTCCTTGTCATTTTGGGGCTGCTCGTAGGGTTGATCCCGCAATCCAGGCACACCGACGCTGGGGGATGGCCTCGTTGGTGCCAATTGTCCGATGTCGGTGTGCCTGGATTCCGGGTTCGCCGCCTCGCGGCGCCCCGGAATGACGGCTGGTTCGGCCGCGGCGAACAGCGGCAGGGGCGCCTCGCCCAAGGCCTGCAGCGCCCACAGCGCGCGGCGCCGGTCGAGGTGCCCACCGGCGAGACCCCCATGGGAGCGATCCAGCGAGCGCAGTGCGTCGGCCGCGGCGAGGCGGTCCAAGGCGGCGCGGCCGAGCCCGCTGCGCCGCCACAAATCGCGCGCATCGCGATAGCCGATGCCGCGCGCCTCGACGAGACGCGCGGCATCGGCTTCGGAGAGGCCCTTGATCTGGCGCAGGCCGAGACGCAGCGCCCAGCGCCCCGCCACCGCCGGATTGTCATTCCCGCGCAAGCGGGAATCCAGGAACACTGGCGGTTCCATGAGCCCACCAGCCTGTGTTCCTGGATTTCGGGTTCGCGGGCCATGCCCGCGCCCCGGAATGACGGTAAGAGACACCGGATCATGGCCAGCGGGTTCCAGCGTGCAGTCCCAGTCGCTGTGATTGACGTCGGGCGGGCGCACCTCGACGCCATGCTCACGTGCGTCGCGGACGATCTGCGCCGGGGCGTAGAACCCCATCGGCTGGCTGTTGAGGAGCGCGCAGGCGAACACGTCGGGATAGACGCATTTGATCCAGGCCGAGACATAGACCAAGAGCGCAAAGCTCGCGGCGTGGCTTTCCGGGAAGCCGTAGGTGCCGAACCCCTCGATCTGGTCGAAGCAGCGGGTGGCGAAGTCGCGCGCATAGCCGCGCCCCGTCATGCCGGCGATGAACTTGTCGCGGAACAGATGGATCTCGCCGTTGCGCTTGAAGGTCGCCATCGCACGGCGCAGCCGGTCGGCCTCCTCGGGCGAGAAGCCGGCGCCGACGATCGCGATCTTCATCGCCTGTTCCTGAAAGAGCGGCACCCCGAGCGTCTTGCCGAGCACCCGGCGCAACGCCTCGGAGGGATATTCGACCGGCTCCTTGCCGGCGCGCCGGCGCAGATAGGGATGCACCATGTCGCCCTGGATCGGCCCCGGCCGGACGATCGCCACCTCGATCACGAGGTCATAGAATTCCTTCGGTTTGAGGCGCGGCAGCATCGTCATTTGCGCCCGGCTCTCGACCTGGAAGACGCCCAGGGAATCGGCCCGGCTCAGCATCGCGTAAACGTCCGGCTGCTCGGCCGGGATCGTCGCCAGGCTGTAGGAGCGGCCGTAATGCTGCTCGATCAGGCCGAAGGCGCGGCGGATGCAGGTCAGCATGCCGAGCGCCAGGATGTCGATCTTGAGGATGCCGAGTGCGTCGAGATCGTCCTTGTCCCATTCGATGACGGTGCGGTCTGCCATCGCCGCGTTCTCGATCGGCACCAGTTCGCTGAGCGGCCCGCGGGTGATGACAAACCCGCCGACATGCTGCGACAGGTGGCGCGGAAAGCCGATCAGCTCACCGGCGAGGTCAAGCGCCAGGCGCAAATTGCGGTCGTCGGGGTCGAGCCCGGCCTCGCGCACCCGCCGGTCGGCAATGGCCTCGCTTGACCAGCCCCACACCATGCCGGCGAGCGCGGCGACGACATCGCCGGAGAGGCCCATGACCTTGCCAACCTCGCGGATCGCGCCGCGGGCGCGGTAGCAGACGACCGCGGCAGCCAGCCCGGCGCGGTCGCGGCCATATTTCGCGTAGATGTACTGGATGACCTCCTCGCGCCTCTCGTGCTCGAAATCGACGTCGATATCGGGCGGCTCGCCGCGCGCGGCGCTGATGAAACGCTCGAACAAGACATCGATGCGCGCCGGATCGACCGCGGTGATGCCGAGGCAATAGCACACCACCGAATTGGCCGCCGAGCCGCGCCCCTGGCACAGGATGCCGCGCGAGCGGGCGAAGGCGACGATGTCGTGCACGGTCAGGAAATAGCGGGCGAAATTGAGTTGTTCGATCAGTTCGAGTTCGTGCTCGATCAGGCCGCGGATCTTGTCGGGGACGGCGCCCTTATCCCCCTCTCCGCCCCCCTTGGGCCGTGGCGGGGCGCAGAGGGCCGGGGTGAGGTGGGGGATTCCAGAGCGCTCGCCGACACCCGCCTCACCCTCCCAGCGCTCCGCGCTGGGCCCCTCCCTCTCCCCCCTGAAGGGCGGAGAGGGTTTAATACCGAACCGCTCTCGGGCGCCTTCCCAGGCGAGCGCGGCGAGGCGCTCTTGCGCCGTCATCCCTGCCGGGACCGGTTCCTCGGGGTATTCGTAGCGCAATTCGTCGAGGCTGAACGGACAGCGCGCGACGATCTCCAGGCTCGTCGCCAGCGCCCCCTCGTAGCCGCGGAACAGCCGCGCCATCTCGGCCGGCGGCTTCAGATGGCGCTCGGCATGGGCGGCGAGACGGAACCCGGCCTCGTCGATCGTGCAATGCTCGCGGATGCAGGTGACGACGTCCTGCAGCGGCCGCCGCTCGGGCACATGGTACAGCACATCGCCCAGCGCGACGAGCGGCAGCCCGGTATCGTCGGCGAGCGTGGCGAGGCGGGCGAGACGGGCGGCATCGTCGCCGCGATAGAGGTGATGCGCCGCGAGATAGGCTCGCCCGGCAAAATCCGCCGCAACGCGAGCGGCAAACTCCTCCCACCCGGCTCCCCCGCCTGTCGCCCCCATCCTTC
>Ga0307372_10010100_pt1 | contig 12863 bp, 14 predicted proteins | sample OX1MG_FD_202533 | JGI IMG/M metagenome (GOLD analysis project Ga0307372, IMG submission 202533) | Soil microbial communities from Risofladan, Vaasa, Finland - OX-1 | ecosystem: Environmental > Terrestrial > Soil > Coastal area > Acid sulfate soil | place: Finland: Risofladan, Vaasa | collected...
AAAATGCGCGCGACCCAAAGGCCCTCTGCGCCTTGCCGTTTGCTCGCTCGTTGTGCGAAGAGCTGGCGCTCCCCGACGCGGCAACCATGGTCCACGCCTTGGTAAATGGAGCGCTAGGCGACGATCCCAAGCGGGCGCACATGTACGAGGCCATCCGCCTGTGCCACTTCCGGGAGGGGCAGACCAAGGCCCGAGCGGCTCGCTCGATGCACTTGTCGATGCGGCATTTTTATCGCGTTTACACCGTAGCGGTAAAAGCGCTTGTCGATCATCTCGAAAGAGCGCGAGCTCGCGCGCCGTTGGCTATGGACCCGGTGCCGACAGAGCACATCCGACACACGCAATCGTAGCTACGGAATCGAGCACGGGGGCTCAGTCGTTCGGCTATCACGAAAGGAAGCTATCACGAAGGGACATCGCAAGACCTTTTGCTGCAGGGCGTATTGCATCGTCGGGGCCCGCACCGAAACCCAGCACGAAGCCATTACAATCGCGACGATTTAGGCACAGCCGCGATAGCGGCAACCAACGCTGCCCGTCACGTGCCGAAAACGCGGAGCGAACATCGTCAAAATCGGATGATCCGCGTACCGTCACGTGTAGGCCCGTCTGAGTCGGCCCGATCGCGAAACCCGCAGGCAGCTCTTGTGCGAGCGTATCGACAAGAGCCTGACGTCGTCGTTGATATATCGCTAAGAGCCGGCGAATGTGCCGCACCAGATATCCATTCCGCATAAATTCAGCGAGAACTTCCTGCTGTTGCAACGATGCTCCAAGCGCGGAGATTGATCGCGCTAACTGAAACGTCTTGATGAGGTGCGTCGGAACGACAACGTATCCAAGCCGCAAGCCCGGTGCAAGGGTCTTACTGAAGGTCCCGACGTAGATCACTCGCTCGTCGCGATCTAGGCTAGCCAACGCGGGGAGCGGGTGGGCGTTAAACTCGCCATCGTAATCGTCCTCGATGATATATGCATCGCTGGCGCGCGCCCACGCTAGCAGCGCGATACGCCGGGAGAGCGGTAACGCGCCACCTAGAGGAAACTGATGCGATGGCGTGACGTAGCAAAGCGTTGCTTTGCTGGGAAGCTGCTCCGGGACCAAGCCGTCCTCGTCAACCAAGACGGCCCTCAGATCCAATCCACGGCTCTGGAAGGCAGCACGAGCCAGCGGGTAGCACGGGTCCTCGATCGCTAGCGTCGAGCCCGCGTCGGCAAGGGCGAGCGCGATGAGATGAAAGGCCGATTGTGCGCCCTCGACCACGATGACCTGCTCGGGATTTACCGCAAGCCCTCGGAACAATGTGACATGCCGCGAGATCGCCTCGCGGAGCGATACGAGGCCAGATGATTGCCCGTAGCCGAGATGCTCGGCGCTAGTAAATTCGAAGCGAAGAGCTAAGCGACGCCAGACGCGGGTGGGGAATTGGGTGATGTCGGGGGAGCCGATCCGAAGGGGTCCGGCCGTCGAAGCAATCTCGTCTAATCCGGTAACCATCCTCGCGAGTCGACGCGCCGGTTCCGGGATCGAGCGAGCCGAGGGGATATGCAGGGTGTATTGCGGTGTCGCATCCGAAGCAATGAACGTACCGGAGCCAATGCGAGCTTCGAGATAGCCCTCGGATGCCAATTGCTCGTACACGCGCGTGATCGTATTTCGAGCCACACCGAGACGCTTGGCGAGCTCACGACTAGGCAGCAGGCGCGACGAAGCGGGTAAAATACCCCCTGCGATTGCGGCCCGAAAGCTGCGCGTAAGCTGCAACGCCAGGCTTTCGCCCGAATGGCGATCCGGGAACAGATGATCCAGGGAAATTGGCTCTGTCACCAATCTTAACTACGAACATCTCGAAGATCCAATCCTGCAGGGAAAGGCGGAAACTACCGCCTCATATTGGCTCTATCAATGCGCCCTAAATGCGGCCCACTACAAAGAGCCAATTTTCGGCTATCCTCAACTCATGATGGATTTGGATGGGCATTCGGGGGAAGCCTGATGAGGACCAGCTGGCACACCGCGACGCCCCAGCAGTTTCTAGAACCGCTGGGGCGATCCGTACTTGGTCTGTCCATTGCGGCAATCGGCATCGAGACCGTCCTTTGCGCCGGGGCAAGCTCAAGCGCACTCGGTCCCGCTCACGACGTGATACCGATCGTTCCGTTCATCCCGGCCGTGCCGATGCTTGCAATGATCTTCGGAGCCGTATGGGCACTATGCGGGGCCTGCATGGTATCGGCGTCCGCGGCAAAATGGGCGTCCATTGCCTTCGCCGTTACATTTGGATTCTTCACCGTTGCGCAGATTGCGCCGATTGCCGCGCAGGCGCCCTACAATTTGTCATTTCGAACCGCATTCTTTGAACCATTAACGATGGCGGCTCTGGCATGCTTACAGCCTGCGGCGGGTCTCAACGGCAATGCGCTTCGGATCATGCTCCGATATATCGTCGCGGTCGCTCTGCTTGTTTTCGGACTCGATCATTTTCTAGCCCTTGCGGCAATCGCAACACTAGTGCCACCGTGGATTCCGTTTCCCGCTTTCTGGGTCGGACTCTTCGGGGTTGCGTTTATCGCGACGGGCGTAGCCTTCGCTACGCGATATCTCTTCAGAATAAGCGTAGTGGCCATCTCCTTGATGTTTGGGATATGGGTCCTCACGCTTCATCTCCCGCGGACCCTTGGCTACTATGGCATTCGCGATGCGATCCACGATCCGGCTGAATGGTCGAGTCTCTTTATCGCGCTCGCCTTATGCGGTGGGTTCTTGGCCGTCGCCTCAGCAGACGTGGGCGTCGATTCTATCGGAAAAACGAGCTGATGCCAAGCCCGGCTACAGCGAATCCCGGCTTCGAAGGGCGCTCGCTTACAAGGCAACTTTTCGATGACGGTGACTTTCGTGCCACTGCGGTCGTTTCGTTTGGACCGTTCAAATTGGATATTGGTCGCAGACTCATCATCAAGGGGTCTTCGGCACGACCTATCGCCGATAAGCTACTCCGAATGCTCGTGGTCTTTCTTGAATCCCGCGGAGCGATTCTCAGCAAAACAGCGCTCGCCGAGCGGATATGGCCCGGGCAAACGGTGAGTCTCGCCAATGTGAACCAGCATCTTTTTATGCTGCGTCAACTTCTTGGAGAATCGGCGCGCGACCATTCGTTCATCATTACGCACCCGCGTAAGGGATATCGCTTCGCAGTTGCGACGATCATTGTTGAGCACAGCTCACCGATTGAAGAATCACGCGCCGGCTGGGATTCGGTCACTTCGCGCGACGCATCCGGCGAAGCGTTTCGCCTGTACTGTCGTGGATGTCATCTGCTCGACCGACAGGAGCGCGATAGTGTCGAGCGTGCCGTCACAACGTTCGAGGACGCGCACGACGCGGAGCGCTCCGCTGATTGGGCATTAAACGGGGCTGCGCGCGCATACATTTTCCTCGGGGAGCAGCAGTTCGTAGCGTCGCAAGCCGCCCATTTTAAGGCGAGAGCACATATCGACGCAGCCCTTAGGATCAATCCCACCTCGGCGGTTGCGCATGCATTACGATCGCAGGTGCTACTCCTGTTCACCTGGGATTTTGAAGGTGCTCGTCGCGAGCTTGAGCGCGCCCAACTGTTGAGCAACGGCAACCCGATCGTACGCCACACCGCCAGTCGATTCGCAACGACCATCGGAAACGTGGCCCGCGGCGTGACGGAGGCCGAACATGCGCTCTCGGCTCAGCCATCGTCTCTCGCGTTTCAGCTCTGCTTAGCGCGCGCTCTTGCTTCGGCTAGCAAATTCGATGATGCCATTACCCTGTTTGATGAGCTCCTTGAGACGGAGCCAGCGCTTTCGGCAGCACGTGAAGGACGGGCGCGAGCGTATCTTTTAAAAGGCAATGCCGTATCGTCAATTGAGGACTTGATGGCACTCTCCAACGATCTCACACCGGTTCCAAGCGCACTCCTTGCCCGCGCCCACGCAGAGACCGGCAACCATCGCCTCGCTGTCGACCTGTACGAACGCATTATTGCGCATTCCAAGAATCGATATACATCGTCCTTCAGCGTCGCTATCGCCGCCGCGGCATGCGGACAGGACGACGCGGCGATGCGTAATCTTTCGCGTGCCTTCATCGAACACGACCCCGCACTTCTGCAACTAACACATCAGCCGGGGATGCGCCGGTGGTTTGAGGTTCTAGACACCTTCCCCGATTTTCAGAAGCTGCTGTGGGCCCTTCCCAAGCTCCAGCCTTAAGGAGGCCGACGACGAAGGCAAGAGTCAGAGTCTAGGCTTAGAGGGACGCCTCCGAAGTAGCATAGAGCCGCCGCTGGGAAGCGAATCGGTAGTTTGTTCGCATCGTGGCTAAAGCGGTGGGCATCAGGCGACGGATGGGCTCGATGAGGGTCCACGCCTCGGATGTGATGTTTCCGTCAGATCGCGAGATCGCACTCTATGCCGATCGAACTTATCACCTTAGCGTGTCGACCGGCAAGAAACGACATAACCAACCAAAGTGCCGACTGCTCCATAGGTTCGAGTGATACCCCATCGAACGCGACAAGCACGTTGTGTTCAGCCTCCCTCCTCGTCTGCATCGTTCGCGGAAGTTTGCCACGATCGAGTGAACGACGCGCTGGCGGCTATCGACGCCGCTGTGCGCCTTCATGCCAAAATATAGGCGCGTGCGTTGCTGTCACCGGGCCAACGTTTCTTCTGGCGGCTGCCTACACGTTATTCGCGGTATGCGACCTACTGCGAATGTTCTCGGGTCCGCTGCGGTTGATGTAGTTGGAATTCCCGTGATGGCCTGCCTTCGCGGGACGCCCGCTCGGCGAGTACCGATCCAAAACACTTTGCCATGCGGGAACGCGCTACGCGGTCAGCTAGAAGACGCGGCATACGCGAACCTTTCAATTTGCCGAAGCCTTCGCCTCCTACGGCTCGGCGCGTACGACTGTCGTACCGTTGACGTCGAACAGCGATACTAGCCCAGGGCCCCGGTTGTGCCAAAATGGATTTACGACATCGTTGTTGGCGCCCGATGTCTCGACTCGCGCATCGAACGACGCGGGTACCTGCAGCGACACGTTTCCATTGACCGCACGCAGTTCGATGTGCGCGGCGTGCGCGGCATCCCGCGCCAATTCTACTTCCACGTTGCCGTTCGTGGTACGTCCACGAACCGTCGAGCCACTTTGGTAAGCCGCCAGGTTGCCGTTCGCCGTGGAGAGATCAAGCGGGCCACGCACACCGGTGATTTTCGCCCAGCCATTTGAGCCCCTATATGTAATGGACGTTTCGGTGGGCACTGTAATATCGTACGTTACCCCGATGGGGTGCACTATCCCGGCGAAGTAGGGCTGGACAGTGATGGTGAGCGAGTCCCCTTTTACCGCAATGGAGTCGTGGAGATATTGCTCCCTCCCATCCCCCTTTTTTATTATTCTGTGGACTACCACATCGGCTCCCGTGCCTGCGCGAACGAAAATGTTGGCAGCTACGCCGATGCTCGCAGCACTGACGGTAACGTGACCCGCCGGCCCCAGGCGGACGTGGCGCATCGTATCTGCCAAAATCGGCGTTGCGTCGGTGAGGAGCACGCCGAGGATCGCCAGAAGGCCCAAGAAGACACGCGCACGGCACCCGCGCGTTGCTTTGTTCATATTTGTTTTGTTCATAGTAGGTGTACCGCGTAGATTCGCCCCGTGTTTCGCCATGAATGAAGCCGCAGCCGATCACTTCGTAGATAGGTCTTGCCGTAGTCGCGTTGCTGGCCTGGGACAAGTAGTTCGAATACCCGCGTTCACACGAACTCGAGCGTGACGAGCACCACAAACATAACGACGGCGCTCTGGTCTTTGAGGAACTCCACGAGGCGTTCACCGCAGACATCCGCGACCTCCTCGAACGCACGTTCGCCCACTTGGCCGAATTGGCCTAGCTTCGGATCGGATCAGAGCGAAAGCCCAGCGCCGCTGCGGACGACCTTTGCATGGCGATAGTGGAGCACGAAATCGACAGCGTCGGCGCGTAATTGACGATGAAACGGATAGCGACGAATCTCAGCTTTCCGTGTCAATGTTAGCTGAGGCCAGTCGCCGGACTTAATTCCTGAGGGCGTGAAAGGTCTCACGCAATGGACCAATCCCACGACCCCTAACCCGAGGTGCCACCGAAGGCAACTCGCCGCCGCTTTACGGCCGCGGAGAAGGCGCGCATCCTCGATGCCCTACGAGGTTTCATCCGATATCGAGAAGGCCGCGATTCGCAGGTGAGAACGCGTGTACTCATCGCTGCTCTCAAGCTGGCATCGGCAACGATCGTCGGGCAGGCCGCTGACGGCCCGATGAGGGCCAAAGCCCGATCCGGAATCCTCTGAAATCACGCGCCTTCAAAAGCGGAACGCCGCTCTGGAACAGCGGCTCGTCAAGGCTGAACAGGTGATTGAAATCCAGGGAAAAGTTTACGCACTCTTGCGCGCTGTTGCCGGCGAGAGTGCGGATTAGTTGGATCTGCCACCGTGGCAGAAACGCTCGTCGACATGAGGAGGGTTGGGGGAACGCGGCGCTTGCGCGCACCTTCGATTCCCGCACGGGAGCTTTCAGCGAAGGCAGCCCCAGAATGTCCTCGGAGGGCATCACCGGAGGCACCAGCGCGCATGCTTACAAGCACCACGGCGATGAAGCGCCCCTAAGAGCACCAAGTCATCACCGCGAACTTTTAGCTCCCTAATGACTCGCTAATGGCTATGATGACTCCGAAGGCCGCTCGCATTCGCATTTGAAGCGCAAGGTCTGCCCGCATAGCGAGCCGCATCGGCAAGCAGGTCGTCGTGCTCGTCGGTCTCCGGCTCGAGCGCGCTGTGTTCGAGGAAGCACGGAAATCTACCGTGTGTACTTACACGCGTGTTGTGTTGTGTGAGCTCAACCCGATCGCGAACCCGGGCATCCGTGGGGAATGGCCAGGCGTCGTGCCGGGGAAACACGCTTTCACGTCTTCGTTAGCGTGCTCCACCGAGCTAGCGTGGGAAGCATGGTAAATGGGAACGAGAGGAATCGTGGCAGAGTAATTCCCACCGCATCGCGACGGTTGCAGGGCGGCGGTTTACTCGAACTGATCTACGAGCCGGACACACGCAGCACTGCGTTTGCGGTCTTTCGCGGCGGCCAGCTCTCGGTAGAAAGTTTCTTAGAAACGGACACCGGCGAGCGCCTGGTGCCGATCCCAGCCACGAATAACCTCATCAAGCACAAGGCGCTCTTGCTCTCGGAGAAACCCGAACCATACGGTTCCAGTGATGAGCTGATTGCGGCAATCAAGGAATATCTGTATCGCTACGTTGACCTGTCAGAGCGATTTCAGCGAATAGCCAGCTATTACATCCTGCTCACGTGGGTCTACGATGCATTCAACGAGCTGCCGTACCTGCGGCTACGCGGAGATTTTGGATCGGGAAAGACCCGCGCGCTCGTGGTCATCGGTTCCTTGTGCCACAAAGCGTTCTTTGCAAGCGGTGCGTCTACGGTGTCGCCCATTTTTCATACGCTCGACACGTTCCGCGGGACCCTCATCTTCGACGAGGCTGATTTTAGGTTCAGCGACGAAAAGTCCGAACTCATCAAGATATTCAATAACGGAAATGCGAAAGGGTTTCCGGTCTTGCGCACTGCGGTGTCGGCGAAACGCGAATTCGATCCTCGGGCATTCGCGGTCTTCGGACCCAAGATCGTAGCCATGCGTCGGTCATTTGAAGATCAAGCGCTTGAGAGCCGGTTTCTGACAGAGGAAATGGGTCAGCGAGGTCTGCGTAACAACATCCCGATCAACCTTCCGGATGCGCAGGAAGAAGAAGCGCGGTCCCTGCGCAACCGACTCCTCATGTATCGCTTCCACACCCTCGATCGCATCCGGATCGATGAGTCACTTGTTGATCCAACGCTGTCGCCGCGACTCAATCAGATTCTCATTCCACTGCTTTCGATCATTGACGATCTGCGATTGCAAGAAGAGGTACGCGATTCAGTAAAGGCATTCGACCAGGAACTCTCTGCGGAGCGCTCGGCATCTGCAGAAGCTGGCGTCCTTGAAATTCTCGCAGAAATTCTCGCGGAACAAAACCGCGCGACCGTCCCTGTATCCGAAGTGACGGCCGCCTTTGTCGGTCGATTTGGACAAGAATATGAAAGGCCGATCACCAACCGATTTATCGGCGGCATCCTGCGGAAGCGACTTCATCTCGTGACGTACAAGAGTCACGGGGTGTATGTCGTACCCGCGACCGAAAAACCAAAGGTAAATCAGCTCTGCATTCGCTACGGCGTCGTTGATCGGGGGTCTTGAAATAAGTACACCTGCTCACGCAAGCAGGCGTACTTATCGTGCAAATCCCATATGAAATTAAGCCCTGCTTGCAGTTGCATCGCAGTCGCAAAGACCGAAAGAAGTAACAATGCCGCAAGCCGCACTGGCGTCGTTTTAACGGATACGCGCTTCTCGAAAGCGTCCATCATGCGCTGATCAACGAACCTCTTGCAACGAAGAAAGCCGCATGATATAACCATTGCAACGCTACGCTACTTTGCGGCGCCCCCCGGAAATCGGCACGATCTCGTAACATTGCCACCAGGTTTTAAAACTGAGTCTAGAACGCTGACTACTGCCATGTCAATAATTCGACCGATTGAGTTTTTTTAGAGAATGCGGCCATTCTGTTGTGAATCCGACGAATGCGTCGAGTTTTTCGGCGTTGAGGGTTCTTCAAGGCCGAGCGATAAAATCTCTGGAGCCGAACTCAGGGCATGCCTTGGTACGAAATGACTGGCGTGGCGCAGATTCAGTCCGCGAAAACGCCGGGATATTGCGCGCGCACATCATCGATTAATCGGGCGCGAGACGAGCGCGAACCAAAACGGATGTCGTCCCAGCGGGCGAACGGCATCTCGAGATCGTCGAGCTGCGACACGGCGGCGCACAATGCGGCACTCCAGGCCGCGTCGTCGACTTTCGGATCCGAGACGAGCGCGGTGATCGCGTCGACGAGGGCACCTTTGAGGGCTATGCTTTCCGGCGTGACGCTCTTAAGGCAGGCAGCGAAACCGCCGCTCAGATAGCTCTCCCAGGTCGCGGCGCTCTCGTCCGCCGACGACAACCCAAGTCGAGCAACGGCGACTTCATACCGCCGAATGAACCGATCGCGCAACGTATCAAGTTCGGAACCGTCGCCGACGAGTGCGAAGTAATCGGTCGGAATCATTTCTGTCCCGTCGGGCAAGATGTACGAAACCTTGGGAACCCGGCCTCCCGCCATCTCCAGGCGAAGCGCGTCGACGTCCCATCCATTTGCGCGCGCGAGCAGACCCAATGGCATAAATCGGCCCTTGACGTATGCGGTGTCTTGCGAATCAAGCGCGGACAGATCGGAAACCGTCATATTGTATCCTTAACGGGTATTCCCCATATGGACAAGCCTTTTTACTCCAGAATGCCGCTTGCCCTGCTTGTGGAGCGCCGCCCGGCGATGTGATTCGGAGTTTGGGCCTCGTTGAGGACGCGAGAGACGGGCTCACGCGCGACCGAACGCCGAAAAAGCCGATTGGGCGCACAGAAGGGCGCAGCTCTCCCGTCGTTCTCCCGGCGTGCACAATCGTCGGGGTACTCATGTTGCCGTTGCCATTGGAGGCGATCGCAACGCGGTAATGCGCTGCATGACCTGCGCGAACAACGCTCGTGGGATCGCAACCTCGGCCATCTGGAACGCGACGTAGCGGCCGTGGCTGACGACCTTTGCACCGATCTTGATTAGCTTCTCGCGCAGGCTCGTGAGCGACCACTTTTCAATCGCTTCGGGTATCGCGAGCGTCCGCAGAAAGTTCCCGAGATTGTAGGCGAGCGCATGAAGCTGCAGGCGAACAGCGTTGGCGTTGAACGAACTACACGAAAGGCGCGTCCACTTGATCGCGCTTTTGCCTTCTTTGATCCATTGCTCGCACGTTCCGCGCTTGTTATAAAAGCCGAAGATACTCTTCGATGAGTAACGCAAGTTGGTGACGATAAAGCCGACGCGTGGGAACAACTCTCCGAGATGCCATTCTACTTTGGCGACGACTCGCCGAGAATGGGACCAACTCGCTGCCTCGTAGTGAAAGCTCTTGTAGAGTCGCTGAACATGATGCGGCGGTCGCCCGACCGGCCGCTTGAGCAAATGATCGATTTGCGCCTGGAGGATCTGATTCGAAGGAAGCCGGATCGCGTACTCGATGCCCTCTGATTCGAGGTACTCGTACATGTTCGGCTGAGCGAAGGCAGCGTCGCCTCGAAAGGCGATGCTTGTCGCGGTTCCTCGGTAACGTGCGACGACCGGTTTGAGAACCGCTTCCCACCCATCGGCGCTGTGCACGTTGCCGGGTCTGAGCGCGCATCGTTCCATATCCCCGAATTGGCTGAACACGAAGAGTGGATGGTAACAGGTGCAACCGAAATGTCCGTTCCACAGACTCTTTTCTTGATCGCCATGCGTTGGACTGACGCTTGAATCCATATCGAGCACGACACGTTCGCGTGAACGGTGCTTTGCAACCCGGTCGATCCATTGACCCGAAAGATCGGTGAGCGTTGCGAGGTTTTCAGACCTTGCCAGCGAGGTCGTATCGAACCGCCCCATCTGACTCGGCGACGCGCCCGAACCTTTCGCTGCTTTACCACCGATGATCCAGCGCATGGCGGGGTCGTGCCGTAAGCGCAAGGCGTCGTTCACGTCTTCGTATCCCGCAAGTCTACCGAAGACGGATTGGCGAAACATGTCGACGAGGGCGTGCCGACCGTTTTTTCCGGTGCGCGCATCGGCTAGCAGATCACCCGCAGTTGAACTCAATCCAAGCGCATCATCGAGTTCGCGATATGCAAGCAGACCCGCATCCGACGTGACGACTGATCCGCGAAACTCAAGCCTGATACGGCGGTCGAAATCGGGCCTGAGAATGCCGCCCTGAGCTTCACCCGTCGGGTTCGTCACTTTGGTGTTACATCATCAGCGCAAATCACTTGCTAAGTATAGCGAAATCGCCACAAACGTGCAGCAACTTTACGCGTTCATATGGTGAATGCGGGCTTATTTCGCTTCGAGGCTCGCCCGTTAGGGCCGTGGATTATTCAGGGAATGATCTTCCCGATCTTGTTGCCGGTGGTTTCGGTGAACCAGAGGTTGCCGTCCGGGCCAGCGACGATGTTGACCGGTTGCGCGCTCGCCGTCGGGACGGGAAACTCGGTAATGGTCCCCGTTGGGGTAATCCGCCCAATGTTGTTTCCCGAGAATTCCGTGAACCAGAGGTTGCCGTCCGGGCCGGCGACGATGCCAAGTGGCTCCGCGCTCGCCGTTGGAACACTAAACTCGGTGACGGTGCCGGTCGGGGTCATCCGTCCGACTTTGTTGGCGGCGGAGGTAGTCTCGGTATACCAGAGATTCCCGTCGGGGCCAGCGGCGATGTTCATCAGCCCCGAGCCAGGAACGCTAAACTCAGTGATCGTGCCGGTCGTGGTAATGCTCCCGATCTGGAAGGCGGCTGTTTCGATGAACCAGAGGTTGCCGCCCGGGCCCGCAGCGATGCCGGTCGGCTCCGCGCCAAACGTCGGAACGCTAAATTCAGTAATGGTGCCGGTCGGAGTAATCCGTCCAATCTTGTTGGCGGGTACTGCGGATTCGGTAAACCAGAGGTTGCCATCCGGACCCGCGGTGATGCCAGACGGTCCCGAGTTGGGCGTTGGGATCGGAAACTCGGTGACGGTTCCTGTTGGGGTAATCCGCCCGATGTTGTTTCCCGCGCTTTCGGTAAACCAGAGGTTACCGTCCGGGCCTGCCGCGATATTGTACGGCCGCGCGTTGGCCGTTGGTAGTGGGTACTCGGTGGTGGTTCCTGTTGGGGTAATTCTCCCGATCTTGTCGGCGACAATTTCGGTGAACCAGAGGTTGCCATCCGGACCCGCGGCAATGCCGGATGGTCCTGCGCTGGCCGTTGGGACGGGATACTCCGTGATCGCTCCGGGCGCAATTGTGGGACTCGATGTCGGTGTGGGGCTCGGCGTTGGTGATCCACCGCCGCCTGAAGGCGTCGTTCCGCCGCCGCCGCACCCGGCGATGGTGAGGGCACATACAACCACGGCGAGAGCGTGGCCCGTGAATCGTTTCGGTGAAGGAACCATTGAACAGATGTCCTCCGTAGCGTCGAGCGATGTGATCTTCCGCCCTCTCTTCTTGGTGAGCTACCGAGAGGCCTTCCGTTTGCCATGCGTTCAGCGAGTCAAGTGGCAGGCCGTGGATTCGCCCCTCGACCCGAAGCGTATTGCGTGGCAAAAGGTATTACATTGGGGACCGCACTGCGCGCCGCCAGACTCGAAGCTGGCCTATCGACGCGCGATCTGGAGCGCGCGACCGGCATGTCAAACGGCCAAATCTCCAAGGTGGAGGGTGGGGTCCGTCCCGATCCCAGTTTCCGCACCGTTATGCGTCTCGCACACGGAATCGGTATCTCGCTCGATGATCTTGTAGCGCGCATGGAGGGACGCGCGTCACCAGCGTCGGCCATCTCCGTCGCTGCCCGAGCGAAAGCGCTTGCGAGCCTCAAGGAAGCGAAGACTGAGCACGAGCGCTCGGGGAAGGCGATCGATGCAGCGACGCGAGCATTGGATGGGGTAGAGCCGAAGGGACCACTGAAGAAGTGACGACCTCGCGCGCTAGTGCGATGGTTCCGGCAGACGCTTGTGTTTCATGGGGCCCAATCGCTGATCGCCGACGAAAATGGTACTGAGTGGCGAGGGCCCACGCATTGCAAACAGAAGCGCAGCATTTTGGCGACTACACCTGCAAGGCCGAAAGTCCACAAG
>Ga0307372_10010102_pt1 | contig 12861 bp, 9 predicted proteins | sample OX1MG_FD_202533 | JGI IMG/M metagenome (GOLD analysis project Ga0307372, IMG submission 202533) | Soil microbial communities from Risofladan, Vaasa, Finland - OX-1 | ecosystem: Environmental > Terrestrial > Soil > Coastal area > Acid sulfate soil | place: Finland: Risofladan, Vaasa | collected...
CGCGCCCTCTGGGCGGCGGGACTCGGATGGGGCCTCGACGGCTTCGATTTCTATCTCTACGTCTACGCGCTGCCGGGCATCATGACCGCGTTCTCACTGACGAAGGCCGCGGGTGGATTGCTCGCGACGCAGATGCTCGTCGCGAGCGCGGCCGGCGGCATCGTGATGGGCGTCCTTGCCGATCGCATCGGTCGCAAGCGCGCGCTCGTGATATCGATCGCGTGGTATGCGGTCTTCACCGCGCTGTGCGCAGCGGCGCAGAACTACACGCAGCTCGCGGCCTTACGCACGCTCGAAGGTTTTGGATTCGGCGGCGAATGGGCCGTTGGCGCCGTGCTCGCCGCCGAGTGGAGCGCTCCATCGCGTCGCGGCCGCAGCTTGGGCTTCATGCAGAGCGCGTGGGCGCTTGGATGGCTCGCAGCCAACGTCGCCTTTCAAGCCGTGGCCCTCGCCGTGCCGGCGGCGTACGGCTGGCGTGCGCTCTTCGTTCTGGGAATACTTCCGGCGTTTGCCGTGCTCTATGTGCGGCGAGCGGTGGCGGACCCGCCCGCGTATCGCGTCGTGCGGCCGCCATTGCATGTCACCATAACCGGAATGTTCTCGCGGCGCCTCGCGCGCACGACGCTCCTCGCAACGCTGCTCGCAGCCGGGGCGCAGAGCGGCTACTACGCGCTCTTCACGTGGATGCCGTCCTACCTTTCCATACAGCGAAAGCTTCCTTCGCTTGCGACCGGCAGCTACGTCTATGCGCTCATCGCCGGGTCGCTCGCCGGCTATGTCACCGCGGGCTTCATCAACGATGCAATCGGCCGTCGCGCGACGTTCGTGCTCTTCTCGGTGTGCTCCGCGCTGATGGTTCCGTTCTACCTGGCCGTCGTAACCGCAAACTGGGAGCTCGTACCCGCGGGCTTCGCGCTCGGGTACTTTGCCTCGGGAATCTTCAGCGGCTTCGGACCGTTCCTGAGCGAGCTCTTTCCGAGCGACGTCCGCGCGGCGGCGCAGGGCTTTTGCTACAATGCCGGCCGCGGCGTCGCGGGCGCAGCGCCATATCTCGTGGGGGTGCTGGCGGAACGCGTTCCCGTTGCGACGGCGATGATCGAGACGGCAGTGGCCGCGTATCTCGTCGCCGTGGCAGCCGTTCTCGCCCTGCCCGAAACGAAGGGCCGAGCCCTCGAAGCGCCAACCCCTTCGCCCTCATGTCCCTGACGCGCCGGGAGCTCTTGAAGACCGGTGCCGCGGGCGTCGCTCTGTTGACGCTCGCGGATTGTGCGCGCCGTACCGGAGCGATCGACGAAGCACAGCGCAACGTCGTTCTCAAGATTGCCGGCGTCATGCTCGACGGCGCGATTCCGGCAAGCGATCCGCAGCGCGCACGCGCCTTGGCGGAAGCTGCAAGCGGATTCGCAATCGCGGTCGGCGGTCTGCCGCCGCACGTGCAAGCAGAGGTGCAGCAGCTCTTCTCGCTCTTGACCTTTGCGCCGACGCGACGCTTGATCGCGGGGCTTCCGCCGTGGAACGACGCGACGCCGGCGCAGATCGCCGGCTTTCTCACGCGCTGGCGATTCAGCGGGTTCCAACTGCTGCGCAGCGGCTACGACGCGCTGCACCAGCTCGTCATGGCGGGGTGGTACGGCAACGACGACGCCTGGGCGCGCATCGGGTACCCGGGTCCGCCGAAGGTCGTGCGATGAGCGCGAACCCCTTTGCGAGCGCGGCGGCGCGTGGCTGGCACATCGTGGACGCGTCGCGGCTCGATCGCGATCTCACTCTGGAAGCCGACGTCGCGATCGTCGGTACCGGAGCCGGCGGCGCAACGGCGGCGGACGTTCTCAGCGCGCAGGGCCTGCGCGTCGTCATGCTCGAGGAAGGCCCGCTGCGTACGTCGCGGGACTTCCACATGCTCGAGCGCGAGGCGTACCCGCAGCTCTATCAAGAGTCCGCCGGCCGCCGAACGAAAGACAAGGGCATCACGATCCTTCAAGGCCGTAGCGTCGGGGGCTCGACGACCGTGAACTGGACGGCGAGCTTCAGAACCCCGGCGACGACGCTTGCGTATTGGCGCAGCGCGTACGGCTTGCAGCAGTATACGCCCGAGACCCTCGCGCCATGGTTCGCCCGCATGGAGCAGCGTCTCTCGATCGCTCCGTGGGCGTTGCCGCCGAACGAAAACAACGCCGTTCTCCGTCGCGGTGCCGCAGCCGTCGGGGTCGCCACGGGTGTCGTCCCGCGCAACGTAAAGGCGTGTCGTAACCTCGGATACTGCGGCCTGGGCTGCCCGGTCGATGCGAAGCAGTCGATGCTCGTCACCACGATACCCGCTGCGCTCGAGCGCGGAGCGACGCTGATCTCTCGCGCACGCGCCGATCGGTTCGCGCATGCCGGAGGCGTCGTCACGATGCTCGAATGCAGCGCGCTCGACGCGAGCGGCCTTCGTCCAGGAGCCCATCGGGTTCGCGTGACGGCGCACACGTTCGTTTGCGCCGCGGGTGCGATCGGCTCGCCGGCGCTGCTCCTGCGTAGCGGCGTGCCCGACCCCAACCGCGTGCTCGGCAAGCGCACTTTCCTGCATCCGACGCTCGTTTCGGCAGCCGACATGCCCGAGACGGTCGACGCCTTCGCCGGCGCGCCGCAGTCGGTGTACAGTGATCACTATCTGCAGATGCCGCTGGACGGGCCGATCGGCTTCAAGCTCGAGGTGCCGCCGGTCCATCCGGTATTGATGGCGACCACGCTGCCGGGCTTCGGCACCGTGCATGCCGGCATGACGGCGCAGATGCGCCACACGCAGGTCCAGATCGCGCTCTTACGCGATGGCTTTCATCCCGAAAGTCCCGGCGGAAGCGTCTCCCTGCGCGGGGACGGCAGCCCCGTGCTCGACTACCCGATCACGGCATACCTTTGGGAGGGCGCGCGCCGCGCGCTGCACGCCATGGCAGAGATCCAGTTCGCCGCAGGCGCGCGCACCGTTTTCCCGCTGCACGAATCGGCACGTCAATACGGATCGTTGCGCGAGGCGCGCGACGCGATCGACGCGCTCCCGATGGAGATTCTGCGCACGCGCGTCGTGAGCGCCCACGTCATGGGCGGCTGCGGCATGAGCGGCGATCCCGCGGCGGGCGTCGTCGATCCGTTCGGCCGGCACCACCAGATGAGCAATCTCTACGTCTTCGACGGCAGCGTCTTTCCGACGAGCCTCGGTACGAATCCGCAGCTTTCCATCTACGGCATCACGGCGCGCAATGCGAGCCGGCTTGCCGATCTCCTCAATGCCGGCTGCTGAACGCGCAGCGGCGGTCAGAAGAACATGGTCTGCAGCGCGCCGACCTCGCGAAAGCCGATGCCGCGATAGAGCGCGATTGCCGGCGCGTTGAAGTCGTTGACGTACAGCGAGAGCGAGGGGACCATGCAGAGCAACGTGCGGCAGATCGCTCCGAGCGCGGCGGTCGCGATGCCGCGTCGGCGAAACCGCGGCGGCGTCCAGATTCCTTGAAGCTGCGCGGTCTGGGGGCTCCATGCGCCGACGTTGCAGAAGAAGCAGAGCCCCTCGCGGCATTCGCCGACCCACCACAGGCCGAGGCGAATCATATGCCTGATTCCCGCGCCGAACTGCGGCATCTCGAGTCGCGCGTCCGCCTCGATCTCGCCGGAGATCATCGCTGCCGAGTTCTCGGCTATGACGGCCCATTCGCTTTCGCGCGCGCGCCGTATGGAGACTGCGCCGTTCGCGCCGCGCAGCGACTGCGCGTCGACGGCCATCACGGGTTGGCGCTCGCGCACGAGTCGCGCGGGTGCGTGCCGGCTGCGAATGAGCTGCCAATACGCGTTCACGGTCCGCTGCGGTCCAACGACGGCATTCTCGTTCAATCCGGCCGCAGCCTCGGCGAGTGCCGGCAGCGCGGCGTCTTCGCCTGCAAGAACCACATGACGCCCGAAGAAGCCGACGCCGCAGACGCGGTCGTCTCCGTCCCAGACGATGCGAACGTCGCGCTGCAGCGGCCCGCCCTCGAGCGCGATGTAGGTGAGAAAGACGTTTTCGTACGGCGAGCGGTCGAGATAGGCCACGGCTTGCGAAACGGTTGCGGCCGAGAGCCGTTGCGCGCAGGTCACCACGTGCGGCTCCTCACTCTCCAAGCGTGACGTCGAGAACGAGCGCGCTCGTCGGCGCCTTGCTTCCGGAGTCAGGCTCGACGCTGACCGCGACCACGCTCGTATGCGTTGCGTCGGCTTGGTCGAGCGCGACCACCGTAATGCCGTGAGGATCGGGGATGAATCTCACGGAGGGCGTCATCGCGCGCGCGCCTCGCTGCTGCGTCCACGCCTGATAGACTCTCCCGTGCGGCGGCATGGGAAGGTTGCGCAGCAGGAGGTAGAGGCGATCGTTGCTCGCGACGATCTGCCCGTTCGCGGATCCGTATCGCTGCGCTTGCGGACTCTCCAGGTCGGCAAGCGCGGTGCGCTCGACGGCAAGCGTTCGCGCGAGCATCGTCGAGCGCTGACTGGATCGCTCGATCTGCGCTTGCACCTGGCGGAGTTGCGAGGTGAGCGAGAGATTGTTCAACGTCGACACGATTGCCAGCGCAAAACACACAGCCGCCACGAGGTACGCCGGCCACACCGGTCGCCGCGCGTAGGGAGGCAGGGAAGGCTTCACGATGACGCAGCTTCGCGCCGGCTCGCGCGGGCCCCCGGGGCGGCGGAAGGTTCCCGAGCAACCGCTCGTCGTAGCCAGAGGGATGGACGATACGCTACGCGTGCTGCGGTCTCGAATTGCCGCGCTCCCCGGTTACGCAAGCAGCGACGACCGGCGGCACACCGACGAACTCGTGCGAGCGTATGCCGGTGAGGCTTTGACGGCCATGCAACAGCGCATCGCGCTCTCCGAAGCCGCGCGGTCGCAACTCGACGCGCTGATCTTGAGAACGCAGTTTGCAAATCAAGCGGCATTTCACGGTTTTGAGGGCGAGCCCAAAGACGATGCGGCGGTCGCACGGGTGACGCGCGCCGATGCGGCTCTCGTCGAACTCGCCGACCGCACGGCGAGCATCGAGCCGGCGGAGGCGGAGGCGTTGCTGAACCAGGTGCAAAGCGCGCTCGACGAACGAGATCGCGCGATGCTCGAGGGCGCACGAGCTCCGGCGCCGTGATCGGCGCGCTTCTCTTCGGCTCGTTTGCCGTCGCGCTCCACCTGCTTCCACGCCCATCGTCGGTATCCGTCGTGCCGTCGTGCAGCGCACCGCCCCCGCACGCCATCGCGGCGAGCTTCGACGCCGGGGCGCGCCGCGAGATCGACGAGCGCTGGAGCGCACTCGGCGCAGGCACGCTTCATGTTGCGCGCGAGCCCGACATCGTGGTTCGCCACGACGCGGCTCTGCCTGCGCAAGCGTATCGTCTGTGGGTCGGCCGCAGCGGTGCGATCATCTGGAGCTCCGGAAGCGACGGCGCGTTTTATGCGGCGATGACGCTCGCGCAGTTGCCCGAGCGTGCCGCTCGCGGTTGGCGCGTGCCGTGCGTGCGGATCGATGATCGCCCGGCGTTACGCTGGCGCGTGCTCTCGGACGACGTCTCGCGGGGGCCTCTGCCGACGATGCGCTACTTCGAGGAACGCATTCGCACGATCGCCGCCTTCAAGATGAACGGCTACTCGCCGTACATGGAGCACGTTTTCGTCTCTCCAACGGATCCGCTGCCGGCGCCGCTCGACGGCATTACCCCCGCGCAGCTACGCGCGCTCGCGCGCTACGCTCGCATCTTTCACGTGGCGCTGATCCCCGAGCAGCAGACCTTCGCGCACATGCACAACACTCTGAAGATCGAACGGTACGCCGGTGCGGCGGAGTTTCCGCACGGCTTCTTGCTCTCTCCGGCGTCGGCTCGAGCGTCGGCGTATCTCGCACGCATCATCCGCCAGGAGCTTGCTGCCGTTCCCCATCCGCCGTTCTTTCACATCGGCTCCGACGAAACCGCGACGCTCGGCCAAGGCACGACGGCGGCGTTCGTCGCGACGCACGGCGGCCGGTCACGAGTTTATGCGGATCACGTCAACGCGATGGCGAGGCTCATCGCGCCCTCGGGAGCGCGCGTCATGCTCTGGGACGACGGCATCGAGAACGATCCGTCGATCATGCGCATGATCGAGCGCAAGGCGGTCATCGTAAACTGGCATTATGATGCCGAGCCCTCGTTCGAAAAGTACATCCGCCTGATCGCGAGCGGTGGCTTCGCACAGATGGTGGCTCCGGGGGCGAGCAACTGGAACGAGATCTATCCGGACATCGCGACGGCGATCGCGAACGAGCGCCGTTTTATCGACGAGGGGAAAGCCGCGCACGTGCTCGGCCTCTTCCAGACCGTTTGGCACGATGACGGCGAGACGCTCTACGAAGCGACGTGGTATCCCGTGCTGTACGCGGCGAGCGCCGCGTGGGAGCGGCGCGACAGTGATCCTGCCCGGTTCCGGCGCGATTTTCCCGCAGCGTTCTTCGGCATCGACGACCCACGATACGGCGACGACGTCGCCGAGCTCGGCGACGCGCTCACGCGCTTGAACGCGGCGCATGCGGGCCCGAGCGACGCGCTCTTCTGGGGCGACCCGTTCGACCGATTTCTCCAGGATCGTTTGTCGCACGTCGATCTGCGCGCCGTGCGTCTCGAGGTCGAGCGGGCCGAGACGCACCTGCTCCTGCATCGGCCTCCATTGCACGCAAACGCCGCTGCGGTGATGTTTCTGGCGGCTCGGCGGTACGACGTTCTCGCCCGCGAGTACCAGATCGGCCGCGAGGTTCGAGACGACTACGCCTCGCCATCGTTTCGCAGCCTGCTCTGGAGCACGTATTGGATGTGGGAGCTACGCGACGACTTCGAAGAGCTGGCGCCGCTTTACGAGCGAGCGTGGCGCTACGAGAGCAGACCATCGCACCTCGCGAGCAATCTCGAGCGCTATCACCTTGCAGCCGGGCGCGCGATCGAGCGAGCCGACGCGCTCGCGCGCGTGACGCGTGAGAATTTTCTCCAGCACCAGCCGCTCCCGCCGCTGGACGACGTCATCGCACTGCCTCGCGGCGGAACGCAACCCTGAGCGCGGCGCTCGTTCTCGTCGTCTTTGCGGTTTTTGCCGCACTGATGTACGCGCGCAAAATGCCGGCGATCGTCGCCGTGCCGCTCATGGCAATCGCGATGGCCGTCAGCGCGGGAGTTCCGGCGGCTGCGCTCGGCGGCATCGTCGTTGACGGCGCAAGCGCGCTCTCGAAAGCCTACGTCGCCGTCATCTTCGGCGCCTTGCTCGGTCGCGTCACGCTCGACACCGGGATCGCGCGAGCGCTCGTCAACCTCGCCGCCGAGTACGGAGGGGAGAGTCCCTTCGCCTTCGCACTCGTCCTATGCGCGGTCGTGGCCGTACTCTTCACGTCGCTGAACGGGCTCGGTGCCATTATCATGGTCGGTTCGATCGTGCTGCCGATCATGATGACGACCGGCGTACCGCGTGCGACGGCTGCGACGCTTTTCCTGATGGCGTTTGCACTCGGCTTCATCTTCAACATCGCAAACTGGACGTTCTACACGACGTTCTTCGGCGTTACCGAGCAGCAGCTCGTCACCTACGCGTTGGTGCTTGCCGCGATCGATGCGTTGGCGCTGATCGGGTACGCGATCGTCGCGTTCGCCCGGGAACGCGCCTATGCGGGGTGGGCGACGCGCTCTGCCGACCCACAACAAGGCTCGCGAGCCGAAAAGGATCGCGGCGTTCCGTGGTGGTCGCTGGTGACGCCGATGCTGCCGATCGTGCTATATTACGTGCTGCACGTCGACGCCACGCCGGCATTCGCGATCTCGGCACTGTACGGCGTTCTCGTGACGCGACCGCGCGCAGCGGTTTCGACGCTCGTCGCCGCGGCAATTCGCGGGGTCGAAGACGTCGCACCGGCGGTCGTTCTCTTCATGGGCATCGGCATGCTGCTCGTGGCGACGAAGGAACCGCAGTTTGCAGCAGCTCTCCACCCCTTGGTTGCGAGCGACTGGATCCGCAATCCGATCGCCTACGTCGCCGTCTTCGGGCTGCTGAGCCCCCTCGTGCTGTACCGCGGACCGCTCAACCCGTTCGGGGTAGGAATTGCGATCTTCACCGTGCTCTTGGCGTCGCACGCGGTGCCGCCCCTCGTTCTCGTCGCTGCCGTCATGGCCGTCGTCCAGGTGCAGAACGTGTGCGACCCGACGAACACGCAGAACGTTTGGGTCGCGAACTTCACCGGCGTGCCGATCATGACGATCACGAAGCGAACGTTGCCGGTACAGGTCGCGGTCGCCGTAGCGGCGACGATCGCCGTCGTCGTGGCGACGCAGCCGCTGCTGGGCGTTCGCGTCTTTTCCTCGCTCGTGCCGCCCGTGCTCGCGCAGAGCGCATTTCCCGGAATGGAGGCACCGCGCAGCGCCGCATATCGCGTCGCGGTTGGTGACGACGCAACGCCGCCCGGACGCGCCGCGGCCGATGCGGTCGTGTCCATGCTACGCGCCGATGCGGCATTACGCCCTTTTCGCTTCACGGGCGATCCGAATGCCGGTGACTGCGTGCGCAAACCGTACGCCGCCTACGTTCGCACCGAGACGAGCAGGTTTGCGCTGATCGAAGGCACCGACCTCGACGTCGGTCTGGTGCTTGAGGACTGCGGCGGGTGGATCGTCGGAGAGTGGCACGATCACGAGATCGTTGCGCAGCCGAGCGACGCCGAGGCCCGTCTCCTGGCGCGGCAAGGCGCACAACGGCTCCTCGCGTGGGCGGCCCGCGCCTCCGCGCGCTCGACGAACCTTTTCGCTCGCGGCGTGGCGTTCGCGCCGGGCGATCCAGCGACGTATTTCTACAGCCTCTTCAAGAGCGACGACGGCAACATGCGCGCATACGTGCGTGCGGGCGGCCCTGCGTACGCTGCCGGCTTGCGTACCGGTGACGTGATCGAGAAGCTCGACGGTGAGGCGTGGTGGGAGTACGGAACCTACCAAACACAGTTACGGGCATACGACGGCAAACCGCACAGCTTCGAGATCGTTCGCAACGGCGCGACGCTGGAAGTGCAGCTCGGGACGCCTTTTACCGGGTTTTCCGCCGATGCAGTCCAGTAAACCGCCGCGAAAACTTCGCGTCGGAGTGGACGTCGGTGGAACCTTTACCGACGTCGTAGCGATCGACGCTGGGACGCGCGGACTCGTTGCGAGCGTCAAGGTTCCGACGACGCACCACGCAGCCGAGGGCGTTGCCGCAGGAATCGTCGCGGGCATCGAGCGGCTGCTGGAACGCGCCCAGATCGCGTCGGGCGACGTGGCATTCATCGCGCACTCCACGACGCAGGCGACGAACGCCCTGCTCGAAGGCGACGTCGCTCGCGTCGGCATCGTCGGCTTGCTCGACCGGCTCAACGTGGTTGCGCGCGCGCAGATGCAGATTCCACCGTTCGATCTGACGCCGGGCGTGCGTTTCGCGCCGGGGATCGCCTTTGCTCGCGCGGGCGACGACGCCTCGGCGCGCGCTGCGGTCGACGCGCTCGTCGCACAAGGCGTCGAGGCGATCGCCGTGACGCGGGCCTTCGGCGTCGATCGCCCTGACGCCGAAGAGCGCGCCGCTGAGTACGCGCGAACGCGGGGTACCTTCGCGACGAGCGGTCACGACGTCAGCTCGACGTACGGTCTTCGAGCGCGCACGCGTACGGCGGCGCTCAATGCGGCGATTCTTCCGCGCATGGTGGAGACGGCGCGCACGACGGCGCAGGCCGTGTGCAAAGCCGACATTCGCGCGCCGCTGATGGTCATGCGTAGCGACGGCGGGGTGATGGACGTGCGCGAGATCGAACGGCGGCCCATTCACACGCTGCTCTCGGGCCCGGCCGCCGGCGTGGCGGGAGCGCTGCTCTACGAGCAGGTGAGCGACGGCATCTTCATCGAGGTCGGGGGAACGAGCGCCGACTGCTCGGCCATACGCGCCGGGCGCCCGCAGATGCGTGCCGCGCGCATCGGTGGCAGGCGCATGATGCTTCGAACGCTCGACGTGCGCACGATTGGCGTTGCCGGCGGCAGCATGCTGCGCGTCGACGCGCACGGTATCACCGACGTCGGACCTCGTTCCGCGCACATCGCAGAGTGTGCGTACGCAAGCTTCGTATCGCCGCAGCGACTCGAGGGAGCGCGGGTATCGCGGCTCGCGCCGACGCCGGGCGATCCACCCGATTACGTAGTGCTCGTTGCAAACGACGGCGGGCGAATCGCGCTGACGCCGACATGCGCCGCCAACGTGCTCGGGTACGTTCCCGAGCACGCGTTCGCACGCGGGAACGCCGAGGCGGCTCGGCTCGGCTTCGCGTTGCTCGCTCGCGAGCTTGGAAGTAGCGCGGACGCGCTCGCGCGCAGAACGCTGGAGATCGCCGGGCGCAAGCTGCGCGCGTGCGTCGAAGCGCTTGTGCTCGACTACGGGCTCGACCCCGCCATCGTCGTGCTCGTCGGCGGCGGAGGAGGCGCGGCGGCACTCGTGCCGTTCGTCGCCGAGCAGATGAAGCTGCCGCATCGCATCGCGAAGGACGCCGAGGTCCTGTCGCCGATCGGCGTGGCGTTGGCGCTCGTGCGCGACTCGGTGGAACGTACGATCGTGGAGCCCACACCTGAAGAGATCGCGCAGCTTCGCCGCGAGGCGAGCGATCGCGTCATTGCAGCCGGAGCGGCGCCGGATCGCGTGGAGGTGAGCGTCGAGATCGACGCGCAGCGCAATCGCGTTCGCGCAACTGCCTCCGGAGCGACGGCGCTCGTCGAGGGGGTTGCGCTCGAAGCGGTAAGTGAGAACGACGTGCGCGCGGCGGCCGCCGCGTCGTTGCGCGCGCGGGCCGACACGCTCGCACGGGTCGAGCTCACGCCCGCGCTGACCGGGTACGGCAGCGGACGCGACCTTCGCGTGCTCGACGAGCGCGGCGTCATTCGTCTCTCGTTGCGCGGCGCGCGTCTCACGCGTACCCGTTGCAGCGATCTCGAAACGGAGCTGCGCTCGTCAATCGAGGATGCTACGAGCTTCGGCGACGTCGGCCGCGCGCTTCCGGAGCTCTACCTCCTGCACGGCGCGCGCATTGCCGATTTCAGCGGCCTTGCGAGCGCCGATCAGGCGATCGCGCTCGCACGTGAAGAGGTCACCGGTCGTAAAGCCGATGACCTCGTCGCGATTCTCGCCGTGCCGCGTGCCGCCTAGTACTAGTTTACGGGCGGTTGCCGGACTGCGAGCCCTTGCGCTTCGGAGAGTGCGACCGTGCTCTTGTGCCGGCCGTACACAAAGTAGAAGAGAAGCCCTGCGATAAGCCAGATGAGGAACCACAACCAGACGATTGGGAAGAATCCCCACGCTACCGGGTTACCGACCTTGAGGTAATAGATCAGGCCGAGCGCAGTCACCGCGGAAAGAACCGGGATCAGATAGGGCCCGAACGGGAGCGTGAACGCGCCCTTCAGATCGGGGTGTCGCCTGCGCAGAACCGGGACCGCGAGCGAAACGAGGATGAACGCGGAGAGCGTGCCCATGTTCGTGAGCGAACCCACGATGTTGATTGGGGTGAAGGCTGCGATCGCCGCGATGCAGATGCCGAAGAAAACCGTCGAGAAGATCGGTGTGCGCCATGTTGGATGAATGCGCGTGAACGATGGCGGAATCAAACCGTCGCGGGACATCGCGTAAAAAATTCGACTCTGACCGAACATCATGACGAGCAATACCGTCGTGAGACCGGCGATCGCCCCGAGCGAGATGATGACGCCCGCCCAGCCGAGGCCGACGTAGTTCATCGCAAAGGCGACCGGGAAGGCGACGTTGAGTTTATAGAACGGCACCATACCGTTGAGGATCGCGACGACGATGATATAGAGAATCGTGCAAATCGCGAGGCTCACGATGATGCCGAAGGGCAGGTCTTTGCCGGGATTCTTCGCCTCCTCGGCGGTCGTCGAAACGGCGTCGAATCCGATGTACGCGAAGAAGATGAATGCCGCGCCGCCGAGCATCCCAGTCCAGCCGAACGGGAAATACCCCCCCATGCCTGCTAGCCCACCGGGTGGCAGATGATAGTTCGCGGGGTTGATGTGCCCGACTCCGATCACGATGAAGAAGAGCACGATGGCCACTTTGACCGCCACGATGATGGCGTTCACCGTGCCGGATTCGCGCGTGCCCTTCGCGAGCAGCGCGGTGATGACGAGGATGATTGCCGCCGCGGGAAGATTCGCATATCCGGAAACGCCGGCCTGACCCGCAAGCCCCCAATGTGGGCCGTTCGCCCACAGCGGCGAAATCGGGATTCCCCACTGGTGCATGATGTTCGCGAAGTAGCCCGACCACCCAATACTGACCGTGGCCGCGCCGAGCGCATATTCGAGTACGAGATCCCAACCGATGATCCACGCGAGAAACTCACCGAGCGTCGCGTACGTGTAGGTGTACGCGCTGCCCGAGATCGGAATCTTGCTGGAGACCTCGGCGTAGCAGAGTGCCGCGAGCGCGCTGACGACGCCGGCCACGACGAACGAGAACGTGATCGACGGACCGGCCCGCGTGGCCGAGGCTACGCCCGTGAGAACGAAGATGCCGGTGCCGATGATCGCGCCGATCCCCATCGCGGTCAGGGCCCAGGGCCCGAGCGAACGCTTGAGGCCGTGTTCCGAGTCGCTGCCTTCGGCTAAGATCCGCTCCAGCGGTTTCACGCGTCCGCGCATGATGAAGAGGACGATGAATACGAAGCCAACGGCGACGAGACCGTACAGAATCCCGAGGTAGAGTGACGACATACCGCCAGGCTATGCCTCCGGCGGCCGATTCCCTCTGTAAAAGGGCCTCGCACGTTGCGCTCGGCC
>Ga0307372_10010104_pt1 | contig 12860 bp, 13 predicted proteins | sample OX1MG_FD_202533 | JGI IMG/M metagenome (GOLD analysis project Ga0307372, IMG submission 202533) | Soil microbial communities from Risofladan, Vaasa, Finland - OX-1 | ecosystem: Environmental > Terrestrial > Soil > Coastal area > Acid sulfate soil | place: Finland: Risofladan, Vaasa | collected...
AGTCCCGGAAGCTTGGTGCTCCAGAACCCACCGCCCTTCCCAGTTGCCCAGTACTTGCATCCGGCGTTTGGCGGCGGAGGCGGGTGTTCGGTCACCGTGAATGGGACGCTGGCCGGGGCTCCCTGCTTCGGCCGCGACATCGACAACGCCGTGATTTTCAATTGCGCTGCCGCCGCTGCCACGCCGTCTGGTTGCACGACCACTGTAGTCAGTCCTGGCTACACCGCCTACAATTACAATCTCACAATTTGGTATCCGGACGCCAACGCTCCCGCTCCCAATTCGAACTGTGAGTTCCTGCCTTCGCTCGGATACAATACCCCGTTCGACGCTTGGTGTATCTCGATAAGCCAGGATTCTTTCATCATGGCCCAGCCAATAGATTTGCAAACTGGCCAGCCCTGAACGTTATCGTGGCCGGTTATAACCGCCAATCCACTCTTCTGTGAATTGCGCAAGAGAGCCGGCGGGACTGTAACCAATGTCATAATCGGAGTGATCCTGATCTATCTCTGCGCCAGCACCGCCTTCTGCGTCCGACGATTCCCCTCTCTTCAAGAACATCCCCAATCCTAATTAGCCGCGCGCCTCCCTTTGGTCTCGATGCCGGGCGTGGTCGGCGGCACAGCCGGGGACGACGGGAAAGGGCTGGACTGGAAGGACTACCTGGCGATGTTCATCGCGCTCCTCCAGACCGTGGCCCTCCCGATGCTCCTGCTCGTCGCCTTGATCCTCGCCGCTCTCGTGGTCCTTAGGCTGCTGCACTGAGCGACGGGCGGCTAGCGCCGCGTCTTCCTGGAAAAGTCGATGTCGTAGAGGCACTCTGCGAACTGGTCCGGCGCCCTCTCGACCGCGGGAGGGGTCTCGACGCTGCACCTCTCCGTCGCATACCCGCACCTGGTCCTGAACCTGCACCCCGAGGGGATGGTGATGGGGCTGGGGACGTCCCCCTCCAGCGGAGCCAGCAGCCTCCTTTTCGACGGGTCCGGAAGGGGCACGGACGAGAGCAGGGCCTCCGTGTAGGGGTGCCTCGGGCGTTCGAAGAGCGACTCCGTCGGCCCCACCTCCACCAGGCGCCCCAGGTACATCACCCCCGTCCTCGAGCACATCTGCCTGACCACGGCAAGGTTGTGCGAGATGAAGAGGTAGGTCAGGCCGAACTCCTTCTGCAGGTCTCTCAGGAGGTTGAGGATCTGCGCCTGCACGGAGACGTCCAGGGACGACGTAGGCTCATCCAGGACGAGGAACTCCGGGTTGACCGCGAGCGCCCTTGCGACCGCGATCCTCTGCCTCTGCCCGCCCGAGAACTCGTGCGGGAACCTCGACAGGTGGTCCGGGTTCAGCCCTACGACCCTCACGAGCTCGGCGGCCCGCTTGTCCGCCTCCTCCTTACTCGAGACGATGCCGTGGATGTGCATGGGCTCCGTGAGAGCCGACCTCACGTTCTGGCGCGGGTCCAGCGAGGCGTACGGGTCCTGGAAGACCATCTGCATCTTGCGCCGGAAGGGCTTCAACCTGCCTCCCTTCAGCTTGAGGATGTCCGTCCCCCCGAAGACGACCTTTCCCCTCATGGGCTCCACGAGCCTCACGACCGTCCTAGCCAGGGTCGTCTTTCCGCATCCCGACTCGCCCACTATGCCCAAGGTCTCGCCCTTCCTCACGGCCAGGGTCACGCCGTCCACGGCCTTGACGTAGGCCTGCGTCCTCCCCAGGATCCCTCCCTTTATCGGGAACCACGTGAAGACGTCCTCCATCCTCAGGAGCTCTGATTCCTGCACGCCTCTCAACCCCCGTAGAGGAAGCACTCGACAAAGTGCCCGGGGCGCGCCTCGACCAGAGGCGGCTTGCTGAGGGGGCACTTCTCGAAGGCGGAAGGGCAGCGAGGATGGAAGCGGCAGCCGCTCGGCGGATAGATGAGGTTGGGCACCGAGCCCTTGATCGAGCTCAGCTCCCCACGCACGGCGTCCGGACGTGGGATCGCTGCGAGCAGGCCCTGCGTGTAGGGGTGAAGGGGGTTCTTGAAGAGCTCGTTCACCTCCGCGACCTCGACGATGTTCCCGGCGTACATGACCGCGACCCTGTCACATACCTCCGCGACGACCGCGAGGTCGTGGGTTATCAGGAGGATCGACGTGTCGATCTGCGTCTTGAGCTCCGTGAGCAGCTTGAGGATCTGGGCCTGGACCGTCACGTCGAGCGCGGTCGTTATCTCGTCGGCGATGAGGAGGGCCGGCCTCCTGACGAGCGCCATCGCTATCATCGTCCTCTGGCGCATCCCGCCGGACAGCTCGAAGGGATACATCTTGAACATCCTCTCGGGCTCTGGAAGCCTGACCTTTCCCAGTATCGCGACAGAGTAGGCCTTCGCCAGCCTACTGAACTCCCGCTTTCCCAGGGCGTGCTGTGGGGGGATGGCCTCGAGCCTGCCCTTCTCCCGGGCCTGCTCCTCCGTGAGCGACCCTTTCCGCCCGGCCTTCTCGAGGTCCTCGAGCCTCGCGGCCACGACCACCGGCGTGAAGACCCTCCTGTCGGTCTCCAGGATCTCGAGGATCTGCGACCCGACAGTGAGGACAGGGTTCAGGTAGGTCAGGGGGTCCTGGAAGACCATGGCCATCTCCCTGAGCCGAGCCGTCCTGATCTCGCCCCGCTTCTCGGCGAGGAGGTCCTTCCCGCCCAGGATTATCTGGCCGCCGACCACCTCCGCGTTCTGGGGGAGCAGCCCCTCTATCGAGAGGGCGGTGACCGACTTCCCCGAACCGGACTCGCCCACCAGGCCTAGGACCTCGCCCCTCTTCACGGAGAGGTTCACCCCGTCGAGCGCCTTCACCTGCCCCGCGAACGTGTAGAAGTTGACGCGGAGGTCCTTGACGGTGAGGATGTCCTGGCCGCTCTCCTGCGTGCCCTTCACCTCCTGAGCCTCGGGTCCAGGATGTCCCTCAGGCCGTCCCCGAGGAGGTTGAAGCCGAGGGAGATGAGGAGTATCGTCAGGCCTGGGAAGATGATGAGCCAGGGCGCCGTGAAGAAGTATTGGCTCCCTAGGCTCGCGAGGTTGCCCAACTCCGGGAGCAGGGGGCTCGGGCTCAGCCCTATGAACGTGAGCGCCGAGACGGTGAGGATCACGCTCCCGATGTCCAGCGTCGCCTGGACGAGGAGCGGGTAGATCGAGTTCGGGACGATGTGCCTGAAGAGGAGCCTCAGCCTCCCCGCGCCGATCGACCTCAGGCTCTCGACGTAGGGCTTCTCCTTCTCGCTCAGCACCTGCGACCTGACGAGCCTCACGTAGGTCGGCCACCAGATCAGCACAACCGCGCCGGTGAGGACGGGGATGGTCCTCCCGAACACCACCATGAAGACTATCGCGAGGAGTATCCCGGGGACCGCCAGGAAGATGTCGGTCACGCGAAGGATGACCTCGTCGGCTATACCGCCTGCGTAGGACGCGGTGGCCCCGAAGACGATCCCTATCGTGACCGCTGAGAGGACGACCTCGAGGGCGATCTGGAGGTCGACCGGGATCGCCAGGACGATCATCTGAAGGAGGTTCCTTCCAAACGAGTCGGTCCCGAGGGCGTAGGGAGACGGGCAGGCTTGGATGTTGGCGTTCCCCCAGCCGAAGAGCGGGTTGTTCCAGCAGTTCTTCAGGATAGGGTGCGTGATCTGCCAGCTCGTCGGGTCCACGAGGAAGGGCGAGAGCAGCGCGACCGCGATGCTCCCGACGGAGAGCACGAGGCCGGCGAGCACCAGCGGGTTCTCCCTGAAGAGGTGGAGGGCGAATCGGAGGTCAGCGGACCGCCTCGCCTCTGCCGGTGGCACGATCTCGCTCATTGGCTCTCGACTCAGTAGCGGATCCGAGGGTCAAGCTTCGCGTAGATTATGTCGACGGCTAGGTTCGTGACCACTATGATGAGCGCGGTCACGAGGACGTAGAGTTCTATGAAGTTGATGTCAAAGACGTTGACCGCCTGGAGGGACGTGTAGCCGACGCCCGGGAGGTCGAAGACGATCTCGATGACCACCACGCCGCCGAAGAGGAAGGCCGTGAGGAGGCCCGCGACCGTGACCGCGGGGAGGAGGGCGTTCCTCAGCGCGTGCCTGTAGATGACCACGCGCTCCTGGAGCCCCTTCGACCTAGCCAGCAGGATGTAGTCCTGCCTCAGGACCTCGAGCATGCTCGACCTGACTATGCGGGTCAGGGCCCCTATCGACGTTATGGAGAGGGTGACGGCGGGTAGGATCATAGCCACGAACGAGTCCCAAGCGTAGTGCAGGTTCCCCGAGACGATGCCGTCGAAGATGGGCGCCCCGGTCACCGCCCTGACCGAGCCCGGATTCGCGAAGCATATCGCGCAGTTCGTGGCGAGGGGGCCGCTGCCCGGAAGGAGGCCGAGACCGCCTATGCGCACGTAGAGCACGAAGATGATCAGGAGGACGTAGCCGAACCAGAACTGCGGTATCGAGTAGCCGCCGAGAGAGATTATGCGCGAGATGTGGTCTGGGAGCTTGTTGTTGTGAGTGGCCGAGACTATCCCCAGCGGGATGCCGATCGCGATCGTGAGTATCGCCCCCATCACGGCCAGCTGGGCGGTGAAGGGAAACCTGCTGAAGAAGACAGACAAGGTCGTCTGCGACCCGGCTATCCCTGGGAGAAGCGTCAATCCCCAGTTCCCCTTCAAGACGTTGCTGAGCCAGCCCGTGTACTGGGCCCACACCGGCACCAGGCAGCTGGGCTGAAAGGACGAGAACGCAGTGAACGAGGGGCACGACTGCGTCGCGACCCCTATGGACTGCGCGAGCGCAAGCTTCTCCGCCTCATTCATCCGGGGGGTGATGTAGGGGGCGAGAGCGAAGCTGGGGGGGAGGAACCCCCTCGTGAGGTAGAACATCAGGAGGCTGAGTCCGAAGAGGACGAGCCCCATAAGGAGTATCCTCCTTATGGCATACTCGTAGAGCTTCAACTAGGAAGCGGCCTACTCCACTTTTCAGTAGAGGGACGCGAAATACTCTGGTCCTACGCCGTTGGCTGCCGCGCTGCCCAGGTTGGAGTTCCAGTATAGCCCGTGGACGTTCGATGTCATCGTCACGAAGTTGACGTTGTCGAATGTCCAGAGGTACATGACCTCCTGGTTGGCGAGTATGCTCATCTGGTTGCTGTACGAGATGAGGGCCTTTGTGTTCCCTGCCGCGCTAGCGTTGAGGCTCTCGTGGTAGAGGTTGGTGATCGCCGGGAAGTTCATCCCGTCTGGACCGGGGTACGTCCCTGGGAATGCGAGCATGTTGCCAGTAAAGTCCAGAATCCATGGGTAGTCGTCAATCCAGCCGAACGCGTACATGTAGAGGTGGTTGGGCACTGAGAAGGCCTCGGTGAGAACCTGCCCCGCCGGAAGAGGCTGGACTGCGACGGTCAGCCCCATGTTGTAGGTCGTGCTGACGTTGTTGATCGTTCCCGCGATGTCGTTGAGGATGGCCTCGTCGCTGGTGTCGCCTGTAGCATAGGTGAGCGAAATCGTCTGTGGCACGGGGTTGGCGCACTTGCCGTTGGTAAGCGTCACGCAGCCGAAGGTGTTGTTGAAGAGGCCCGGTGGGGCAAGCGTCCCGTTCGTAAAGTGGAAGACGTGCACCGGACTCTGCATCGCGAGGAGCAAGAGGCTCGCGGACTGGTCAGGGTTGAACTTGTAGGTCGGGGCTATGCTCGAGTTGAAGACGCCCGCTGGCGGCAGACCGGGAGGCACCACGTTCGGCGCGACCTGGCCGAGCTTGTCGGCGTTGCTTATCCACTCCGACGTCATGTTGACCGCGTCGGCAAAGGCCTGGCGCATCCTTAGGTCGGCGAAGGGCTGGTACGAGTAGTAGGCGCCGGTGAGCGGGCTGGTGACGTTGGTGGAGAACGGGTCGAACGTCACACCGAGGAACGGGTAGGGCCCGTAGAGGGAGACCCCCGGTAGCGTCGACTGGAGCGTCGCGGAGTTGAGCCAGGCCGACTTGTTGGCCACGTCGTAGAGGTTGGTGCTCTCCACGTCTATGGCCATCGCCGTTCCCGACTTGGCAGCGTTCTGGACGTCGATCTCTCTTGTGGTCTGGTCGGGCACGAACTTGAACACGATCGTCTTGATCTGCGCGGCTATCTTCTGGCCGCCGGAGAACTGGTACGGACCACCCCAGTAGCCTGTGTTCGCCTGCAAAATTATGGTGCTGGTGGCGGTGTTGTCGCTGGTGATGGTGTATGGACCGGTCCCAGCCTGTGAGCCCTGAGCAGCCGTGTTCAGGTAGGTGGCTCCGCACCCTCCAGGCGTCGAGCCTGCGTTGCAGGTTGCCGAGAGGTCGTCGAAATACTGGATTGCCTTGGTTGTGAAGTTACCGCTCAACTTCGCATATGGCAGAGTGTATCCCGCGCCAGACGCCGTCCACAGAGCAAGGTCATGCTGCATCACGAATCCAGGTGCAACGGGGTCAACTACCGGGTTGGCGAAGAGGTAGGGGAATGCCACGTTCGGGTTCATCACGTTGACGTTGAACGTGAGCGCTCCCGTGACCTGGATGAAGTTGGCCTTGAGCCATTGCTGCACGTAGCTGGTGCCGTAGGTCTGCGCTCCGTTGAAGAATGAGCTCAGCGATTGGTTCGAGAGCTGCTGGATGAGCCACCCCGACTGGGTTCCGTGCCCTACGGGCGAGCTTCCGTCGTTCACCAGCGCCCTGGTGATCGAGAACCAGACCGCCGAGGAGTTAAGCGCCTCGCCGTCGGCGAACTTTATCCCGTTTCGGAGGGTGAATTGGTATTGCGTGCCCGCCGTGTTGCCTGTGAAGCTCGAGGCTAGCCACGGAATCACGTCCGTGGCGTTGGCGCCGTTGTACCAAAGTATCGGCTCGTAGACGTTCTGCATGATATTGTAGTCATACGAGTAGTAGGATACCGCCGGGTCAATGTACTGAATCGTCTCAGCCGACTCGTAGGTGAGCGTGCCTGGTGGTGCTCCTGCCGCGCTGGAGGTGGATGAGCCGGCGCCAGTCGAGCTCGAGCTGCTGGAGCCCTTTGACGAGTTGTATAACAAAATCCCCGCCGCTGCGGCGACTATCAGGATCACGACAACCGCGCCTACCGTAGCATTTCTAGAGACTGCATGCCTTTTGCGGTCCATTTCCATGTTGAACCAGGCGTCCGACTCCTGTTATTGTCAAAGTTCCTATAAAAGCGTTCCAAATAACGTGAGCACAAACGTGGATATTTCATCAAGACTTTCACAATTGACGGCAACTTCTGCTCGAAGTCACTTTCTGGTCTCCCTGTGGGCGGTTAAGACGCAGAGCCGACGTATGACTTCGTGAGTCATCACGACTTCGGACCTTTTTTCGAGTCCTTCTCAAAGGACAGGCAGCACTCCGCCGCCGAGCTGGTCGGGATCTTTGCCGGTGACGGGACGATGTATCGGACAAACTCCGGGGTCGCGATTCTGGTATGGGCGGATGGTCGACTGTAAACCATTTCTTCCGCATTGTCCCGCCTCACAACTTAATACACATAAAGAGACATGCCAAGTTCACCGCGGGCGGGGGTAGCCAAGCCTGGCATGGCGAAGGATAAGTTTAGGCAAGACCTAAACTCCTTAGTGCTAATCCTTTGTTCGCAAGGACTCGTGGGTTCGAATCCCACCCCCCGCGCTCTTGGTTATTTCATCTCAAAATGGGATCAAGAATTTACTTGACGCCAACCCATTTCTTACTTGAGCGGGATTCCTGTAATGCGAGGAACTTCTCCAATCTGTCAGCCTTTCTCAGGATTGTCATTCCGATTTCGCGATGAAAGATTCCCACGGACGCTCTTCTGATGTAGATTAAGAAGCAATCGGAATTTCGCACATACGATCTTCCTCGTCGTGTCAGGATGCTGCCTTTCTTGGTACCCAGATGAGTGCCAGTTGACTCAATGCCAAAGAATTTCTTCATGAGGTGTCGCACATACTGCAGGAGTTCGACATCAGTATTGGTCGCGGTAAGCCTTCCCGACCTCTCGATACATTCTTCTGAGTCGAAAAATCCTTTGGCAAATGCTGCGACACAGTTTTTGTCGTATTCTATGAAAGGCTTCAATTTCTGGAGATTCTGTAGGAGAAACTTGTGTAACAGATAACTACCGAACTCGACGTGCGTTTCCCTCTCAGTTTTCCCTTTCCATAGTTTGTGGGGGGCACAGCCAAGAACCTTTGAAACGGCCTGATTGAACGCCTCTACAAATTCCCGGTCGACAGCTCTCAGCCTGATCCTATATTGGTAGGTCTTCCATTTGACGTTGAGAAAGGCGTCCCCCGTCTCTACGCCTATGACATAGGCCAGTTCGGGCGAAGGCTTCGGGACGAACATGTGACCAGCCCGAACTGGACTGTTAAGCCGCCTGACCCAACTTGAGATCGTGGCCTTGCAGAGCTTGACATTGTACTCTCGCTCAATCTCCTCAGCGATTTGTCCGTAGGTGTACGACCTCTTCCTCAGTGACAGGACTTCCTCGTGAACCAACAGTCTGGTATCGAGGCGTGGAAATTTCCGAGGCTCGTGCGGGCTTGTCTCGGTTTTCTTTGGATCCAGGGGAGATGAAACCCCGTCTTCCATGAAGGACTACCTCAATCTGGTATTTAGTCGCCCTCGGATGCGAGCCAGGCCCGAAATCTACTCTAGCTTGCTGAAGAAGCAGCTGTGCTTGCCGGTGTGGCACGCGGGACCCGTCTGGTCGACCACATACAGCAGGGTGTCGTTGTCGCAGTCGACGAGCACCCGCCGCACCTTCTGGATGTGCCCCGAGGTGTCCCCCTTCTTCCACAGCTCGTTCCTGCTCCTGCTCCAGTACGTGGCGAGCTTCGTCTTCATGGTGGTCTCGACGGCTTCTCGGTTGGCGTAGGCCAGCATCAGGACCTTGCCGGTCTTCGCCTCCTGGGTCACGACCGGGACCAGCCCGTTCCCCTTTGCAAAATCGATCCCGTCAATCTTGGACGCTTTCAAGGTCTGACCACGACTCCGTTCGCTGCCAGATAATCTTTCACCTGCTTGACGGTGAGCTCGCGGTAGTGGAATAGGGACGCCGCCAGGGCGGCGTCGCACCCGCCGTCGGTAAGCGCCTCGAGGAAGTGCTTCAATGTCCCGGCGCCCCCGCTCGCTATCACGGGTATCCTCACCCTCTGCGTGATTGACCGCATGAGCTCGATGTCGTACCCCGCCTTCGTCCCGTCGCGGTCGATGGAGGTGACGAGGAGCTCGCCCGCGCCCAGCTCTGCGGCCTTCTGCGCCCAAGCGACCGCGTCGACGTCTGCCGACCTGGTCGCGGAGTGACTGAAGACCCGGTATCCGTCCTTCGCCCGCTTCGCGTCTATCGCCACGACGACGCACTGGGAGCCGAAGACGTCGGCGAGCCTGGTGATGAGCCCGGGGTTGCGGAGGGCTGCCGTGTTCACCGCGACCTTGTCGGCGCCGCTCGCTAGCGCCAGCCTCGCATCCGCCATGCTCCTTATCCCACCTCCCACGGTGAACGGGATGTCGAGGCTCGCCGCGACGCTCCTCACGAGCGACCGCATCGTCGCCCTCTTCTCCAGGCTCGCGGTGATGTCCAGGAAGACCACCTCGTCCGCCCCCTCGTCCCTGTAGCGGGACGAGAGCTCCACAGGGTCGCCCGCGTCCCTCAAGCCTTCGAAATTGACCCCCTTCACGACCCTCCCCGCCTTCACGTCGAGGCAGGGGACGATCCTCTTCGCCAGGGTCATGCGCTGCTCCCCGCCAGGGCAGCCTTGGCATCGCCCAGGTCGATGCCTCCGTCATAGAGCGCGCGCCCTATGACGGCTCCTGCCGCCCCTCTACCCTCTATCTCGAAGAGGTCGTGCAGGTTCCTGATGCCACCGGATGCGAGGACCTTCAGCCTCTTGCTGAAGGCGCAGATCACCCTGAGCGTCTCCAGGTCGGGACCCGTAGCCATCCCGTCCCGACCGACCGCCGTGGCCAACAGGTTGACGACCCCGGCCGCCTCGAACCTCCTGGTCGCCTCGAGCACGCCGACGCCTTGGCTCGCGGTCCAGCCGCTCGTCACGACCTTCCCGTCCGAATAGTCCGAGGCCACGACTATCTTTTCCGGTCCTTTCTGACTTAGCAGTCCCGCGAGCGTCTCTGGCTCCTTGTATGCCAGCGTCCCAAGGATCACCCTGGCGGCTCCAGACTCCAACCACGATTCCGCTGCGGCGCGCGACCTCACCCCGCCCCCGACCTCGACGGGGATCTTCGCCCTCTCGAGTATCTTGGAGATCGTCTTGCCGTTGGACCCCTTGCCGAAGGCAGCGTCCAGGTCTATGATGTGGAGCCCGTCGGCGCCCTCGCTCTCCCACTTCGCAGCGATCTCGACGGCCCCCTCCTCCCAGGTCGTCTTCATCTCCTCCTTCCCCTGCTTCAGGGTCACCACTGACCCTGAGAGGAGGTCGATCGCGGCCCAGAGCTCCAGCAAGTGTGCTACCTCGTCACCGCTCTCAGGAAGTTCTGGAGTATCAGCCTGCCGGCCTCGCCCGACTTTTCCGGGTGGAACTGCGTGCCGTAGACGTTCTTCTCGCTCACGAGCGCCGGGAACTCAACCCCGTAGTCCGTCGTCGCGACCACCCAGTCCCCCTTGGTGGCAGGATAGTATGAGTTCACATAATACACCCACGACTCCTTTTTGAGGCCTTCCGTCAGCTCGGACTCACGCCTGACCGTCAGCGTGTTCCACCCTATCTGAGGGACCTTCACGCCCGAGGTCCGGAACCTCTTCACCTCTCCGGGGAAGAGTGCCAGCCCCCGTCCTGCCCCCTCCTCGCTCTTCGAGAAGAAGAGCTGCAGGCCAAGGCACACCCCGAGGAGGGGCTTGCCAGAGTCGACGGCGTCGCGTATTCTCTCCATGGGGAGCATCTTGGCGGCCTGGTTGAAGCTGCCCACCCCAGGGAGGACTATTGCATCCGCTTCCTTCAGCCGCTTCCCGTCCTTGGTGAGCGACGTCGTCGCCCCCTCCTTCTTGAACGCCGCCTGTATGCTGAAGAGGTTGCCGGCGCCGTAGTTGAATATCTCTATGAGCATGCCCCTTCGCTCACATCGACCCCTTCGAAGAGGGGGGCGCCCTCATCTTGGCGCGCCTCGGGTCGGGCGCTGCCGCCTCTCTGAGGGCGAGCGCGAAGGCCTTGACTGCGGCCTCGAACTTGTGGTGGTCGTTGCTCCCCTCGAGGACCTTGATGTGGACGGTTGCTTCGAGGGCTTGGGCTAGGGAGCCGAAGAAGTGCTCGAGGTCCTCCTTCGGGGCGTCCTCGAGCATCACCCTCTGCAGCTTCAGGTCTAGGACAGAAAAGGGGCGCCTGACGAGGTCGACCGACGCAAGGGCGAGGGCGTCGTCCATGGGGACTATCGCGTCGCCGAAGCGTCGTATCCCGACCCTGTCGCCGAGCGCTTTGTCGATCGCCTTGCCCAAGGTTATCGCGACGTCCTCCACGGTGTGGTGCTGGAGGTCTCCCTTGGCCCTTACCGTCACGTCCATCAGGCTGTGAGTGGCCAGCGAGTGGAGCATGTGGTCGAGGAATGCGACCCCCGTCCTCGCCTCCACCTTGCCAGTCCCGTCCAACCCGACGCGGACCGTAATGTCGGTCTCCTTCGTCTTCCTGCTGACCTCTGCGCTTCTCTTCAATCCTCTCGACCCCCCTCGTTCCTCAAAGGCAGCAATAACCCTGACGGGATTTGGTTGACGGTCTCGACCACGAGGTCCGAGCCCTCCCTCCGGAAGAATGAGGCCTGGTCTGTTTTGACCGGCGACGTCTGATAGACCCCCGCGAACAACAGGCCCTCGACACCCCGCCGCCTCGCATTCTGCACCATCATCACGTCTTCGGCCGAGTCTCCCACGTAGAGAAGCGTTTCCGAGGAGAGCTTCTCGCGCGCTCTCACGAGGGCCTCGGGGCTCGGCTTCCGCAGCCTGTCATATTCCGCGCGGAGGTCCAGGTCGATGTCCGCGTCTCCGATGAATATGGATGCGTCTTTGTCGAAGTAGCGCATGAGCTTCCCGAGCGAGTGCTCGGTCCCGACGAACGGCCTTCCGGTGATCATCGCGAGACGGGCGCGCCCCAGCTTCCTCTCGAGCGAGTCCAGAGTCTTCCCGTCGACAAGTATGCGCTCAAGCTCGATTAGCCCCTTGGTTCGGGGGCCTTTCGCTCGGACACCGTGAATCTTCTCGAAGAGCGACGCCCCGAAATACAGCTCGTCGAAGACTGTCGTCATCCTCCCCTCCGGTGGCGTGCGAGGGTATCCCAGGTATTCGCGCGACTTGTCGAGGCTGTCCTTCGTCGATGGGAACTCCGACTCCAGGAAGGAATCGACCGCCTCTTTCCCCTTCACCCTCCGGGCGGAGCCGAACGTTGCCGCGATGCTGTTCAGCGTCTCCGCGCCGCGTCCTTGCTTACGCTGCTGCAGCGCGACCAGCCCGAAGAGCGTCAGGGCGTAGCTCGTGTCCCAATCGCCGTTGAATCCTCCCGTCCTCCTGATAGTCGCGATGAGCCCCGGCATGGCTCCTGCGAGGCGGAGCTTGACGCCCGTCATCTCCTCGACCATGGTTTCCACCACAACCCTGATCGTCTCGTCGTAGGATTTCCGGGCATCTACCAGCACCCCGTCGCAGTCGAAGGCCACCGCGTCCACCTTCCCCAGGATGTCCATCGTCGACCTGTTGACGGACAAACCCTTCCCCCGAGGAGCGGGGACCCGGAGATAGCGCGCCTCGAGAGCGCCGCTTCTTTGTGTCATCGCTTCCGGAACCTCGACTGCGCGGAAAGGAAGTGGTTCGGCAGGCCTTCCGCCATAGCGAGCTCCCTGAGATACGGAAGCAT
>Ga0307372_10010105_pt1 | contig 12860 bp, 13 predicted proteins | sample OX1MG_FD_202533 | JGI IMG/M metagenome (GOLD analysis project Ga0307372, IMG submission 202533) | Soil microbial communities from Risofladan, Vaasa, Finland - OX-1 | ecosystem: Environmental > Terrestrial > Soil > Coastal area > Acid sulfate soil | place: Finland: Risofladan, Vaasa | collected...
AAGCTGCCGTTGCCGCTGAGCAGGGAGCCGCCGCTGTTGGTCACCGTGTACGTGCTGCCGCCAGTCGTCGGCGGCAGGTCGTCAAGCTCGAGCCCGTTGCTGTTGATGGCGACTGCGCCCTGCCACCGCACTGACGACGCAGACGGCTGCGAGGCGGTGCTGTCCGGCTGGCCCCAGACGGTTACCTGGGCTTGGGCGGTGGAGCCGTCGCTGGACATGCTGGTGATCTTGACGTAGGCGGTCCGGCCGCTGCCGGTGCGGACGCACAGTGCCATGCCTGAGGTGAGCTGCAGCGCGCTGGTGCTGCCGTGGGTCAGGACGAAGGTGTGGCACTGCCCGTAGCTGGGTGTTGAGGTCCCTTGCCAGGTGGCGAAGCTGCCGTTGCCGCTGAGCAGGGAGCCGCCGCTGTTGGTCACCGTGTACGTGCTGCCGCCAGTCGTCGGCGGCAGGTCGTCAAGCTCGAGCCCGTTGCTGTTGATGGCGACTGCGCCCTGCCACCTGATTGAGCTAGGACTGCTCGACGTCGTGTCCAGCGAGGAATGGTGCGGCGACGCGACTGAGTGAGCCACGCCTCCCGCGACGCCGCCGAGGCCGAGCACTCCCAAGATCGCGACTATGGCTTGTACCCAGCCTGGCATATCTTTCCAGAACTGAAACCGGGACTCGCTCTTGGCCCCGGCCCTACTTTCTTCGCCCATAATCGGAGCCTATCGCGCTCCGTGTACACGTGACTCCGCTTAGCGCATAACAAGTGAATGGACGGCTAGAGCCGCATTCCGGGCCTTTGGTGAGATAGTTTGACAAACCCTTCGGCCTGGAGAGTAGCCATAGCGGGCCTTGGGCTGGCTCGCCTGGTGCGTTGGCGGGGCTCGCGCGGGCCTGTAGCCGTTCGATTCACAGTGGTCACGGCCGCGAGCGCAGCCCGGGAGTTGCCCGCGAACAGTGCATTGACGTCAAAGTCAGCCAAGTCAATACTCGTCAGTAGCTTGACATTTTTTCGTCCAATCCGATGCCGGATATGACACCTTTGAGGAGTATCGATGAAGTACCGGCGGTGGCAAAGGTTCTGTCTTCGCATGCCAGTCCTCGCTGTTGGAGCGACGCTAGGGCTGCTAGCCGGCGCCATGCCGGCCCATGCTTCGCTGCCATTGGAGAGCGAGTCGACTGCCTTCATCAACTCCACGTTCTTCTGGAACTACAACGCGCCACCACCTGGGGCCAACGTGAGCTGCACACCCTCAGCGGCGCATCCGTATCCGGTGGTGCTGGTCGAGGGCACCTTTGCCAGCATGTACAACAGTTTCGGGGCGATCTCGCCAGACCTGGTCAACAACGGGTACTGCGTTTACGCGTTCAACTACGGCCAGACGCTCCCGCTCACCGGTTTCTACGCGATGGGGGACATCCGTAACTCGGCAGCCCAGCTGTCCACCGAGGTAAACAACGTCCTCGCGAAGACCGGAGCGTCGAAGGTCGATCTCGTCGGCTGGTCGCAGGGTGGCATGATGCCGCGCTACTACATCAACGACCTCGGCGGCGCATCGAAGGTCAACATGCTGGTCGGCTTCTCGCCGTCGAGTTACGGCACCACGCTGGACGGCGTGGTGAACCTGATCGCCGACCTCGGGCTGCTCGGCCTTTCTACTGTCCTGCTAGCGCCGACGTGTGACGCCTGCGTGCAGCAACTGCAGGGATCGTCGTTCCTGACGAACCTGAACCAGGCGCCGATCGCCCCCGGCGTGAAGTACGTGGTGATCCAGACCAAGGACGACGAGGTAGTGACGCCGTACACGAACGCGTTCCTGCCCGCGGCGGCCAACGTACAGAACATCACGCTGCAGAACCAGTGCTCGCAGGATGCCAGCGACCACCTGTCGATCGCGTATGACTCGAACGCGCTGCAGGACATGGTCAACGCCCTGGGGCCAGACGATCCCGGCTTCCAGCCTGCCTGCGCGTCAGTCGGCCCGCTGTTCGGGAATGTCTGACTGAGCTGCCGCGACGCCAGCCGGCCCGCGCTGCGGAACGCTCGGCTGGCAGTCCGGTCAGGTCCGTGGGGCAGCCGCTGTCCCGCTTCGGTTACGACGCCATCTCGGCTGGTGGCAATGGCATGTAATCATTCCGTATCCATTGCCAGGTGCATTGTCTGGTATCGAGCGGGGCGGACCGGGTTAAAATCGCCTCGCGCACTGATCAGAGTGCATCAGCTAGCCAATGTCACCGTTTGCGACGAGAAGGAGTCCTGTGCCCGAACTGAGCGGAACGGGACGGCTCGCAGATGACCTGTACCTGATCGCGCACCACGACGTGAGCGGCAAGCCATTTCTGCAACCGCGCGCCCTGGGCCTCGGGCTGGCGGGCGCACTCCTGGCCGAGCTCGTGATCGCGGGCCGGATCCGCATCGGTCCTGATGCGGTGACAGTGACCAATGCGACTCCGCCAGACGAAGAATTAGCGCGCACTGTGCTCGGCCAGATCCTCGGCGAGGCGCAGCGGCACCCTGTGCAGACGTGGCTGCAATTCCTCGGGCGCACGGCGACAGCGGAGGTGGCTGAGCGGCTGTACCGGTCCGGGTACCTGGAACACGTCTCGCAGCGACTGCCCTGGCGCGGTGACCGATGGGTTCCGGTCAACTCCGACAGCGCCTTCGCGGCGTTCGTCCGGGTGCGGTCCGTGCTGGACGCTTCCAGGTCGGCGTCCGCGAGCGGGGCAATCCTGGCCGGGCTGGCGCAGGCATGCGGACTCGGTTCGCGGCTGTCCGTGGCCGCGCCGTCCGAGGGCCGCCGCCGCAGCATCGAGGAAGCGGTCCGCGAACTCGGGCCTGACCTGCTGGCACTGATCGCCCAGACCCGAGCAGCGGTGGACAGTGCCTTGCTCTCACAGCGTGTCTAGCTCTACCTGCCCCCATCCGATAACGGCTAAGGAACCAGTCACTATGTCCACAGTAAAGACGACGCCAGGCACGACGAGCAGCGTCTCCCAAGCGCTTGCCAAAGACCGCCTGGGTGTACCGCACGTACTGTTCTTCATCCTGGCGGGTGTCGCACCTCTGACGGTGGCAGCCGGCGTCATCCCGGCGGCCTACAGTACGACCGGCCTGACGGGGATTCCGGCGGCGTTCATCGCTGTCGCGATCATCCTCGGGCTGTTCGTGGTCGGCTATGTCGCGATGACGCGGTACATCACGAACAGCGGGGCGTTCTACGCCTTCATCTCCCGGGGGATCGGGCGTGTCGTCGGCGTGGCCGCCGCCTTGATCGCGCTGTTGTCCTATTCCTTCCTGCAGGTCGGACTCTACGGCGCCTTCGGCCCGGCCGCGGCCAGCGAGGCCTCCGCGCATCTCGGCGTGAACGCGCCGTGGTGGGTCTGGGCGCTGGTCGCCTGGGGAATCATCACGATCCTGGGCCTGCTGCGGGTCGACATCACCGGATGGATCCTGGGGATCCTGCTCACCGCGGAGATCCTGGTCATCATCGCGGAGACCGTGTCCGGACTGCTGCACCCGGCCGGCGGTCACCTCAGCTTCGCGACGCTCTCCCCGGCGGATCTGACCTCGGCTGGCGTCGGTACCTTCGGCGTGCTCTCCGTCGTCGCAGTGCTCGGATTCGTCGGCTTCGAGCAGGCACCGGTGCTCGCTGAGGAAGCGCGCCGGGCACACCGCACCATTCCGCTGAGCACCTACTTCGCCCTGGGCATGATCGCGATCGTCTATGCGGCGGCAAGCTGGGCGATGGCCGCCAACGTCGGCACCGATCACGTCGTGAAGGCTGCCACCCAGGAAGGCCCCGGGCTGCTGTTCGGCCTTGGCGGCAACACGCTGTCGCAGACCGCCCAGTTCCTGTTCATGACCTCCCTGTTCGCGGCGGCACTAGCCTTCCACAACGTCGTCTGGCGCTACATGTACGCGCTGGGCCGCGAGAACGTCCTGCCCGCCGCGCTGGGGCGGACCGGCGGCAACAACATTCCCAAGCTGGCATCCCTCGCTCAGAGCGCTACCGGCCTGTTCGTCATCCTGCTGTACGCGGTCGGCGGCTGGTCGCCCTTCATCTACCTGTTCTTCTGGCTTGGCACCACCGGCGGGTTCGGCATCCTGGTCCTGATCGCGCTGACCGCTGCCGCGATCATCGCGTTCTTTGCCCGCAACCAGAACGAGGAGAACGCCTGGCGCCGCTGGATCGCCCCCGCGCTGTCCTTCGTGTTCCTGGTCGCGATCGTCGTGCTCGCCACGACGCACTACGGCATCCTGCTGAACGCGCCGCCGGGAAGCGCTGCCTCGTGGATGCTGCCGTCCAGCTACGTCCTGGTCGCCGTCGTCGGAGTGGCCTGGGGCCTGATCCTGAAGGCACGCCGCCCGCAGGTCTATGCCGCCATCGGGCTCGGTGCTCACGCCGCGACAGGCCAGTTGACTCCGTCTCCGGCCGCCGAGGACACCCAAGCATGACGGAGATCGTCCTGGCGGAGGCAGCGGATGCCGATGAACTCGGCAAGGTCATCGCTGCCGCCTTCTGTGACCTGCCGCCTTCTTTCTGGCTGATCTCAGCCCGGACTATCCGTCAGGAGGTGTTTCCCGGTTACTTCCGGATCTACGTCGACCTGGCTCTCGCTCACGGCATCGTGCACACCACCGCGGATCGCACGGCCGTGGCATTGTGGATGCCTGTGGGCGCAACCGCGGACGCACCGCCCGACGACTACGACGAGCGGCTGACGGCCGCGACGACGCCGTGGACTAGCCGGTTCGTCCTCTTCGACGCGGCGCTTGACCAGCATCACCCCGCTGGGATCCCGCACCACCACCTTGCCATCCTCGGGGTCAGGCCGGACATGCAGGGCAAGGGAATCGGTACCGAGATGCTGGCGCATCACCACGCGGCGCTGGACCAGGAGGTCGTTCCTGCCTACCTGGAAGCCGCCGACCTGCGTAACCGCGATCTGTACCTGCGGCACGGATACGTCGACCATGGCCCGCCGATCCAGCTGCCTGATGGCCCGCGGATGTACCCGATGTGGCGCCAGCCAGCCGCCGGAGGCAGCCCCGGGTGAGGCTGACCGGCTCTCCGGCTGGCAAGTAGTCGTCGAGTCTGCGGCTCCGTCCTTGACTCAGGGATCCTGGTCCCGAGTCAAGGACGGAGCCGCCTGATTTTGCCAAGCCTGCCTCTGCGCTGGGTATTGCGCAGCCAGTTCCGCAAAGCGGATATATAGTGCACGTTGCTGGTGTGATGCACGTCATAAGCATATCGGGCATCACCGTCCGCGCTACTGCGTTGACCATGTGTAACCGATAGCGCCCAGGCGCACGATGGTTGCCCCCCAAAGCAACGCGTCGCCTTGACCCGCGTCACATCACGCGCACCCTGCCCCCCATCCCCGGTGCATCGTCATCGGTCGGCAGCCTCCCTGGGTGACCGCCGAGCGCCCCCCGCGCCCGTCGAAAGGCTCACCATTGTTCCCCCGCATCACGTCATCCCTGTCCGATATCCGTACTAATTACCGTTTTGTCCGTCGACCCTCGCGACTGACGCTGGGGGTCGCTGCCGCGACCGTGGTAGCCGTGACAGGCGTGGCAGTCGGGGTAGCGGTCGGCGCTGCGCCAGCAGGAGGCTCGGTTCGTAACCTTGGCACGATCAGCCAGGCCGGCTCCCCTCCGGCCGCTCGCGTCGCCGTAGTCGGCGCTGCCGCCAGGACAGCACCGTCTGGCCGGGCAGGCCCGAATGCGCTCGCCGCACCCGCGCACGCGCGCACGAGGCTGACGTCCGCGCGGCACCCTGGCGGGCATGCGGCTGGCCGTCATCTGGCCGCGAAGCGTCAGGTGACGCTCAGGCATCCGGCTCCGCCGGTCAAGCGCCGGCCGTACCTGATCTACGACTCGGTGACGCCGTCGTCCATCCCCGCCCACCACGTGGTCGCTACCTACGCGACCGGTAGCTACGCCGTCTCGCGCTCGCAGGTGGCTGGCCGTCCGGTGGTGTGGATTGACACCACAGGCAAGTACTACGCGGCGCGGGTACTCGACGTCGAGCCAGGTGACGCCACGCCGTCGCAGGCCGCCAACTGGGCCAGGCACCGGCTGAGCACCCGGCCGAACGCCCAGGCCGTGATCTACACCATGCGGTCAGAGTGGCCGGCCGTGAAGGCGGCCGTCGCCACGCTGCCCTCGGGGATGCGCTCGCACGTCCGCTGGTGGATCGCCGACCCGACCGGAGTCCCGCACATCGTTCCTGGCTCCAACGCCACCCAGTGGTACTGGGGCTCGAACTACGACATCTCAAGCGCGACCCCGCGCTTCTGAGAACCTAGTAAGAAAGCCGGCACCAGCCGCCCGCTGAACCCCAGCGGGCAGGCTGGTGCCGGCTTCTGCCTGCGGCCGAGTGGATCGGCCGGAACAAGCAGATGTGGCAGGACCGCTACGACAGACTGGACGAGCACCTGTCGGCGTTGCGGTCCGGGCGGAAGGAGCAGGCGACATGACCGATCGCGGCGAGTTCACCTACCGCCGGGTCCACCGGGCATCCAGGGAGTTGCTTTTCGACTGCATGACCCTGCCGGAGCATCTCACGCATTTCTGGGGGCACGCCGGCACCAGGACGCCGGCCGACCAGATCACCGTCGACCTGCGGCCCGGCGGCACGTTCCGGACCGTGATGGTCAACGAGGCCGACGGCAGCCAGTACGCGATGCGCGCGGTCTACCTCGAAGTACGGCGGCCGGAACGGCTGGTGTGGACCGAGCCGGGGGTCGAAGGCGGCATGACCACGACCATCACCTTCGTCGAGCGAGGCAATGGCGAGGCCGAGGTCATCACGCATCAGACCAACGTTCCGGCGGCCTTCGCCGACCCCGAAGCGAGGAAGGGCTTCGAGACCAGCCTGAGCCGCTTCGCTGGCTACGTCGCCGCGCTTGAGCCGCCCGCCTGAGCCGCCCGCCTGAGCCGCGGTCAGAGCCGCCGTGCGTGTTTCGTGCGTTACCGCGCGTCGGTGGACACCCGGAAGACCGGGTACCGGGCGGCGATCCGCCCGAACTCCGAGAGTGGCGCCCTTTTGTCGACCGGGATATGAGCCCGCGCACCCGGCGCGACCTGAAGGTAACTGCGCAGGATCGGAGCGCGCAGGCCGGGGTCGACTTCCGCCAGGCGAACGTTCTCGCGGCGGCCGTGGCGAAGCACCGCCTGGCCATGCGCGGCCTTCAGGTTACGCACCCAGTTCACGTCGTTACCGAGCATCGAGACCAGATAGCGCTCGCCGTCCAGATCGGCAATCGCCACCGGGAAGGAGATGGTCCGGTCGCTGCGCCGCCCGCGCACTTCCAGCGCCGCCGCTCGCTTCGGCAGGATCCCGGCCGCGAAGGCGAGAGCAGTCGTCCGGTTCTGTATCCGCGCGAATTTGTTCGGGCGGCCGTCGCGGTACAGCCACCGCAGGTAATCGTCGTAGTGCTTCACCGGCCAGTCCTCCACAGGTCCAGGAGTCGTGCGTTCGAGTCCTAGCCGCAGCCTGGCGGCGATTCGCCACCCGAACCAGGGCCTAGAGACCCGGATAACTGGCCCGGATGGCATTCCGTCGGATCGTGCGGTCAACTCACCACGATCATGGAACGAGTGCACGCAGCCGACTCCTTCCTGACGCCGACTCGAACATCGTGGTGAGTTTCCGGCACATAGCACGGTCAACTCACCGTGATCATGGGTCAGTCCGGCTGCTGGCCCGGCCAAGCTCCGGCCCGGCCTGGCCCGGCCTGGCCTGGCCTCGACGGTCAGGCCGATGATCGTGGTGAGTTTCCGGCACATAGCACGGTCAACTCACCGTAATCATGGATGGGGTGGGCTTCCGGCTCGCAGGTATGTGGCTGCTTGGCGATGACGCGGTCCAGGGCGATTTAGGGGAATGAAGGGAAGGCACGCATGTCGAACCTCTTGTTCGCGGCCTCGTCCGGGCCCGGCGGACCGGCCACGCTCCTGGCTGCGCTCGTCCCGCTGCTCGCGCTGGTGATCGCGATCGATATCTACTGCCTGCGGGACCTGGCCCGCGCCCGCTACGTGCGCTACCTGCCAAAGCTAGTCTGGGCGCTGATCATCTTGTTCGTAAGCGCGCCGATCGGCGCACTGATCTACCTGCTGATCGGCCGGGACCGCGGCCGGCGGTTCGGGGCGCCACGATGACCGCGTCCGGTGCGCAGGTGGTAGCGGCGGGCCTGGTGACGACGAGCGGGCTGACCAAGGACTACGGCGGCACCGGCCTGTTCGACGTGGACCTGGCGGTGCCGCGCGGTTCGGTCTACGGCCTGGTCGGGCCTAACGGCGCGGGCAAGACGACGTTGCTGTCACTGCTGTGCGGAATAAGGCGGCCAGACCGCGGCACGATCGGCGTGAGCATCGGCCGCGCGCGGGTCGCGGTCTGTCCCGACGTACCCGAGTTCGATTCCTGGCTGACCGGTTACGAGGCGGTCGGTCTGGCCAGGTCGCTGGTGGCTCCGACGGTCGGCGCCGAGCAGGTCCTGGCGGCACTGGCAACGGCGGGCCTGTCCGAGGCGGCCGGGCGCCGGGTCGGCGGGTTCTCCCGTGGCATGGTCCAGCGGCTTGGGCTGGCCTGCGCGCTCGTCGGCGACCCGCAGTTGCTGATACTCGACGAGCCGACCTCGGCGCTCGACCCGGTCGGGCGCGCGGAGATGCTCAGCCTGGTCGCGGCCATGCGCGGGCGCCGGACCGTCATCTTCTCCAGCCACATCCTGGCTGACGTCCAGCGGATCGCGGACCAGGTGGGCATCCTGCGCGACGGCCGCCTGCTGTATCAGGGCGCTACCAGGCACCTGATCGACACCTACCTCAAGCCCACCTGGACGGTCCGGCTCGCAGCCGGCGCCGATCAGGTAGCCGCGGCGATGGCCACCGCGCCGTGGGCCACCAGAGTGGAGCGCACCGGACCCGATGACATCAGGGTCGACGCGGTGAGTATCGAGGCCGGCGAGCGCGGCATTCCGGCGGTCATCGCGGCCTGCGGCGCCCGGCAGGTGTCGTGCGAGCCGGCCGCCGCCGACCTGGAATCGGCGTTCCTCGCGCTGACCGGAGCCAGGCCATGAGCAAAGCGACGCCGGACGGACGGCGACAGGCAGTACAGGCCAGCCGGATGAACCTATGGCGGCTCGAGTGGCTCCGCCTGTTCCGTACGCCGCGGGCACTGGCACTCGGCGCCGTCTTCGTGGCCTTCGGCCTGATAGAGCCGGTGTTCACCAAATACCAGGACCGGCTCCTGGCCCACGTGGGCAACGGTATCCGGATCTACATGCCGCCACCGACGCCAGCGGCCGCGCTGAGCAGCTACATCAGTCAGGCGTCCGTGATCGGCTTGGTCGTCGTGGTATCGCTCGCGGCGGGCGCGCTCAGTTTCGACGCCCACCGAGGGCTCGCTACGTTCCTGCGCACCAGGGTGCGCGGCCTGTGGCGGCTGGTAGCGCCGCGCTTCACCGTGAACGCTGCCGCGGCCGCGATCGCCTACCTGCTCGGCAGCCTCGCGGCCTGGTACGAGACGCAGGTGCTGATCGGCTCGCTGCCCGCCGCCGCGATGCTGGGCGGAATCCTGTGCGGCGCCGTCTACCTGACGTTCGCCGTCGCGGTCACCACCCTGGCGGCGTCGATCGCGCGGAGCACCTTGCCCGCCGTCGCGATAGCACTGGCCGTGCTGCTGGTGCTCCCGGTCGTCGGCACGTTCCGCTCGATCGAGAACTGGCTGCCGAGCACGCTGCTGAGAGCGCCCGTTGACCTGGTCAGCGGCACCCATCAGCTACCGCACTACCTGCCGACTCTTGCGGTGACTGTCGCCGTGACGGCGGTAGCGCTCACCATTGCCGTCCGTCGGCTGGGTGCCAGGGAGATCTGAAACGGCGGGGCGGGGCCGGGCGGGTCAGGGGAGCTCTGGCGTGCGGAGGAGGATCGGGCGCACGGAGGAGGATCGGGCGTATGCCAGCCTCGCAGCTTGCCGAATACTTTCCGGTGAAATGGGAAGTTGGCGAGGTCATGAGCATACGAAGCAGCATCCCGGACTTCTTCTGGTGGTTGTTCTGGATACTCGTGGCGATCCTCCTTGTCCTGTTTGCCGCCTTGCTGATCCACCACTTCGGCGGTGCCTCACTCACGTTGCACGTCGGCTACTTCCACTTCGAGGTGGGCGTGCGCTAGCGGGCCGCCGGCCTGGTCCGCGCCGAGAACAGGCCGGGCGGCGGCGCGGGCGAGGATTGCGGCCGGGCGTCGGTCAGCGGCCTTGCTCCCGCGGTGAACCGGTCAAGCTCACTGCCGTGGACGAGCCGGGCAGGAAACGGGTCACTCGCCACCTGCCTGCCGAGGCTGGCCAGGGGCAGCTCCCGGACCGCCGTGACCAGTACCAGGTTGCCGAACCTGCGCCCGCGCAGCACCGCGGCGTCAGCCATCAGGCACGCCTGCGCGAAGACCGAACGCGCCGCTGCCACCCGGGCCCGTGCGTGGGCCAGGGGAGGACCGTCGGCGATGTTCACGGCGTACAGGCCCGATGCGGCCAGAGCCCGCGCGGCGGCCGCGTCGAACTCGGCGCTGGTCAGGTGCGCCGCGGTACGCGAGCCGGCGAAGAGGTCGGCGACGACCAGGTCGAACGCCCCGGCTGGCACCTGCCGCACGGCATCCCGGGCATCGGCCACCCGGACCCGTACCTGTCCGGTCACCGTACGGCCACGGTCGCGCTTGCTGAACGGCAGCCGCTGCCTGACCAGGTCCACCAGCGCGGCGTCGGAGTCCACCGCGAGCTGGCGTGACCCTGGCCGGGTCGCGGCCACGTACCTGGCCAGCGTCAGGCCCCCGCCGCCCAGGTGCAGTACCCGGAGCGGCTCGCCCGCAGGAGCTGCCAGGTCGACCACATGGCCGAGCCGCCGCATGTACTCGAACAGGAGGTGACCGGGATCGTCGAGGTCCACATGCGACTGCGGAGTGCCGTTGACCAGCAGGGTCCAGGCTCTGGCCCGGCCAGGCTCGGCCACCAGTTCGATGCGGCCAAAGTCGCCTCCGCCGTCCTGCCGGTGTGCCATGGCGACCACCCTCCAGCGGGCATGCAAGCGCCTCCAGGGAACGAACTCAGCCTAGCGTTGCTCAAGCGGCGAGCCCGGACGACAGCGTCCTGTGCCCTGCTGGTCAGGCAGCGGCGGCATGGCCGGCTCTGGTCAGCGTGAAACCTTCGTAGCCGCGCTCGGCCACCTCGTCACACCGCTGCCGGTAAGTGCCCACGCCGCCGAGATAGGGCATGAAGACCCGTGGCTTGCCTGGCACGTTCGCGCCCATGTACCACGAATCGGCGGTCGGGAAGAGGGTCAACGAACCGACCTCCGCGACGTGCTCCACCCAGGCATTCTCGGCCTGCGCGGTTGCCTCGATCGCGGTCCACCCCGATGCCCGCAGCGCGGCGATGCAGTCGGCGATCCACTCGACGTGCTGTTCGATCGAGACCATCATGTTGCTCAGCACGGACGGACTGAGCGGGCCGGTGATGGTGAACAGGTTCGGGAACCCGCTGACCGCCAGGCCGAGGTAGTTCCGCGGGCCAGCCGCCCATTTGCTGGCGAGCTCGATGCCACCCTTGCCGCGGACGTCGATCGCGGCGATGGCTCCGGTCATCGCGTCGAACCCGGTGGCGAAGACGACGGCGTCGAGTTCGTACGCTCGCTCCGTGGTCGCCAGCCCGGCTTCGGTGAACTCCACCAGCGGCGTTGCCCGCAGATCCACGAGCCGCACGTGCGGCTGGTTGAAGGTGGCGAAGTACCCGGTGTCCAGGCACGGGCGCTTGGTGCCGATCGGGAAGGTGCGCGGCGAGAGCCGCTCGGCGACCGCCGGATCGGTGACCACCGCGCGAATCTTCGACCTGACGAACTCCGCCGCGCTCTCATTGGCCGCGGGGTCGATCAGCACGTCGTTGAAGGCCCCGATCAGCGAGGTCAGGTCGGCTCGGTCCCAGCCCGCCTGATAGGCGACGTCGCGTTCGGCCGGTGAGACTTCGAGCGCGGACCGGGTGGCAGGCTCGGACGGGATACCGAATCCCGAGGTCCGCTGCTTCTCGCGCCACTCCCGGTAGCTGGCCTTCAGCTCCGCGACCTCGGAGTACTCGAGCGGGCGGTTGCCGGCCGGAAACGAGAAGTTTGGCGTCCGCTGGAACACGGTCAGCTCCGCGGCCTGTCCGGCGATGACCGGGATCGACTGGATGCCGGACGAGCCGGTGCCGATCACGCCCACCCGCAGGCCGGTGAAGCTGATCTCCTCCTTGCCCCAGCGCGCGGTGTGGTGCGTCCTGCCGCGGTAGCGGTCCAGGCCAGGAATCTCCGGCAGCTTCGATGCGGACAGGCAGCCGGTGGCCAGGATCAGGAACTGCGCTCGCACCGACTCGCCGGATTCGGTCATCAGGGTCCACCGGCTGGTCGGTTCGTCGAAGCGCGCCGCGGTCACCGTGGTGCGCAAGGTAATGTCCGGTCGCAAATCGAAACGGTCAGCGACGTGTTCCAGATAACGCAGCAGTTCCGGCTGCGTGGGATACTTCTCCGTCCATTCCCAGTCCTGTTCGAGCTCAGCGGAGAACGAGTACGAATAGGACATGCTGTGGATGTCGCAGCGAGCGCCGGGATAGCGGTTCCAGTACCACGTTCCGCCTACCCCGTCGGCCGCCTCGATGACCCTGACCCGCAGGCCGAGTTTCCGCAGGGCATAGAGCTGGTACAGGCCAGCGACCCCCGCACCGACAATGACCGCGTCGAGCACCTCGCGTTCGGCCACGTTTCCTCCACAGGGGCAGTGGCTCGATCATAAGCCGCCGTTACCGGCCTGGGCAGTTCCGCCTGGGCAGTTCCGCCTGGGCAGTTCCGCC
>Ga0307372_10010106_pt1 | contig 12859 bp, 13 predicted proteins | sample OX1MG_FD_202533 | JGI IMG/M metagenome (GOLD analysis project Ga0307372, IMG submission 202533) | Soil microbial communities from Risofladan, Vaasa, Finland - OX-1 | ecosystem: Environmental > Terrestrial > Soil > Coastal area > Acid sulfate soil | place: Finland: Risofladan, Vaasa | collected...
GTGCCGACGAAGGTCGGGCCGCCGCCGATCAGGCCGGCCACGCCGAGGAACGACCAGGACACAGGCTTGGACTCGGTGGTCATGGGAGCCGCGATACCGAATCCCTCGGTGATGTTGTGCAGCGCAAACCCGACCGCGAGCACGCCGGTGAAGGCGATGGCTCCGACGTGGGCCGATTCGCCGATCGCCAGGCCTTCCGAGAGGTTGTGCAGGCCCAGGCCGGTGGCGATCGCCAGGGACAGCGCACGCGGGCTCGGGCCTGGGGTCCCGTGCCGCAGCTGTCCGAACAGGGCCCGGTTGAAGTAGACGAGGCCCAGCAGGCCCGCTCCGACCCCGACCGCGAAGATCACGGCCATGCCCGCGAAGGAGCTTCGGTTTCCCTGTTTCAGCGCCGCCTCGACCGGGCCGCCGGCGTGCGAAAGGATGTCCCACAGCAGAAACACGAGGATGCCCGTCGCAAACGCGTTCAGGAAGCCCTGCAGAGCCTTCGGCAGCCCGCGCATGCGGGCCACCGGCAGGCCGAGGAAGACCGTGGCGCCGGCGATCGCGCCGAGTGCGACCGCGGCTCCTTGGCTCATAGTTGTCTCACGCAGTTAGTACGCACGAAAGATGGAATTAGATAAGTCTAACGACGGCCAACACGAGCCCTCCGAGGTGGTCTCGCGCTACCTGGAAGCGGTTTACTACATGTGGGCCGAGCGCGAGCCCCTGCGCAGCTCACGCCTGGCGGACTGGCTCGGGGTGAGCCGGCCGACGGTGGCCGTCGCGGTGCGCCGGATGACGCTGGACGGCCTGGTCCGGATGAACGGCCACAAGGAGATCGAGCTCACCCCGCGGGGGTTCCGGGCGGCGGAGTCGATCGTGCGCCGGCACCGGATCATGGAACGCTGGCTGACCGACGTCCTGGGCCTGGACTGGGTCGCCGCCGACGCAGAGGCGGCGCGCCTGGAGCACGCGGTCTCCGGAGTGGTCGAGGAGCGGCTCTACGAGGTCCTCGGACGGCCGAGGACGTGCCCGCACGGCAACCCGATCCCCGGCCACTCTGAGGCGTCGCCGCGCGAGGTGCGGATGTCGTCCCTCCACGCGGGAGCGGTCGCCAGCGTGACGCGTGTCTCGGAGGTGGCGGAGCGCGAGGCGCCGAGGCTCCTCGCTTATCTGCATGAACGTGACCTCGTGCCCGGTCGCGAGATCGAGGTGGTCGAGGTGGACGACGTGGCCAAGACGATTCGGGTCCGGGTGAGGGACCGTGACCTCACTCTGAGCCATGAGACGGCCGCGAAGCTATGGGCGATCCCCCGCTGATCTAGGCGCGCGCGGGCTGAGCCTCCCCGCAGAACGCGCAGCGGCGGGCCCCGATCGGGATCTCGCTCAGGCACTCGGGACATTTCTTGGTCGTCGGGTCCGCCGGCGGCTCCTTGTGCGATCTCGCCACCAGGGCGGTGAACGGGACCACGACGAAGTAGTAGATGACCGCGGCGACGATGACGAAAGCGATCAGCGCGTTGAAGAAGTCTCCGTACAGGAACTTGCTGTTGTTGACGGTGAAGAACAGCCCGCCGAAGTCAGGCTTGCCGCCGATGGCGGCGATGAGCGGCGTGACCAGGTCCTTCACGAACGCTGTGACCACCGAGCCGAAGGCCACGCCGATGACGACACCGACGGCCAGGTCAACGACATTGCCGCGGAGCAGGAAAGCCTTGAAACCTCTCATTCGCATGTCTCCTTGCTACTCAATCGCCGGGACCGACAGCACGACCTTGCCGAACTGCTCCGCGGCGTCGAGCCGCATCAATGCGGCCTGCACTTCATCCAACGGATAGACGGAGTCGACCACCGGACGCATCCCCGCGTCGATCGCCGCGAGCACGGACTCGAACTCTCCCGCGTTGCCCATGGTCGACCCCAACAGGTCTGCTTGGCGAAAGAAGAGTCGCGGCATCGCCACCTCCGCCTTGACGCCCGACGTAGAGCCGCAGGTTACGATCCGCCCGCCCATCGCCAGCGAGCGCATCGACTCGTCGAGCGTGGCGGGCCCCACGTGCTCGAAAACCACGTCGACGCCGTCGCCCGTCGCCGCCCGCACGGCCTTGCTGAAACCCGTCGAATCGAACGCGGCCTCGGCGCCGAGCTCGAGCGCCCGCTCGCGCTTGGCTCCGGACCGGCTGGTCGCGAACACACGCGCTCCAAGGTGCTTGGCGATGAGGATCGCCGCCACCGCGACGCCGGCGCCCGCCCCGACGACGAGCACGGTCTCGCCCCGGCGCAGACGCGCCCTGGTCGTGAGCATGCGCCAGGCGGTCAGAAAAGTCAGCGGGAATGCGGCCGCCTCCTCCCACGAAAGGGCGGCGGGCTTGCGATAGACGTTTCGGGAATCGATGTGAAAGAGCTGGCAGGCGGTGCCGTCGGCGTGCTCGCCCAGCACGCCGAAGCGCGAGCACTTGACGTTCTCGCCGGCCCGGCACCATTCGCATTCCCAGCAGCACAGGGTGGGGAAGATCACCACCTCGTCGCCGGCTTTCCAGGCCGGGTCGGTCGACGAGTGCACGGTCCCCGCCCCATCGGCGGCGATGATCCGTGGCGGCGTCACCCGCTGGGCGCCGTGGGCCATCCAGAGGTCGAGATGGTTGATCGAGGCGGCGCGGATCGAGACCGCGACCCTGCCCGGCGCCGGGTCGGTCGTGGGCAGCTCGCGGACGCGTACGCCTGCCGGCCCGATCGGCTCCTCGTACACGGCGGCGAGGCCCTGGCTCAGGGTCTGGGTTTGCGGCGGCGTTGAGGCCATTTGCGAAACTTAACCAAAACCCAGGCGGGCCGTGCGGAGCGCAACGTAAGCTCTGTCTTCTCCGTTCAAGGGGCTATGCGGGTAGTTGTTCTGATCGTCACCCTCCTGTGTGTTTTGCTGCACGGCGTTCCCGTGCAGGCTTCCACGGCGCTGCCGCCCGGGCAGAAGCCGGGCAAGTACTACCGCTGGAGCTACCCCAGCCAGATGTCGTACGGTCCGATCGAGGACGGTACGGGCAACATCGGGACCCCGCCCGCCCCCGGCGCGTTCCTCACCCTGCCCTTCATGGGCCCTCACTACATAACCTCGATCTTCGACCACTGCGGGCCGAACTACGGCCTGCACGGCAAGGTGTGCCGCTACGACGGCGTGGTCGCCTCGGCCGCCGTGGGCGGACCAGACCCGTCCTTCACCGAGGGTTTTGCCCAAACCCCCGGCCAGCACGACTACCTCTATTACGAAGGCCACGACGGGTACGACTACGGCCTCAACTACGAGCCTGTGGCCGCCGCCGCCGGCGGCCAGGTGATGCTGGCCGGCTGGGCCGTGGCGAGCTGTCACAGCTGTCTCAGCGGGCTGACGGTGGAGATCAACCACGGCAACGGCCTGCTGACCTACTACGGCCACCTGTCGCAGATCAACGTCACCAAGGGCCAGGGGGTGAGCCGCGGCCAGGTGATCGGCATCTCGGGCATGACGGGGACGGCGACCGGCCCTCACCTGCATTTCGGCGTGTACTACGTCAACGGCGACGGCCCGGTCGATCCGTACGGCTGGACCGCCTCGACCCCGGACCCGTACTCCAAAGACCTCGGCGACCTGTGGCTCGGGGGGTCGCCGCGCTTTGCCTCGATCCCGATGCCACAGGTGAGCGTCAACGCGGCGCCGGACGCCGATGACACGACGGCGATCGACGTCTCGTGGTCGAGCCCGGGGTCGGGCAACGTGTACGCGGTTTATGCCGTCGGCCCTGACGGCTCGATGAGGGTGATCAGCGGGGGCACGGGCGCCACGTCACAGGTCTTCCACGGCGGCCGGGGGCTGAGCTACTGGTTCTGGGTCACGGTCAGGACGAACCTCGGCTGGACCGATGCCAACGGGTCGCCTTTGGTGACGATTCCGCGCGTGGATCACGGAGCCCAGGCGTAGCCTCACCCTAGAATCAATCGGTCGTGATCGCCGACGCCCTCAAGGGCAAGACCATCCTGGTCACCGGCAGCACCGGCTTCCTGGGCAAGTCGATCGTCGAGAAGTGCCTGCGCTCGATTCCCGCGATCGCGCGCATCAACCTCGCGATTCGCTCCAGCGCCCGCAGGCCTGCCCTGGAGCGCCTCGAGCGCGAGGTCCTCACCAGCCCGGCGTTCAAGCGGCTGAAAGAGGAGCTCGGCGAAGAGGGATTCGCGCAGCTGGTCAAAGCGAAGCTCGACGTCGTCGAGATCGACCTGGGCCGAGACGGCCTTGGGCTCACCGACCGGGGCCGGGAGCAGCTGCGGTCCTGTGACATCGTCATCCACTCCGCCGCGGCGGTCGAGTTTGACAACCCCGCCGACCTTTCTGCGCAGACCAACCTGCTCGGTGCCGCGCGGATGGTCGAAGCGCTGAAGGCCACCGGCGCGCTGCCCCACCTGGTCCACGTCTCCACCGCGTACGTGGGCGGCATGCTGCGCGGCCTCGTGCGCGAAGAGGCGCCCCTGGACCCTGGCCTGAACTGGCGCCACGAAGCTGCCGTGCTGGCCAACCTCCGCGGTCCGGTCGAAGAGGAGTCGCGGCGGCCCGAGGTGCTCGAGCGCCTTCGGCGTGAGGCGCGATCGCGCATGGGCCCGGCCGGCACGCCAGCGGTCGCGCGCGCCACCGAGCGCCTGAGGGACAGGTGGGTCAAGGACCGCCTGATCGAACGTGGGCGCGTCCACGCCAACGCGATGGGTTTCTCGGACATCTACTCGTTCACCAAGGCGATGGCGGAGCATGCTGTCGTCGAGCTGCACGGAGACATCCCGCTCTCGATCGTGAGACCGTCGATCATCGAAAGCGCGTTGGCGGAGCCTTTCCCCGGATGGCTCGAGGGATTCCGTATGGCGGAGCCTCTCATCCTTGCTTTCGGCCGCGGGATCCTGCGCGATTTCTCGGGCCTGCCCGACTCCTTGCTCGACATCATCCCGGCGGATTTCGTCGTCAACACCGTCCTGGCCGTGGCGGCCAACCCGCCGCCCGACGCGAAGCCTCGCGTGTATCACGCCGCATCGGGGAGCCGGAACCCGCTGCGCTTCCGCACCATGACCGACGAGGCGGGCAAGTACTTCGCTAAGAACCCGCTGCGGGACCGCTACGGACAGGCGATCGGGACTCCGACCTGGACGTACCCGACCCGGGGCGAGCTGGCCACCCGAGCGCGCACGGCGCTGCGCTTCGTCGAGGCGGCCCAGTGGGTGATCGAGCGGCTGCCCCTGGGCGCCAGCGTGGCGCAGCTCTCGGACGACCTCAACGCCGAAAAGGAGCGCCTCGACAGGGGAGTCAACCTGATCCAGCTCTACGGCGTCTACACCGAGGTCGACTGCATCTTCGACACCCGCAACGTGACGGCGCTGTGGGACCGGGTGCCCGAGGACGAGCGCAAGACGTTCCCCTTCGACCCCGCCCTTTACGACTGGGAGCACTACTTCCAGGACGTTCACTTTCCGACGGTCGTGCGCATGTCGCGGGCGGAGACGGTCGCGCGCAAAGGCAAGCAACCGTCCGGGAGCACTGTGGCCAAGGCCGAATCGAGCTCGGTGCGCGCCGCGATCGACCGACGCAAGGGCCGCTCCGACGTGCTCGCCGTGTTCGACGTCGACGGAACGCTGGTCGAGACCAACGTCGTCGAATACTTCCTGTGGATGCGCCTGCGCGCGCAGCCGCTCGAAGACTGGCCGGCGTTCATGGCGCAGATGCTGCGCGAGGCGCCGCGATGGCTTTACCTCGAGCGGCGCTCGCGCGCCGAGTTCCAGCGCAGTTTCTATCGCGAATACAACGGGCTCGAGTACGAGGTGATGAAGCAGCTGGGGCGCGAGGCGCTTGACGCGGTGACGCTTCGCCGCATCTACCCGGAAGGCATGCGCCGTATCCGCGAGCACAAGCGCGCGGGTCATCGAGTCCTGCTCTTGACGGGCGCGCTGGACGTGGTGGTCGAGCCGCTGGCCGAGCTGCTCGACGTGGAGGTCGACTGCGCACATCTCCTCGTGAAGGAGGGGCGGCTGACCGGAGACCTCCAGGCGCCACCTCCCGCCGGGGAGGCCCGCGGCACGCTGCTGGAGGAATACGCGGCTAAGAACGGGATCGTCCTTTCTGAGAGCTTCGCCTATGCCGACTCGTTATCCGACCTGCCGATGTTGGAGCTCGTGGCCACGCCCGTCGCGGTCAACCCCGATGCTCGCCTGTCGCAGGTCGCCGGGCAGCGCGGCTGGCGCGTCGAGCGATGGAAGATGGCGCCGGGCAACTGGCGGCTGCCCATGCCCGACCCGCGCTCGCCGGAGTACCGGGAGGCGGTGCGCCGATGAGGGTTAGATGCTCGCGCTGACCTTCCACAGAAGCATCCCTTCTTTCGCCATCGTCAAGGCCGCGGGCGGCCGCCCCGACGTGGCGACGAGTGCGCTCTCGATGCTCAAGCTGGGCGACGTTTCCGAGCCGGTGCTTCCCGCCGGCTGGGTCCGCGTCATGCCCACGCTCAGCGGGATCTGCGGCTCGGACCTGGCCGCGATCGGCGGGCACGCATCGCTCTACCTCGATCCGCTCACCAGCTATCCGTTCGTGCCCGGCCACGAGGTGGTGGGCACGCTCGACGACGGATCGCGCGTCGTGGTCGAGCCTGCGCTCGGCTGCAAGGTGCGCGGCATCGAACCGCCCTGCCCGCGCTGCGCCGAGGGCAGGCCCGGCCTTTGCTACAACGTCACCGAGGGACCGATCGAGGTCGGCCTGCAGACCGGTTACTGCGCAGACACCGGTGGAGGCTGGGGAGAGGTCCTGGTCGCGCATCCAAGCCAGCTGCACCCAGTCCCCTCGACGCTCAGCGACGAGGCCGCCGTGCTCATCGAGCCGCTGGCCTGCTGCGTGCACGCGGCGCTCCGCGGCGGCGCGACCAAGAATGACGTCGTCGTGGTGTCGGGCGCCGGGACCATCGGTCTTCTGACCATCGCCGCGATCAAGCTCTTCACCCCTCCCAGGCGGTTGATCGCGATTGCCAAGCATCCGACTCAGCGCGACCTCGCCCGCAAGCTCGGCGCCGACCAGGTCGTCGCGCCGGCAGACGTGTTCCAGCGGGTCAGGTTTGCCACCGCCGCACGCCGGCTCGAAGGCATGAACCGCTCGCTGCTCCTGGGTGGCGCCGACATCACGTTCGAATGCGTGGGCAGCGCGGACAGCCTCAACGACACGGTGCGGTTCACGCGGGAGGGAGGGACGGTCGTGGCGGTCGGCATGCCGGGCGAGGAGAAGGTCGACTGGGCGCCGATCTGGCAGCGCGAGCTCACCGTGATGGGCGCGTACGCGTATGGCGCCGAGGCCAAGAAGAAGGGGAAACGCACGTTCGAGCTCGCTCTAGAGGCCGCGCCCGAGCTGCACCTCGATGAGCTGACCGGTCCCTACTTCGGCCTGGGTGAATATCGCGACGCGATCGCCTACGCGATGAGCGCCGGCCGCCTGGGGGCGGTGAAGGTCTGTTTCGACCTGCGAGGATTAAGGGCGTAGTGCCAAGACCCGGAGCCGTCATCGAGGTCGATCGCAACACTCCGCCCGTGCTGTTCCACTTCGGCGAGGGGATGCGGCTGGAGCGGCTGCCCCTTGGCTCACGAATCGTGTACCCGCCCGATCCGCTCGACCCCATCGCCCATCCCGAGCGGGCGATCAAGCGAGCGCTCGCCAAACCCCTCGAGGACGATCCGCTGAAGTCGCTGCTGCGATCCGGGATGAAGCTGACCATTGCGTTCGACGACCTATCGCTGCCGCTCCCGCCGATGGCCGCGCCTGATGTTCGCCAGCTGGTCATGGAAGAGGTCATCGACATGGCGGCGGAGGCGGGGGTCGAGGACCTGCACATCATCGCGGCGCTCGGATTGCACCGGCGCATGACCGAAGACGAGATCCGCCACATCGTCGGCGAGCGGATCTTCAGCACGTTCTGGCCCGACCGCCTGTATCAGCACGACGGCGAGGACCCAGAGAACAACGTGTACATCGGCAAGACGTCCGAGGGCGAGGACGTCACGCTGCACAGGCGCGCCGCGGAGTCGGACCTGGTCGTCTACGTCAACCTGACGCTGGTCCCGATGGACGGCGGACACAAGTCGATGGCGACCGGCCTGGCCTCGTACCGCGGCATCCGCGCTCACCACAACGTCAAGACGCTGCTCGCCTCACGTTCCTATATGAACCCGCCTGACTCGGCGCTCCACCACTCCTGCATGCGGCAGGGACAGCTCATCGAGGACACGGTGCGCGTGTTCCACATCGAGACCACCGTCAACAACCACGCCTTTCCCGCGATCGCCAACTTCATGCAGAAGCGCGAGACGGACTGGACCGCGCAGGACCAGGCCATGTTCCTCGGCATGAAGCAGATGACCGATCTCGCTCCGCCCGCGTTCAAGCGCAACATCTTCCACGCGATGCGCGCGCCGTATGGGCTCACCTCGGTGCACGCGGGCCAGGTCGACGCGGTGCACGACAAGACCCTGGAGGCCGTGAGAGCACAGCTCAGCGTTCGGGTCGAGGGCCAGACCGACATCGTCACGATCGGCGTGCCCTACCTGGGCCCCTACAACGTGAACGCTCCGATGAACCCCGTGCTGGTCGTCTGCATGGGTATCGGCTACCTCTTCAACTTCTACCGCAACAAGCCGGTGCTGCGAAAGGGCGGCGTCCTGATCCTCACCCATCCCTGCCGGTACGAGTTCGACGCCGTGCAGCACCCTAGCTACATCGACTTTTACGACGAGGTGCTGGCGGACACCACCGACCCGCTCGAGATCGAGAAGAAGTACGAGCTGCGATTTGCCGAGGACCCGTGGTTCCGGCAGCTGTACCGCAAGTCGCACGCATACCACGGCGCCCACCCCTTCTATGCGTGGTACTGGGCCGCGCACGGGATGGAGCACGCCGGCGACATCATCATCGTCGGCGGCGACCGCGACGTCGTGCACCGGCTCGGCTTCAAATGCGCGACCACCCTCGACGACGCGTTCGAGATGGCCGAGCAGACCGTCGGCCGGTACCCCAGCGTGACCCACATGCGCATGCCGCCGATCCTGCTGGCCGACGTCGAAGCGTGACCTGGTATTCCGGCGAAGGCGGCGCCGTCCGCCTGGCGGGCACCGTCAGGGGCTTCGTGGACGACGTGTCCCAAGTCCGCCGCGCCTGGCACTGGGACACCCCTCGGCCGCGCACGTGGCCCGAACGTGGCGCGGTCGTGCCGGCGCCTGCGAGCGATCTCGGCTGGGCGCGCCAGGAGCCCGTCCGATCGCTGCGCTACCTGATCCAGCACGCGCTGCTGATTCCTTTCACGGAGGTGATGGCCCATCCCAAGGTCGAAGGGCGCGAGTGGGTGCGCGAGCTCGAGCGGCCGGTCATCTTCGCGGCCAACCACTCGAGCCACGCAGACACTTCGCTCATCCTTCACGCGCTGACCGACCGCGCCCGCGACCGCACGGTGGTCGCGGCGGCTGCGGACTACTGGTTCAAGCGGCCCATGCTCGGCAACCTGGTGAGCCTGTTCCTCAACACGTTCCCCTTCTCTCGCACTGGCGGGGCGCAGGCCCAGCTGCACAGTTCGAGCGTGCTGCTGAAGTCGGGCTGGAACCTCGTCCTGTTCCCGGAAGGGAGCCGCTCGCCCGACGGCCGCATCCAGGAGTTCAAGCCCGGCGTCGGACACCTGGCCAACGAAACCGGAACGCCGGTCGTGCCGGTCCACATCCGCGGCGCCTACCAGATCATGCCGCGCGGCCAGAAGCTGCCCCTGCCTGGCCCCGCGCGCGTCCGCATCGGCATGCCCATGGCGCCCGAGCTGAAGGAGGGCTCGCGCGAGTTCACCGCGCGCGTGGAGAAGGCTGTGCGTGCCCTGGCGGCCGAGCCCAGGCAGACCGGCATCCAGGGCACGTGGATCGAGCGCTGGCGCGCGGGGAAGCCCCGCGAACCGAAATACCAGGGCTAGCTCGAGGCTAGGGCAGAGACTCGACCCGGAAAACCGGGTGATCCGGGGCGATCTGTCGCAGCTCGGACTCCGCCGAGTCCGCCCCGACGCCGTGGAAGAAGACGCCGACCTCGGCCTTCCACCGCTTCAGGTAAGCGCGCAGGAGCGGGACTTTCTGGTCGTCTGCGATCTCCACGATCTTGAAAGGCTGAGCTTTCTTGCCGAGCCAGAGCTCGCCGCCGCCGGCGACCCGGATGTTGCGGACCCACTGGGTGAGCCCTCGGGGCGCGACCAGGTACTGCCGTCCCTCGAAGGTCAACAGGTTCACGGGCTGGCTGCGCCACTCGCCGGATTTGCGACCGCGCACACGCAGCACGCGGGAGCCCCAGACGCTGATGCCGGCTCGTGTCATCAGCGCCACGGCAGGGTTGAAAACGTGGTTAGTGAACCAGTCGGGCTTTCGGTAGTACGCCAAGGCGGCTTACGATACCTCGGCCGATGACCTACTCGATAGTGGCGCGCGACCAGGATTCGGGCGAGCTGGGCGTTGCCGTGCAGTCGCACTACTTCCAGGTCGGCCCGGTCGTTCCGTGGGCGCGCTCCGGCGTCGGAGCGGTGGCCACCCAGTCTCAGGTCAACGTGAGCTTCGGCCCGCTCGGCCTCGACCTGCTTCAGGCCGGCCATACCGCGGAGCAGGCCCTGAAGGCGCTCCTCGCCGGCGACCCCGGCGCCGAGAGCCGCCAGGTCGCCATCGTCGACGCGGCGGGGAACGTCGCGGCACACACCGGCTCGAAATGCATTCCCGCCGCCGGGCACAGGGCCGGGGACGGCTTCAGCTGCCAGGCCAACCTGATGGAGAGGGCTACCGTGTGGGACGCCATGTGCGCGGCCTACACGTCGGCCAGAGTCCCTCTTGCCGAGCGCATGATGGCCGCCCTCGAAGCCGCGGAGGCGGAGGGCGGAGACATCCGCGGCAGGCAGTCGGCGGCGATGCTCGTCGTGTCCGGCACGCCGACGGGCCGATCGTGGGAGGACCGCGTCATTGACCTTCGCGTCGAGGACGCCCCCGACCCTCTCGCCGAGCTGCGCCGGCTGCTCCGCCTCAAGCGCGCATACATGACCAGCACCGACGCGGACCGCCTGGAGGAGCTTGGCGACCAGGAGGCGGCCAGGCAGAAAAGAGCCGAAGGGCTGCGACTCGCGCCTGAGCTGGTCGAGCTCAAGTTCTGGACCGGGCTCGACATGGCGGAGAAGGGCGACGTGGACGGCGGATGTGCCCTGATGGCGGCCGCCGTGCGCAAGGACGTGCGGTGGATCGAGACGTTGAATCGGCTCGTCGCCGTCGACCGTTTGTCCGTCGAAACGGCCAGGGCGATCGAGGCCCGCCTCGCGGCCATTGCCCCGCGCCTTTAGACTTCACGAGTCTTGGGAAAGTTCAAGAGTCAGCGCAGAGGTCCGCGTAAGCCCCCCAAGGCCAAGGCGGAGAAGGACGACGGCGGCCAGAAAGAGGCCGCGGTCGTCATGGACGCGGTGGTCGCCCAGGCGCTGCCCAACGCCATGTTCGAGGTCGAGATCGAAGGCGGCCACAAGCTCATCGCTTACGCCGCGGGCCGCATGCGCCGCTACTTCATCCGGATCACGCCGGGCGACCGCATCCGCGTCGAGCTCTCGCCCTACGACCTGACGCGCGGTCGCATCGTCTACCGCTACCGCGAGTAGGTCTTTGCCGGGCATCCTCGAAGCCCTCGGCTCGGCGCGTGTCTTCGACCTCGAGCAGCTTCGCTACGCTGGCGCGCCGTCACATCCCGCGCATCTGCCCGGCTTCAACTACTTCCTCCACCGGCACCACGCGCGGGGAGCGGCGGAGGCGCGCACGGGGGCTTCCGGCGTCGTGGTGATGCCGGAGCACTCGGGGACCCACATCGACGCCCTGGCCCACCAGGCGGAGAACCTCACTCTCCACGGCGGCATTCACGTCGACGAGGGCGTGCAGACGTCGGCGGGCTTCAAGGTCCTCGGCGTGGAGACGATGGCGCCGCTGGTGGGTCGCGGCGTGCTGCTCGACGTGGCCGCCGAGCGCAAGCTCGTGCCCGAGTACTCGATCAGTCCGATGGACCTCGAACGGGCCGCCGGCCGCGCCGGCGTCGAGGTGCGCGAGGGGGACGTTGCCCTCGTGCGGACCGGTTACGGCGCGCTGTGGTCAGACCCGGCCGAGTACCTTCGCGCTCCGGGCGTCAGCGCTGCCGGCTCGCGCTGGCTCATCGAAAAGAAGGTGAAGGCGGTCGGTGCCGACAACCTGGCCTGGGACCTGATGGGCCCGATGGACCCGGAGCTGGGCGTGACGCTGCCTGGTCACGTCCTCCTGCTGGTCCGGGCCGGGATCCCGATCATCGAGAACCTGAACCTCGAGGAGCTGGCGGCGGCGGGCGTGCACGAGTTCGGCTTCGTGTGCCTCCCGCTCAAGATGCGGGGCGCCACGGGCTCACCCGTCCGTCCGATCGCGATCGCCTGAGCCCCCGCTCAGGCGTGGTCGGGCGCTTCTAGCGCCGCCCCGCCGTCTGGAAGCAGTCCAGGCAGTACACGGGACGGGCGCCGGTCGGCACGAACGGCACCTGGGTCTGCTTCCCGCAGTTGGAGCAGATCACGTCGTGCATGACCCGGGAGCGGCCGTTGCCGCCACCGTCGGTCGTGCGCCGCGAGGCCCGGCACTCCGGGCATCGCCGCGGCTCGTTCTGGAGCCCTCGTGACTGGTAGAACTCCTGCTCGCCGGCCGTAAAAAGAAACTCCCGCCCACAGTCGCGACACGTCAAGGTCCGATCCACGAAACTCACCGTTAGGCCTCCCTCAAAACTCGCTCAGAGGCCCGGACGATGGCGACCGGTCTACCCCTCCAGCGTTGCGGTGGCGATTCTAACGCGGTT
>Ga0307372_10010107_pt1 | contig 12857 bp, 9 predicted proteins | sample OX1MG_FD_202533 | JGI IMG/M metagenome (GOLD analysis project Ga0307372, IMG submission 202533) | Soil microbial communities from Risofladan, Vaasa, Finland - OX-1 | ecosystem: Environmental > Terrestrial > Soil > Coastal area > Acid sulfate soil | place: Finland: Risofladan, Vaasa | collected...
GCTTCGTACTGGCGGGTAGTAAGCCGGCCTTCGATGTAAACTTGGCGGCCCTTACTCAAAAACCGCTCGCACGTATCGGCCAGCCGTCCGAACGCCACGATGCGATGCCATTCCGTGCGTGCCTGCTTGTCGCCGTTGCGGTCGGTAAACCGCTCCGTGGTCGCAATCGAGAAATTCGCCACGTTCTGCCCGGACGGCAGAGCACGAATCACGGGGTTAGCTCCCAGATTGCCGATCACGATCACCTTGTTGATTGCCATAGCCGTTACCTCCATCTCCTTGTTTTGTTTCGCCCGCTTCCGCATATGCGGCAGGGCGTGCTGCGCTTCGCTTTCATTCCCGCGCAATTTTTTTCGCGGCGACCTCTCACCCAAAACTGGAGGTCGCAGCGCAGATTCTTCAGATGCGCGAGCGGAGCGGGCGGCAGGACGTGCCACAGCGAAAGCGGCCCGAAGGGCTGGCACGGCGTGCTAGCGCAGCGCGCGCCACCATTTAGAGCGGCGGCGAAGCGGAGACGCGGGACGGGTCAGGGGCGGTTACGGGAGGGGCGCGAGCGGCGCAGCTTGCGGAGCCCGAGCGGGCGTCTCACAGCGCAGACGGCGGTGTACGACTCGATTTTGGCGTGGAGTTACGTAGGAAGGGCGTGGTACGGGTCAAATGCTGGGAAAGCATTGACCATCAGGTTGAGCGATGAGTTGAGTAGCTAATGTATTACGTAGATACTACACTGTATCTGGTTGTTTTCTGACTATCTGGACAAAAAATCCCGGGAATGATGAAAAGGCATTGCCCCCTGTCTTGTAAAGTCGTGTTGCCGACGTGTCACTGAGTATTTGATGGTATTGTCTTGGCCAACCTCACCATATTGCGCGAAAGCAGGAGGCTGCAATTACCGGAAAGGCACCTCGCGTGGCTGCGAAGATCCGGACCAAGGGCTGCCGCCCCCTTCGAACGCCCAGGAGGTAGAGGGGTAAAGACGCAAGAAGTTATAAGGTTCTGGCTACGCGGAAACCGTAGGTGAGGTCGCGATAGCCCGCGAGGCGCCTGAAGCGGATGGCGGACTGCAGGATGAGGCGGTCGCCGCTGCCCCAAGAGCCACCGCGCACAACCCGCCGCTCACAGTCGCCCGCTGTCCAAGCGGTTCCATCCTCCGGCGCTCCCGCACAGCACGAGCAACCCGCGCCCGCGCTGGGTGTTAGGCGCGCTTTCATATGGGGCCGCGGCATGATTCATTAAGCGCCACGTCATCCGAGAGCGACGCCATTGAAGGATTCCTGCGAGACGCGCAACCGCTCGGCCGAGCGACCTTCCGCGGAGCGTTTACAGCCGTACCGCACAAGCATTTTGTCCGCTCTCTTCAGGCACCCTTGTTAGGCTGCGTCGTGACAGCGCAGCGCGCGAGTCACGCTATAGCGATTACCCACAATGGAGTTGGATAATCGGAATCGGAGAGGGCGCTGGTTGCTGATACCGGAGCGATCGCTCACTCACAAGCCGCTACGGGAATGAAACCAACCACGCTGGAGCTAATTTGGATTCGCACCCAAGGATGGTGAGGCGCTATGCCAGTCACGTGGACCTGTTCGCGTCGGTGAAGCTGCGCAAGGATCCCACTGTTGAGGCTGGGCTTTTCGTAAACCGGGGTGTCGTGGGTTAATGTAAACCTTCTCGCGAGTGGATTGAACTGCGGTGTAAACCCAAGAACTTGCGCTTTGCGACTCCACTCATTCGCCTTGGCGCGATCCTGCAAGTCCGAGTACAAGTCGGCAAGATCCGCAGCACCCTCGCCGTAGCCCAAGAGGGCGGACTTCCGGTACCAGACGGCAGCCTGTGGTTCATTGCGGTTCGAAGAATAGTAGCGACCGACTTCATCGGCTGCCATCCCGTCGCCAAGGTCGGTCGCCTTTCGCCACCAAGGCAGGGCCTCGTCATGAAAGTTCTTCTTGTCCAATTCGTCGCCCTTCTTGCGGTCGGCTTGAGCCTCAGTCGTTCGCTGCGCGACGGCCTTCTGCGCGGCCTGCTCCGCTGCTCTCTCGCGAGCCGCGGCTGCGGCCTCCCACTTGGCCTGCGCAATCGCGGCTTGCCGTGGCAAGTACACATCCTCGTAGTAATAAGTACTGCCGAACGCGGCACCGGCTATTACCAACAGACCCGCCGCCGCAAGTGGCCATCGGCGGCGGCGCGAGGGGACGGGCGGCTTGAGTTGCGCGCTGCAATAGGGGCATACCACCGCGTCGGCGGGAATGTCGCGGGCGCAGCGCGGACACTGCTGGGTCGCTACGATTCCCGTGACCGTCGGCGCGCCCGGTCCCGCCGGATTCACCGGCCCTGCGGGCGGCGGCGCGAAACGAGGCGCCGGTGCGGCCGGGTTCGCGAGCCGCTGCAAGCGGCGTTTGAAATCCGCCGCACTGGGTATGCGCTGGGCAAGATCGTAGGCGAGCGCCTCGTTGATAATCTCGGCCAGGACCGGATTGCAGTGGCGGCAGAGCTGCTGGATGGGCGGGAAGCTGAACGGTATCTCCGTTGCAGGATCGCGGCCCGAGAGCAGGTAGTGCATCGTCGCGCCGAGCGCGTAGAGATCGCTGCGCGGCTCGACTTTGCCCTTGTACTGTTCGGGCGGCGCGAAGCCTTGGGTGCCGATCATGGTCGCGGTTTTTTGCGGGACGAACAGGCGCGCGATGCCGAAATCGATCACCTTGACGCGGCCGTCGGGAGTGAGGATCACGTTCGAGGGTTTGAGGTCTCGGTAGATGACCGCGGGCGTGCGCGTGTGGAGATATTCGAGCGCCGCGAGGATCTGGAGCGCGATATCGAGGACGGCTGGCTCGTCGAGCTTGCCGCCCGAGCTCTTGATGCGCTCCTCCAGGGTTTCACCTTCGAGGTACTCCATCACCAGGTAATGGCGGTTATGCTCGCTGAAGCGGTCGAGGACTTGAACGATATGGTCGTGCTTAAGTTGCGCGAGCAGGTCGGCCTCGCGCGCAAAGGCCTGCGCGGCAGCCTGAGCTTCCGCCGGGTCGGTGAAGCTGTCGATCATCTCGGCGAGAGCGCAGGGACGATTGGCCAGCCGGTTATCCTCGACGAGATAGACCATCTTCATCCCGCCGCCGCCGAGCTTGCGGGTCACGCGGTAACGAGTGGCGAGCAATGTTCCTGAGTTGAGCATGGGATCCGTCTGGCTATTGGCGCTGGTAGGTATCGCCGCCCCAGGTCAGCGTGCTGCCGTCGTTGCTGACGTAGAAATTCACGGAATCGACGGGAACGGTTTCAACAGGAACCGAGTGATGAATCTCGCCACTGGCCGTGAAGCTGCAATTGCCGCTGTAATTAGTGGATTGTGCGGTGAGTGTGCCATCGAAGACCAGCGTATGATCCGCGTGGAGACTTATCCGCTGGCGATCGGTGCTACATTCTCCTCGAACGACCTGATAAACTTGAAGGCTAGTGCCGTCGAGTTGAATCTCAAATACTGCTCCGAGACCGGGTATTGGGTTACCGGCACCCGCGGCGACAAAAGAAGTTGAGCCCCGGACGAACCCCCCGCCACAACCGCAATCGTATTCCCCCCACCGTCCTACGAAGTTGTCGCGGCAGCGGCGGACCTGCGCCGCCTTTTGCTGTTCTTGCTCGACCCGCTGCTGCTCCTGGCGCTGCTGTTCCTCGCGGGCCTCTTCCGCGGCCTCCTGCTGAGCGCGGATGCGTTCCTGCTCGGCTTCTTCCTCCTGCTGCTTGACTTGCAGGGTCTCGATTTCACTGCGCAAGGTGGCGTCGCTCTGGCTGGCGAGGATCCGCTGGCCAAGCGCTGCCGCGTGGGCTTTCACCTCGAGCGCGTCGGAGGCCTGCGGGGCGGCGAGCAGGTAGTTGTCGAGGCTGCGAATCGCGCCGGGCAGATTGCCGGCCGCTTCGCGGGCGCGGCCTAACCCGCGATAGCCTTGCGAGAGCCACGGCGCTTCATCGAGCGCCTCGGCAAACTCGCCGGCCGCCGCGGCGGAATTTCCCGCCTTGAGGTCGGCGTCGCCGCGATCGAGATGGCCGCTCGCATCCTCGGGCAGGCCGGGCGGCGGATTCATCTGTAATGATTCGGCGATAATCTTGCGGCGGAGAATTTCCCGTTTTCCGCTTCCCGGAGACGCATCGCGGAAGGCGGCGAGGTCGTCGTCAAGTTGATGCGCGAGGCCTAGCTGATATTTCCGCGCCGCCCCGCCCGCCGCCGATTGCGAGGGCGCCGAAATCGGCGCGCCGATCGGCAGGGCCGCCAGAATGGACGGGCGATTGCGCCCGACGATGACGAATCCAGCGATGGCGGCGACCGCCGCCGCGGCGATGATGATCGCCGCGATCTTGCGTCTTGATGAGGGCGTGCGAATCTCGCCGGTCGCAATGTCGCGTGCGCAGTATGGGCAGGTGCGCGCATCGCGTGGGACTCGCCGCCCGCAGTGGGGACACGGTTGCCGGCGCGAACGCGGCGCGGCAGCAGTCGGCGCACCCGGCGATTCCATCGGCGCCGCGGCACTGTCCGGCGCGGGCGCAAACGGCGGCAGCGGCTGTTCCGCTTTGATCGCGAGAATCGCCGCTTTGAACTGCGCCGCTGTCGCGATGCGCTCGTTCAGGTTGAACGCGAGGGCGCGCTCGACCACGGTGCACAGGTCCGCGGGCAACTCCGGCCGTATGCGCGTCAGCGGCTCGAATCGAAACGGCAGCGCCTTGGCCGGATCGCGGGCGCTGAGCATCTGATGCACGATCGCGCCGAGCGCGTAGAGATCGCTCTGCGCGCTTTCGCGATGCTCATACTGTTCGGGCGCCGCATACGGACGCGCGCCGATCTTGGTCGCGAGCGAGGGCGGCGCGAAGCCGCGCGCGAGTCCGAATTCGATCAGCTTCGCATTTCCGTCCGGCGCGATGATCACGTTCGAGGGCTTGAGGTTGTGGTAGATGAACGGCTGATCGAGTCCGTGCAGGGCGCCGAGGCCGTCGAGGACCTGGAGCGCCAGGTTGATTACGAACTCGGGCGCGAAACCGCGCGCGGGCATCCGCTTGATGCGCTCCTCCAGCGTTTCGCCTTCGACGTATTCGCGGACTATGTAATGGCGGTGATCTTCGACGAAGTAGTCATAGACTCGGGCAAGATGCGGGTCGTGAAGGGCGCTCAGGGCGCGGGCCTGGTCCGCGAGCGCGCCCGCCGCCCGTTCGCGTGCCGCAGGGTCGGGGAGATTGCCGGCGATCTCGGCCAGCACGCGCGGCTGATTGGACTGCTGCGCATCCTCAGCGAGATAGACCTGCTTTACTCCGCCGCCGCTGAGCGTGCGGATGACCTTGTAGCGGCCGGCGACGATTTCCCCCCGATCAGGCATAGGCCTCCGCCGTAAAGCAACCGGCGCCTGATTCTACAAGGTCGAAAGGCGCTTGCAAGCGCGGCGCGGGCCGCTGGGCGCCGCAGGCTTTTACGATAGCTTGAGTTTCAGGCTTCGGCAGGTGAGGCCGGGAATGCGGGCCAATTTCTCGTCGTTGGTGAGAAGCTCGCCACCGGTGGTCAACGCTGTAGCCGCGATAATCGCGTCCGGCAGCTTCAGGCCGTGTTCCCGCCGCAGCCGAATCGCGACGTCTGTCACCGGTTCGGTGAGACCGACCACTTCCACCTCGGACAGGAAGGAGCGAATTCGCGCTTCGGCCTCGCTATCGAGCGACGGGTACGAGAACAGCTCCATCCGGGTGATCACCGAAACCAGATACTCGCCGTCGGGCAGAGGCTCCGCGAGCCGCCCGCCGAGGAAGTAAAGGATCGCGTTGGTGTCGAGGACCCGCTTCAAGCCCATTCGCCGCGCACGCGCTTCTGGTAGGCCAGCGGTTCTTCGCCGAGCGTGATCGACCCCGCGTGGCGCGATAGTTCCGCAGAAGGCGCGCGATGGTTTGGCAAATTCAGCGACTGTTCGATTTCCAGCCAGTCCTGGTAGTCGATCTGAACTGCTACGGGCCGCGACGACTCATCGATGATGACCTTCTTTCGTATCGTGCGCATGACTTCCTTTCGCAGCCGGTTCCCAAGTTGGCCGGACCAGCGCGACCAAGGCCATATTCTAGCGCCTGGCCGGGTCGCGGGCTACGCGATCGGGAAGCGCCGCTCGCCGGATGGTTGCGTACCCTCGGCGAGGTAGACCTATTTTATGCCGCTCCCGCCGAGCGAGCGGACGACGTGGCAGCGACTGGCGAGCAACGTACCGATCGCGATCATCTGTATAATCCAGCCTTGGTCACGTGCGCGAATTATCGGGCCTGGCAGGCTCTAAGAAGTTCTCTCTTAGCCAAGTCACGGCTTTCTCCACTTGTGCTCCTGATTGTACTCCTGAGGCCCAGGCGATCAGGGCGTCCACCTTCGAGCTGTCGTCCAAGGATACGGATTCTGGCAACGGCGGGCTGAGACGGAAGTAGCGCTTGTCACCCAGCAGTTGACGACACTGGAATTCGGCTACACCCATGACTCCATCGATCATGATATCAAGCAGATACTTTGCCCAGCGACCTGCGCCCCAATACAATTCTTGGCCGAGGATATACTCGGGTCTTGTGCCGCTGCCGAGTGAGAAGAGCCGAATATCGCCGGTCTGCACGCTGGCGAACTTCAGCGCTTGGACCAGTGCCGCTACGCTGGGATCGTTCGCTACTACACCGCCGTCAATATAGCCATCATAGGTGGGGAAGTAGATCGGGGGAGCAGCGGTGCGCATGGCGACGTCGACCACACTTTCTTCGTTGTCCGAATCGCCACCAGGAAAGTTGTGAAAGAATTTGGCCTTCCATCGGCGCATGCTCGGATCACCAGAGCGATTATCGAGTTGAAAACTTGGTACCAGAACCCTCTTCGGCAGGTCCTTAAGCCGCGTGCTATTGAATTGTTCGCGGAGTATCCGTTCAAGCGCGCGATTGTCGTACTTAGGTCCCAAAAGCGTGACGTGCAAGATTGGGAGCTCGATCTCACGAGCCTCGCGAAAGTCCTGTGCAAGGGACTCGGCGAAGATTTTCGAGGCGTTGTTACTATAGAGATCAACCAACGCATTCGCCGTCATGCCTGCGGCTAACCCAAGCGCGATGATTCCGCCGGTCGAGGTTCCCGCGAAAAGCTCGGTCTGACTTATGAGCTCGGGTATCTCTTTACATATGCGACTGAGTAGGACGGCGCTATAGACTCCCCGGACCCCTCCGCCGTCAAAGCTTATTATCCTGTAGGTCATGCTTGGTCCTCCTTCGTCGGCTGGTACCAGTTGGCGAGTGCGCCGCAATCGGTGAACGCCTCGATCATCTCGGCGAGCGCGCAGGGATGATTCGACAGTTGAAAGTCCTCGGCGAGATAGACCTGCTTCGCTGCGCCGCCGCAGACGCGTTTTTAGGCGGAACCATCATCGGTTCACAATACCCGGCTGGCAACGCCTGCCGACCACAGTCCGCGGATGGCTTAGACGACGCGCTGCTCCGATTCCGGGGGCGACGGTACCGTCGCACGGGCCCGCTTTGACCCGCTGCTTCGCCCCGAAGCACTATTGTATTGGCTGTCCGTTAAGGTCGATAGCTGGCCCGGGCCCGGGAACGCAGCTGGTACGGGAATTCCCCGGCTCTCCGAAAGCCTGCGGGTGTCCTTCGGGATTCCAACAGCAGACATCATTTAACCAAGAACCATTAAACAACGGGGGAGATTCGGAGCTTCCTGCGATCTTCCGGAGTTGGTAACCACCTGGGGGAAAGGACATAGAGTAAACGCTCCCCTCTTTGAAGCGGTGAAGCTCTTCGCACCCCGGATCGCTCATATCACAAAACACCACCTGTTCCCAAGGCTCATCGCCATCAGCCAGCTTCTCGGTGTCGGCGAAGGTGACTCTCGGAGAGCCACCACTAAGCCATTGGTTGCTCAGAACGACCAACGTGAGGGAAGTCGAGTTCGCGAGTTTGTCGCACAAGCGCCACGCCGGATCCGCCTCCTCGCGCGCCGTGTCTTCGGCCTCCTTGCGAGCTTTCTCCTGAGCCGCCTCACGCGCTTGTACTTCGGCCTGTGCCGCGGCTGCGGCTTCCTCCTGCGCCTTGGCCTTTTCTGCCGCCTGCTGCTCCTCCTGCCGCTTTAATTCCGCCAACTTGCGTTGCTCTTCGGCCTGCTGCCTTTGCTGCGCCGCCAACTTGCGTTGCTCTTCCGCCTGCTGCCGCTGCTGGGCCGCCTGCTGCTCGAGTTCCGAAATGCGCACTCCGACCGATGCCGAACTCGCGGAGGCCGGAGCGGCCAGCAGGTAAACCCTGAGACTGACAATCGCGCCGCCGGGATCGTTGGCGCCCTCATCCGCGTCCGCCAGGTTCATCCAGCCGTCCGCATCCCACGGCGCCATCCGTAGCGCCCGGCTCAACTCGTTCGCCGCACGCCGGTAATCGTCCGCTGCGGAAGCGGCCGTAAGGTCGGCCTTGGCGCGATCGAACAGCGCCTGCGCCTCGGCCAGTATCTCGGGCGGCGGCGTAATCTTCAGCGCTGTCGTGATCGCGCCCTCTCTCGCAAGCTGCTCGGCCTTCGATCCCGGCTTGGTTGACTGGAGCCGCCTGACCTCCTCGCCCAGCCGAGCCATTAGCTGTGCGCGCTGCGCCGCGGCTGCCTGGGTCTCTTCGTGCGTTTTCGTCTCGCTCTGAGCCGGCGCCGCCGCTTCCGCGGCGCTCTTGGGCTTGGGCTGCGCAATCGCGGCCTGCCGCGGCAGATAGACATTCTCGTAGTAGTAGGTTCCGCCGAAGGCGGCTCCGGCGAGCACCAGCAGACCCGCCGCCGCAAGCGGCCATCGGCGGCGCTTCGGGGTCAGGATCACGACCGGCTTAAGTTGCGCGCTGCAATACGGGCAGACCACCGCGTCGGCGGGGATGTCGCGGGCGCAGCGCGGACACCGCTGCGTGGCGACGATCCCGGTCACCGTCGGCGCGCCCGGCCCGCTCGCATTCACCGGCGCGTATACTGGAGGAGGCGGCGCATACGGCGCCGCGCTCAGCCCGGCAGATGGTGACTTGATGTTTTCAAGCCGCCGGCGGAACTCCGCCGCGCTTCCGATTCGGCGGTTCACGTCGAGCGTGAGCGCTTCGTTGATCAAAGTCTCGAGGGCCGGATCGAGGTCCCGCCGCAACGTTCGAAGGGGCGGAAACATGAAGGGCGGATGCTCGGCCGGATCCCATCCGCTCAGCAGATGGAACATGGTCGCGCCGAGCGCGTAGAGGTCGCTGGCCGGCTCGGCCTTGCCCTCGTACTGCTCGGGCGGCGCATAGCCCTGGGTGCCGATCATCGTGCCGGTCTTCTTGGGTACGAAGAGGCGCGCGATTCCGAAGTCGATCAGCTTGACGCGGCCGTCCGGCAAGAGCATCACGTTGGCGGGCTTGAGATCGCGGTAAACGATCGGCGGATTATGCGCGTGCAGATATTGGAGCGCGTCGAGCACCTGCAGCGCCATGTCAACAACCAGCTTCTCATCGAGGTGCTTGGCCGGCGCGGCTCCAAGCCGCTGCTCCAGCGTTTCGCCCTCGACGTACTCCATCACCAGGCAATGCCGGTTGCCCTCGCTCAGGCGATCATAGACGCGGACGATACGGTCGTGGGCGAGGCGGGCGAGCATGTCGGCCTCGCGCGCGAAGGACTGGGCGGCGGCCTGCTTCTCTTTCGGGTCGGTGAACGAATCGGTCATCTCGGCGACGGCGCACAAGCGGTTGGACAGGCGCGTGTCCTCGGCGAGATAGACCTGCTTCATCCCGCCGCTGCCGAGCAGGCGCGTCACCTTGTAGCGATTGCCTACGAGTGTGTTGGGAGCGATCACCGATGGCATGTCCCCCTGTCCGCCAGCCAAGCGGAACCGTGACGGATAACGGCTGGCGGGAGCGAAATGATTATAGTCGGCGCGCGGCAATCCGCAATTGCGCGGCAGGACGCGCGGGGGACTCAATTTGTTCACAGTGCGTGCACATAGAGTGGCGCGGTGATATAGAGCAGCTTCGGGAGGGTGCCCGGAATGGTGCGTAAGACGAGGGGGCTCGCGTGCCTGATCGGCGCGGCGGTCTGGCTGCTGGCGGCGGGGGTCGCTATCGGCGCGCCGGGCGCCACGACCACTGCGGGGGTGTCGCTCGGCTCGATCGAGCGCCCGGCGTCGGGACTCTACGTTCTGGACCGCGCGATCGGCTTCAACGTGCTCGACGCGGCGGCGATTGATCCGAAGAGCGGCCGAATCATGCTGATCGGCCATCGCGACAAGCGCTACGGCGGCGGCCAGATTCCGTATTTCGAGCTGCTCGCCACGCTGCTCGAATATCCGCGGCCGCGTTTTACCATGGTGCCGACGCCTGAATCGAGCGTGGTATGGCGGAACTTTTTCAAGGGGGGCTACGACGACCGCATTATTGACGCGTTTCTGAGCCTCTATTCGGATGGAGAAGCAAACGCTAATGCGCTCGCACTGCTCGGGCTGCCCGCCTCTGGCGCCGACAAATCGGCGCTAACCGCGGCAGTGCTTCATAGGGCGAACGATGAGCGGCGGGCACGCGAACTGCTTCCGACCCAGCCTGATCTGCTGCGCGCGGCGCTGCTGGCGGCTTGGACCGCTCCCGACGGATTGCAATTCGGCCCGACGGTAATGCGTTCGGCGTTCAACCTCCACGTCGCCGTAGGCACGGATTATATCGAGGTCGCTCCCGATTCGGCGCTCGCGAGCGTGATGCTCGATGCGGATTACGCCGGCAAGGGACTTCTGCACATGAGAGGAGTCGATTCGAGCGTCCCTGGCTATCGAACCGAATTCGCCTTTGATCGTTCCGGACCGCTGAACCTTGGGCAGGCGACTACGGAACGAGTGTGGTTCTCGGTCGGCCGCCTGGCGCTTGTGAAATCGACGGATGGAAATACGCTGGAGACTCGGAGCGTATCGATGCGCGTGAATATCCGCGGGTCCGAGTACAATCCGAGCAATCCGCAAATTGACCCCCGGAGCGAAAAGCCGACCCCTTATGCGGCGCTTCTCACGGCACTATACGAGCCGCTTTCCGAGAAACTCGCGCCGCTGCATGCACTCTCGGAATGCGCGAAGCTGGCGGCGGTTGCACGATGGCTTCACGCCCGCGATTCACGGCTAGCCCTTCCCAAAGGCGGGCGCACACGATGGCGCGGTCCGGAGTCGGTACCTGGACACTTCTATGTGTATCTGGGGATACCGCCAAGCCACCCACTGACAGCCACCAAGCTGACCCTCGAGGCGGTGTGTGCGGTCGACGGAGGCGTTTCGCTCGATCCGTTTCCGGGCGACTCGGGGCTTCCCGATATTCACGTCGATCCGGCGGCGCTCGATCTCAACAAGACTACTCTCGCGGCGCCGCCGCCGATATCCGGACTTCCGCCGGGCATGAAACCCTTCGCGTGGGTGAAGAATGTCCCCGGCCAACCGGCGTATCAAGTCGCCGCAGTGACGCCCGCTGATACCGGGGAAGATCTCACTGCGGCGCCGGGGACGGATACCAAGGCGTTCGATCAGTTGGATAGCGTCGCCACTTCGAGTGGGCAGGCGAAAGCGGCGGCGCTAATCGAAACCAAGGCGCACGAGGCGATGCTCGGTTTCGACACCGCGGGCGAGCCGGGCAGCGCGCCGATGGTCAGCGTGCGTCCGGTGCAAGCCGTTCCAGTGAGCGCAATTCCGGACCGGGTGAAACTCGATCCGGTTTTCAAGAAGCTCTACGCCGACATGACGCAGCAACAAAAACAGATCGAGCAAGTGAGTAGTCAGATCACGCAGGTCAAGCAGCAGATTCAAAGCGCGCCTCCCGATCAGATCGGCGACCTCCAGGTCAGGGAGGCAAACCTCAAGCAGCGGAACTCCGATCTTGAGGCCCAGCGGAACTTCGACAAGGTGAAAATTTACACGAGTTTCAACGTCAACGTGAATGTGGTTCCGGACGCTGGAAGTTCCGCGTCGTCGGGAGCGTCGGAGCAAGGGGGTAACCCGCCGTGAAGAAGCTGGCCATCACCTCATCAATTGCCGCCGCGATTCTCGCGCTCGCCAGCGCTGCCGGCCACGCGCAGGTTCCGCCGATGCCTCAGGTACCGGGCGCCCTTCCGGCGTCGATTCGCGAGCGGCTGCTTAAGAGGCGAACTGCGCTGGCGAGCGAACTCGAAGCCCTTCAGTCGAAGGGCGCGGCTTTCAATGCCAAGTGCGCCACAGTGGCGAGCGATTCACCGATGGTCCAGGAATGCGCCAGCGAGCAGACGCAGCTCGAAGGTGAAAGGCGGCACTACATCGCCGGAGTAGCAGCGTTCAAGAATGCGATTGGCAAGGCGCTCGGCCCATATGGCCTCGCGGCGATCGAGTCGATGAGCGGGAAGGTCGAACGGCGAATGCCCAACGGCGGGTTCGCCAGGATGCCTGCCAACGCGGTGCTCCACGCAGGTGATGAAATCGCGACCGGTAGCGACGGACACGTGGTGCTTTTGCTCGTCGGGGGGGAGTATGAGTTCGGGCCTAATGAGACGTTTCTCTATAAACCCGAACCCGGCAAAAATATCCTCGGATTTCGAATCACCATCGATAACGGCCGCGAAGTGGATGAGCCGGTTGCGTGTCCGGGCGTCCGGGGATGATCTCGAATGCGTCACGCGATTCCCAGCGTCCTGATTCACGCCGTGATGGCAAGGATGGCGGCGATCGCGCTCGCCCTTACTACCGGACTCGCCCTGTCGGGCTGTTCATTCATACCTTGGCGGGCTATCTGGGAGATGCCGCCTCCGCACTTCACCAGCAAATTCAGCGATGCGGAAGACATTTCACTTGGCGACGATTTGAAAAAGAACCAGTGCAGGGTCTTCCTTGTGAGGCCGGGCT
>Ga0307372_10010109_pt1 | contig 12856 bp, 11 predicted proteins | sample OX1MG_FD_202533 | JGI IMG/M metagenome (GOLD analysis project Ga0307372, IMG submission 202533) | Soil microbial communities from Risofladan, Vaasa, Finland - OX-1 | ecosystem: Environmental > Terrestrial > Soil > Coastal area > Acid sulfate soil | place: Finland: Risofladan, Vaasa | collected...
AGCAGGCCGCCGCCGCCGGATCGGGCGGAGGCCCGCCCTGAGCCTTGACGGCGGCATCGGCGGCGTCCAAGCTTGAAGGGGTGAGCCGCTCCCGCCGCACGGATCCACCCGACCCCTCGGAGATCTCGATCGAGCGCATCCTGCTCGCCTCCGAGGGTCGGGCGATCCCGGCCGACGCGATCGAGTTCGTCGCACGCCTCGCCGCCAGCCGGCGCGCCGCGGTCAACCTGATCAGCATCGCCCGCGTCCACGGCACCGCCTACGGGTTCCCGAGCCCGGGGCTGCTGCCCACCAAACGCGAGTGGCAGGAGCAGCGTGACATCGTCGCGGCGGCCGTCAAGGCGCTGCGCAAGCGGGGCCTTCAGGCCGAGGGCCACGTGGTCGGCACGCGCAAGGCCACGGCGCGGATCTGCCAGGAGGCCAGCGATCTCGGCTGCGACGTGATCGTGATGGCGGCCGACCCGCCGCGCAACCGCGTCGTCGCCGACTTCATGTGGACCCAGGAGCCCTATCGCGTCCGCAAGAAGGCGCGCGTGCCGGTCTACCTGGTCCCGGACACCACCGGCTGACGCCAGCTACAGCCCCTGCGGCAGAAACGCCGTCATGCGCTTCTGGGCATGCGCGACGACGCGGAAGGCCTCACGCAGCTCGCGCCGGGACACCGGCGGCAGGCTGGCCGGATCGACCATGTTGTCGACGGTCTCGCCGGCCTCGATCTGCGCGGCGTGGTGCTGGAGGCGGATCCGGGCGACGATCGCGAACGCCTCCTTGATCCCGTCGGCGATCTCGGACGAGAGTGCGCCGGACTCGGCGGCCGCCTCGAGCCGGTCGACGGTGGCCGAGATCGTGACCCCGTTGGCGATCGCGTGAAAGCGCGCCAGGTTGACGATCGGGATGATGCCGCGGCGCTTGATGTCGATCCTGCCGTGTTCCTCGAGGGCGAAGGCTCCGCCGAAACGCAGCGGCGGCTTGGGGTCCGCCGCCGTCCGTCCGAGCTGGCGCAGGAAGGCCGGATGACCGGGTGCCTCGCGGATCACCGCGATCAGCGGTGGGACAACCTCGAGCCCGCCGCTGGCGTGTCGAAAGTCAAATGACACCGTGGCGCGGATCAGGTGCGAGTTGTCGGGCTCGTCGAGGCAGTCGCGGAACACCTTGATCCACGCCGACTCACCCATCCGCCACAGCCGGTTGCGCGCGAGGACGCCGTTCAGATCAGGAACGAAACCGCAACGCTCGAGCCCGGCGTTGACGTCCTGCGCAAAGCGCTCGAAGTAGGCGTCGACACCGGACTCCGGGTCCGAGTCGGCGTAGGCCAGCGCGTTCTCCTGGTCGGAGCCGAGGGTGAACTCGCGGCGCGCCGCGCTGCCGAGCACGAGCCAGGCCCAGGAGGTTGGCGCAGGCCCGTGGCGCGCGATCGCGAAATCGATCAGCCGCAGACGCAGCGAGTCGAGCTGGAGCGTGAGGACGCGGCCGATGTCGACGGGCGGCAGTCCAGCCCCAAGGAGCGCCAGGAACAGTCGCCGCAGGCCGGTGGAGATCCGCACCAGGTCGTCCTCGTCGCGAGCGCGCAGCGCCGCATGGCGGAGGGCAAACGGGCTCCAGGTCTCGAAGCCCATCAGGTCCGTGGCCGAGACGATGCCGAGCACGGTGCCGCGGCGGTCTTCCACGACCAGGTGATCGACTCCCGACTCGAGCATGTCGACGACGGCGTCGATGGCCAGCTGATCGTCGCCAACGCGAACCGCGTCGCGCGCGATGAACGACACCGCGTCGTCGCGCGCGAGCTCGCCCGCGACGACGCGGGCGCGCAGATCGGCGTCGGTGACGATGCACAGCCGCTCGCCTTCGCGCACCAGGATCGCCGAGTCGCCGTGCTCGGTCATCGACACCGCGGCATCGCGGATCGTCGTCGTGTGCTCGCAGAACAACGGTGGCCGGCTGATCAGCTCCGGCACGCGCACCGTGCCGAGCTCGGGAAGCGCGTGCACGGTGTGGCCGGTCCGCGTGAGCCGTTCGCGCATCGACCGCGCCACGAAGTCGACGCCGGTCGGGCGTCCGAGCGCCACCAGGGCGGCGTCGCGCCCGAGCACGTAGCACGTCGAATCCTCGTGGGCCCGGACGGTGAAGGCCGGCGCGAGCCCGGTGAGCAGCGACGGGTGGCCGAAGGCCTCGCCCGGCTCGAGGATGTCGATCACCTCGTCTTCGTGGACCAGCTCCATCGAGCCGGTCGCGATCACGTAGAACACGCTGGCCGGTGTTCCGTCCTCGACCAGGGCGGTCGCCCCCGTCGCGAAGGCCCGCTCTTTGACGGTCGCCGCGATCGACTCGAGCTGCTCGCGGCCGAGGCCGTCAAACGGCGGGTGCGCCCCGAGGAAGCTCGCGACGTCGGAGTCACTCATCACGCATCTGGTCCCCCTGGCTCACTCGTCAAGGCCGATCGTCGGCTTGCTCGGCGCCCGTGGCCGTCCAGCCGCTTGGGGTGATCTCGCGCACCGTACGCTATCGCGGCCGCCGACGGGTGATCGACCGTGGCACACGCGATCAGTCTTGTGTTCGGACGAAACGCGGGAGCAGGCCAGCGTCCCGGAATCCCGCACTGCGGTAGAAGGCCGGCGTCCAGGCAGCGGCGTCGGCGACCAGGAAGACCACCGTCGCCCCGGCCGCGCGCGCCTCGCGCGCCGCCCGGGTGACGAGCGCGCGGGACAAGCCGCGCCGCCGGTGCGCGGCGGCCGTATAGACGTTCTCGATCTGCGCCACCCTTCCGCGCAAGTACAGCTGGCAGCGCGCCGCGAGCTGCCCGCGACCGAGCCCGACGGCGAAGCAGCGCTCGTCGACGACGGCGCCGAGGAGCGCGTCGCGCGAGACGAGTTGATCGCCGATCTCGACACCCAGCCCGCGTTCGATCGCTCCGGCGACGCGGCTCCTCGCGAGCGCTTCGCCACTGACCTCGGCGACCGCCGCCTCCCGCGGCGCGCGGCCCGGTTGACCGTCGAGCACCATCAGCAGCCCGTGGTCCGCGCGGTACCCGAGTGCTTCGAGGGGACCGCTCAGCGCGCGGCCCGCGGCCTCGTCCAGGACGCTGATCATCCGAAAGCCGAGGGCGTCGAAGTGCGCGCGAGCGGCGGCGTCCAGAGCCACGGCGTCAGGCGCGTCAGGCGCCTCGACGCGCAGGTGGTTGGCGTCCCAGAGCCGCGGGTGGCGCGAGTCGAGAATCGCGCACCCGCCGGGAGCGCTCAGGATTCGCTCGGCGCACGCGTCTTCGATCGCACCGAGGAAAGCGATCGCGCGGCCACGCGCGTCCGCGTCCGCCGAACGGCGCATGGGCACCTCCGGCCTCCCGCTGACCGGCGGCTCAGGCCGCGTAGCGCTCGGCGGCCCGGGCGCGCCGCTTGACCGCCTCGAGCTCGCGATCCTTCGGCGGCGCCGAGGTGACGAGCTCGTCCAGCAGGTGAGCGGTCGCGTGTGCGACGGCGTCGACGGCACGATCGAAGGCCGCGGCATTGGCGAGCGACGGCTTCGCCGAACCGCTGACCTTTCGCACGTACTGCAGCGCCGAGGCGCGTATCTCCTCGTGCGTGGCGGCCGGCTCGAAGTTGTGCAGGGTGCGGATGTTGCGACACATGCGATTTATCGTAACGCGCCCGCGCGCCGGGCCGCTCGAGACGTCCGGCGCGGCAGCCGCCGCCGCGCTCAGGCGGGCTCCGCCGGTCGGCGCACGGCGGGCTGGATCTCGAGCAGCTCGCCCGCCTCGTGGTCGACCTGCAGGGTCGTGTGCTCGATCTTGAATTGCTCGGCGAGCAGCGCGCTGAGCCGCGCTCGAGCGGCGTGGCAGTCCGCGTCGACCTCCACGAGGACGTGCGCGGAGAGCGCGGGAAAGCCCGAGGTCACCTCCCAGACGTGCAGGTCGTGCACCTCGACGATCCCGGGCTCGGCAACCAGCGCGTTGCCGATCGCGTCCACGTCGACGCCGTGCGGCGCGGCTTCGAGGAACACGCGCCCGGAGGCCTTGAGCAGCCCGTAGGCGGCGCGCAACATCAGGCCGGCGACGAGCAGCGACGCGAGCGGGTCGGCGCGCTGGAAGCCGGTGGCGAGGATCACCGCGGCGGCGGCAGCGGTGCCGATGAACGCATACAGGTCGGTCAGCAGATGCTGGAAGCTGCCTTCGATGTTGATGCTGCGCCGGTTGGCGCCGGACAGCGTCCAGGTGGCCGCCAGGTTCACCGCGACCCCCGCCAGCGCGACGCCCAGGATCAGTCCGGCGCGCACGTGCGGCGGGGTGACGAGGCGGCGAATCGCCTCATAGACCACGAACGCGGCGAGCACGAGCAGCGTCACGCCGTTGGCCTGCGCGGCGAGCACCTCGACGCGCCCGAGCCCGTAGGTCATCGCTCCCTTGGCCGGCCGGCGTGCCAGGCCCACCGCGACGAGCGACAGGCCGATGGCGGCCGCGTCGGTGAGCATGTGGGCAGCGTCTGACAGCAGCGCGAGGGAGTGGGCAAGGATCCCGGTTACCACCTCGACGCCCATGAAGCCGACGATCAGCGCCAGCGCCACGATCAGCTTGCGCGCGTCGGCGTCACGGTCGATGCCGTGGCTATGCCCGAAGTGCGGGCCGTGCACAGGCCGGTTGCCGAGATCCACCTGACGCCTCACGCAGCACACGCTAGCTCGCCGATCCGTGCTCGCGTCTGCCCGCGCCACAACACAGTCCGCCGTCCCGGCTTGACTTGAATCTTGGCATGCCATAATCTATCCGATGTGGAGGCCAAATCGCTGCTTCGATCCCCGGCGATCGACGACTACGCCAAGGCGATCTTCGCGCTCCAATCGCGCGCGAACGAGCCCGTCTCGACGAGCGCGCTGGCCGAACGGTTGAACATCACCGCGGGGTCGGTGTCGGCGATGCTCAAGAAGCTCGACGAGCTCGGTCTGGTCACCCACGAGCCATACCGGGGAGTGCGCCTCACCGCCAACGGACGGCGAGTTGCCCTGGAGGTGATCCGCCATCACCGGCTGCTCGAGCGCTTCCTGGCCGATGCGCTCGGGATGCCCTGGGACCGCGTCCACGCCGAAGCCGAGGTGCTCGAGCATGTGCTCTCGGAGGAGCTCGAGGAGCTGATCGCCACCAAGCTCGGGAACCCCTCGATGGACCCCCACGGCGATCCGATCCCAAGCGCCGATCTCGAGCTCAACGAGCGATCGACCCGCAGCATGGAGAGCCTGGCGCCGGGTGACGCGGGGATCTTCGTCCGCGTCTCGGACTCCGACCCGGAGATGCTGCGCTACCTGGCGGGCTGCGGGATCTCGCCGGGAGACCGCTTCGAGGTGCGCGACCACCAGCCGTTCGATGGCCCGCTGTTCGTCGTCTTCGGCGAGCGCGAGCACGCGATCGGCGGCCGGCTTGCCGGCGCGATGCGCGTCGAGGTCGACAGCCGTCCCAGCAAGCGCGAGCGCGGGGACGGCTGATCGATGGCCCTGAGCGGGGTGAGCCGCTCGACGGCCGGCGCACTGCCGCCGCTGACCGAGGAGGACAGCGCCCGGTCGCTTGACCGCGCGCGCGTCCACGACGCACGCCAGCGGGGCGGCCGCTGGCCGCTGATGTGGCTGCTCGTCGGCCCAGGGATCCTGGCGATGCTCGGCGAGAACGACGGGCCGAGCATGATCGCCTACGCCTCCGACGGCGCCCAGTACGGCCTGGGCTTCTTCGTGCCGTTCATCCCGGTGCTGTTCGCGATGGCCTACGTGTGCCAGGAGATGTGCATGCGCATCGGTGCGGTCACTCACCGCGGCTACGGCGAGCTGGTGCTGCAGCGCTTCGGCCCGGTGTGGGGCTGGTTCGCCGCCGCCGACCTCACGCTGACCAACCTGATCACGCTCGTCGCCGAGTTCGTCTCGATCCGCGTCGGCCTGGCCTACTTCCACCTCGGTTCGGGCGTCGCCGTCGCGCTCGGCCTGGTGCTCGTCGTGTTCACCTTCAGCGGCGGGCGCTATTGGCGCTGGGAGCGCATCGTGCTCGGCCTGGCGCTGTTCAACGGCCTGTTCCTGCTCGCGGCGGTCCTGGCCAAGCCGCACGTCGGAGCGATCGTCGGTGCCCTCGACTTCAGCCCCTTCCCCGGCGGCAGCTTCAACACGCTGCTGCTGCTGCTGGCCTCGACGATCGGCGCGACGGTCACCCCCTGGATGATCTTCTTCCAGCAGGGCGCCTCGGCCGACAAGGGCATGACCCCGCGTGACATCACCCATGGCCGCTACGACACCGCCGTGGGCGCCGTGCTCGCCGCGATCTTCGGGATCGGGGCGTTGGTTGCCGGCGCCGCGCTGCTGACCCACAACGGAGCCGGCATCCAGGGGTTCGCGGGAGCCGGCTTCCCGAACGCGCTGCGGCACGTCGCCGGCAGCGCTGCCGGAACGGTGTTCGCGCTCGGTCTGATCGAGGCCGGGGCCGTGGCGATCCTGACGATCTCAGCCAGCACGGCATACGCCGCCGCCGAATGCGTCGGCGCCGCCCACAGCTTCAACACCTTCCCGCGCGAGGCCGCCCTGTTCTATGCGGCAAACTTCGGCATCGCGCTGGTCGCGGCGGTCGTCATCCTGATCCCCGGCGCGCCGCTGCTGTCGATCGCCCTCAACGCCAACGTGCTCGCCACGGTGCTGCTCCCGGTGAGCCTGGTGTTCATGGTGATGCTCGCCAACGACAAGGGGCTGATGGGCCGCTGGGCCAACCGGCGCTCGACCAACGCGATCGGAATCGCGGTGATCGCGTTCGTCGGACTGTGCGGCGCCGCCTACGGCATCGACTCGTTCCTGCAAACGACCCATCTGATCGGCTGATGAGCACCGACGCGCCGGCGTACAAGGACGTTGACGGCGCCCGGGACGGCCAGCCGGACGAGCACTTCGAGGACGAGACGATCATGCACCTCGAGCGCGACCAGTTCGTCGCCGAGACCTCGCGACCGGTCGCGCGCGCGCCGTTGAATCCGCGCAGCACGGCCGCGCTGTGGGCACTCCGGCTGTTCGCCGTGGTGGTCAGCCTGATGGTCGTCTACACGTTCATCCGCCAGCTGCACTGATCGCGGCACGGCACCGGTCACGCGCGTGGCGCGTGCGTGCCCATTAGGCGTTCGCTGCCGCGCGGAGTACGCTTGGCCGAGACAAATTGGAAGCGTGCAGGTCGGATGGCCGGCGCGCGGCCAGGAAACGGATCATCGGATCCCCGCAGCCGCTCTCGCCGGGCCAACGCCGTCGCCGCTGAGCGACGATCGTACTGACGCGCGACGCATCCTCCCGCGTCGCCGACTTGCGCTGACCGCGGTCGGGACGCTGATCGCCGCCGGAATCCTCGCGCTGGTGCTCGCCGGACGCGAGGCGCAGTTCGGTGCGGCGCTGGTCGCCGCCCCGATCTGGGTGCTGACGATCGCCGCGCTGCTCCACCTGACCTCGCTCGTCACGCGCAGCGAGGCGTGGAACGGGTGCGTGCTCGCCGCGGGCGGGACGGTGTCCCGCCGCCTGGTGTTCCGCGCGGCGGGCATCGGATCGCTCGCGAGTGTCGTCAGCGCGCAGGTCGGCGTGGCCACGCGGATCGGTGCGCTGCGTCGCAGCGCACCCAAGACCTGTCCACGGGTCCCGGCGATGATGGCCGCAGAGGTCCCGATCGTCGCCGTCGAGGCGATGCTCGCCGCCCTGTTCATGTTCACGCTGGTTGGGCCGCTGCGCCTGCCGTGGTGGATTCCCGTGCTGGTCGTGTCCGCGATGCTCGCCGCCGTCGCCGGCCTTGGCGGGCTCGCGCGGCGCCGGCGCTCGGGCCTGTGGCTCGGTCTCGCCGTGATGCGAGACCTCCGCGGGCGCGGACGCCTGGTGGCGCTCGTCGTGACCGGGGTGGTCGCCCAGATCGCGCGCAACTGGTTGATCCTCCACGCCGTCGGTGTCGATGCCTCGGTCCTCGATGCGATCGCGGTGCTGATCGTCACCGTCAGCCTCAGCCCGCTGCCGATCGGCCCGAGCGTCGGCGCCGCCGCGGCCGTCCTGATTCTCGGCGCGCACGGCGTCGCCGCGACAACCGCCGGGGGCCTGCTGCTCACCGTCACCGGCACCGCCGGGGCGCTGTGCTTCGCGGCGTGGGCGTGCGGCGACCAGCTGCTGGTCAGCGTGCGCGGCACGCTCCGGGCTCGCGCGGCCCGGCTCGCGAACTAGCCCAGGACAGCGGCCGGCGTCGCTCCCGCCCGGCTCCGGGCGGATCCGCGGGTCGGGGGGCGCTCGCCGCCAGCCGCTCGCGCTGCCGCGGTCGCGCCCGCGTCAACCCATACGATCCGCCGAGGAGGTAGGAGCCTGCGTTGTTCCCCGCGGGCCCTCGATGAGCACACCCGATCTCACCGAACCGCAACAGGTCTCCGAGTCCGATCAGGCAAGGCGCCTGCGCAACGGATTGGTCTCGCTGGCCATCCTGCTCGCGCTGATCGTGGGCCTGCTGCTCGCGGTACCCGGGCTGCACGGCGTCGGCGAGGTGGTCGCCGACATGTCTCCGGGCTGGATCGGTGCCGCGATCCTGTTCGAGATCCTCTCGTGCCTCGGCTACGTGCTGATCTTCCTCACGGTGTTCGACCGGGCCCCGATCGTCTTCGGCGCCCGAGTCGCCCTCACCGAGATGGCGTTCGGCGCGACGGTGTCGCTGGGCGGTGCCGGCAGCATCGCGGTGGGCGCCTGGCTGCTGCGCGAGCGGGGCGTTGCCGACGGACAGATCGCCCAACGCTCGGCTGTGCTGTTCCTGCTGACCAGCGCGATCAACCTGCTGACGCTCGCCGCGACAGGACTGGCGCTCGGGCTGGGGATCCTGCCCGGCCCGCGCAACCCGCTGCTCACGTTCCTCCCCGCCGGCGTGGCGATCGCGATCTTCCTGTTCTTCCTCGCGCTTCCGCGGCTGACCGAGCGCGGCGCGCAGGCGCGTGGCTCCGGGCGGCTCGCGATCCTGCTCGCCGCGACCGCGACGACGATTCGCGCCACGCGGCGCACGCTGCTGCGGCCAGACTGGCGACTGCTCGGAGCGGTGGGCTATCTGTGGTTCGACATCGGCGTGCTGTGGGCGTGCTTCCATGCCACCGGCCACACGCCGCCGATCGCCGTGATCGTGCTCGCCTACCAGATCGGCTATCTGGCCAACGTCCTGCCGATTCCGGGCAACGTCGGCGTGCTCGAGGGCAGCTTCGTCGGGATGCTGGTGCTCTACGGCGTCCACGCCACGACGGCCACCGCTGCCGCGGTGATCTACCACGCGATCGCGCTGTGGATCCCCGCGATGTGGGGAACGGTGGGCTTCATCCGCCTGCGCCACTCGCTCAACGTGCCGCTGACCCCGCGCCCAACGCGGGAGGAACGCGAGCAGCTGCGGCGCGAGCGCCGGACGCTCAGATAGTCTGGGGGTGGTCGCCCGCCCCTGTATGCCTTCGCCCAGCCTTCGCCATCCCCAGCCGCGACTCCTTGCCACGGCGATCGCTGTGGCGCTCGTCGCCGTCGCGGTGAACGCGTGCGGCTCGTCCGCGACGGCCGGAGCGATCCCGAAAACGGTCCGTGTCGCCGACTTCGCGCAGGCCGCGGTCAATCCGATCACCGTGTCGCCGCTGCCGGGTACCGCCGACGCGTCGCCGACGACCCAGATCAGCTTCCTCGGCGGTGCCGGCACGACGGTATCCCAGGTTCACGTCGTCGGCTCGCGCAGCGGCGGTCACGGCGGCAAGATCGAGGCATACTCGACCGGGACGGGCGAGAGCTTCATCCCGGCCAGGCCGTTCGTCGCCGGCGAGCGCGTCAGCGTCACCGCGCACATCACCGAGGGCGCCAGCGCATCGACCGCGCGCACCAGCTTCACCGTCGCGTTCCAGGCGCCGGTCAGCCAGCAGGAGTTCCCGAACAATCGCGGCAGCACGGCCGCGGTCCAGCACTACCTCTCGGCCCCCGCGATCACCCCGTCGACCGTGACGATCACCACGCCGGCGCGCCCCGGCGCGACGCCGGGCGACTTCTTCCTCGCCCCCTACCAGGGCGCGGGCACGCCCGGGCAGATGATCGTCGATCAGGCCGGCAACCTGGTCTGGTTCCACCCCGCACCGGCGAACGACGCCTCGACCAATTTCCACCCGCAGACCTACGAGGGCCAGACCGTCCTGACCTGGTGGCAGGGACGCATCCTGGCGCTCGGCTTCGGGCAGGGTGAGGACGAGATCTACAGCACCTCCTACCAGCCGATCGCCCGGGTGTTCGCCGGCAACGGCTACCGCGCCGATCTGCACCAGTTCACGATCACCCCGCAGGGAGCGGCGTGGCTCGACGCCTTCGATCCGGTCGAGCTCAACCTCACGAGCATGGGCGGCTCGGCGCACGCCGTGGTCAACGACTCGATCGTGCAGGAGATCGACATCAAGACCGGACTGGTGATGTGGGAGTGGCACGCACTCGGTCACATCCCGCTGCGCGACTCCTACTCGGCGATGCCGCACACGAGCGTCAACTGGGACTACGTGCACGTCAACTCGATCGACCCGGGAACCGACGGCAACGTGCTGCTCTCCGCGCGCAGCACCTGGACGATCTACGACGTCAACATCCACACCGGCGCCTTCATCTGGCGGATCGGCGGAAAGTACCCGAGCTTCAAGCGCACTCCGGGGACCTTCTTCTACTGGCAGCACGATGCCCGCTGGCAGCCGGGCGGCTTGGTGTCCGTGTTCGACAACGGTTCCGACCCGGCGCACGAGAAGCAGTCGCGCGGCCTGCTGCTCGACCCCAACACGGCAACCCACACGGTGACGCTGGTCAAGGTGTTCACGAATCCCAACGCGACGCTGCTGGCCTCGAGCCAGGGCGACTTGCTGAACCTGCCCGGCGGCAACTGGCTGATGGGCTATGGCGGGCTGCCGAACTTCACCGAGTACAGCTCCTCCGGCGCGGTGCTCTTCGACGCGACGCTCGGCCGTCAAGTCCAGGACTTCCGGACCTTCCTCGCGCCGTGGACCGCGCAGCCCAAGACGGCGCCGGCGATCGCCGCGCAGGCCTCGGGCGCCGCCGGGATGAACGTGGAGGCAAGCTGGAACGGCGCCACGACCGTCAGTGCCTGGAAGGTCCTCGCGGGGTCCTCGGCGAGCTCGCTGGCGGCCGTCACGACCGCCGCCAAGCACGGCTTCGAGACGACGATCGCCGTCCCGACACGGTCGGCGTATGTCGCCGTCGCCGCGCTCGACGCCGCCGGGCAGACGCTGGCGACCTCCGCCACGATCTCGCCGGGCCACTGAGGCCGGCCCAACCGGGGAGCCCCGGGAGCGATCCTAGGGCAGCTGCCGCTCGATGGCGCCGACGATCTTCTCGACCGCCTTCAAGCGGTGCATCGAGGAAACCCGGCGCAGCCTGGCCGCGAGCCGGTGGTACTCGTCAAGCCCGCGCCGCTGCGCATCGACGAGGGTGAACGGGAGCGGGGCGTGAAGCTCCTCGAGCGTCGCCTGCCCGAGTGACGCGCGCAGACGAGCCTCCATCCCGCTGCGGCCCGCCCCGTTGTCGAGCTCGAGGTAGCCCGAACGGGTCGTGAAGTCGTAGAGCTCCGCCTCCTCGCCCTTGGCGAGCGGGTTGACGGTGCGCGAATGCCAATGCGAGTACGTGGCGTATTTCGCGTTCGGCGTGATGATGCCCTTGACATGCAGCGGAGCGCTCGCGTCGTAGGGCAGCAGCGCGAACTCGGTGAGCACCTCGTCGGTGGCGTGCAGCGCATAGCGGCGCCCGGGCGCCGACGGATCGGCGACGATCCGGGCGAGGTCGGCGCGGGTGGCGATATGTGAGTAGTCGGGGTCCAGGCGCCAGCTGTTGGACCCGCTCGCGACGGTCAACAGCAGCGGGGCGAGGTCCACGCTCGAGCTGATCTGGTGGCGCACCGTGTTCGGTACTCCGCCGAGGTTGCCGGTCGGATCGCTGACGATCAGCGGCACCCTGATCGCCTCCTCGTACATTCCGGCGCCCTTGCCGCGCAGGCCGTGCGAGGCGCCGTATTCGCCGTGATCGGAGGTGAACACGACGATCGTGTTCTCGAGCACCTGGCGGCGGCTCGCGAGGGTGCGCAGCACGTGCCCGACCTGGCGGTCGACCGCGAGCTGCAGCTTCGCGTAGAGATCGAGGAACGGCAGCCACGAGGCCTCGAGGTTGGGCCCGCTGAAGGGCACATGTCCGAACGACGCCGCACTGGTCTGTTGGAGCGACTGCTGCGCCCGGGGCTTGCCGCGCGCCACGAGCTGCGCCGGCGTCTCGAAGTTCGGCGGAAGCGCCGGGATCCGGCTGGGCGCGGCGGCCTCGACCGCCGAGACCTTGCTCCAGCGCCACCACCAGGCGATGTCGTGCGGATTGACGAACGACACCGTCGTGCACCACGGCCCGTCACCGGCGGCGTTGCGATACCACTGGTCGAACTGCGCGGCGATCTGGGGATCGACATGCCAGCCCTGACCCGGAGCCCCGTTGGGCGACGGGAAGGTACCGCCGTCGAAGCCGTAGCGGGCAAGTCCGGCCGGACCGTCGCCCGCGTGCCAGTGCGCGTCGCCGTGGGTCAGATGCCACTTCCCGTACCAGTATGTGGCGTAGCCCTGGTTGCGCAGCATCGTGCCCCAGGTCGGGAACGCTGGATCGAGGGTGCTGGCGCCGGTGATCATGCAGCCGGTCTGGTGGGAGTGCAGCCCCGTGAGCATCGCCGCACGCGCCGGCGAACAGTCGTTGGAGGCGGTGTAGTGGCGCAGGAAGCTGACCCCCGAGCGCGCGAGGCGTGCCATGTTCGGCGGGAGCGCCGCGGCGAGTCCCCCGGGCCCGAACCAGCGCGGCGTTCGCAGCT
>Ga0307372_10010110_pt1 | contig 12856 bp, 10 predicted proteins | sample OX1MG_FD_202533 | JGI IMG/M metagenome (GOLD analysis project Ga0307372, IMG submission 202533) | Soil microbial communities from Risofladan, Vaasa, Finland - OX-1 | ecosystem: Environmental > Terrestrial > Soil > Coastal area > Acid sulfate soil | place: Finland: Risofladan, Vaasa | collected...
CTCGACATTCTGGGCGGACCGGCGGAGCGCATTCTGTTTATCGACGACCGGCAGGAGAATGTGGCGGGCGCGGCAGCCGCCGGAATACGAGCCATCCGCTTTGAAGGCGCCGACGTACTGCGGCGCCAGCTCGTGAGTTTGGGAGTCTTTGAGGAACCGGCAATGGAGGTTGTATGCAACTGGGATTGATCGGCTTGGGCAAGATGGGCGGCAACATGGCCGAGCGCCTGAAGCTGGGCGGGCATCAGGTGGTCGGCTTCGACTTCAACGCCGACGCGGTGGCGCGTCTCACCGCCGGCGGGAATTTGGGCGTGTCCACTCTCGATGCCCTCGTCCAAAACCTGAAGGGCCGGAAAGCCATCTGGATCATGGTGCCGCAGGGCGATCCCGTCGACCAGACCATCGCCAAACTGGAGCCGCTCCTAAGCCCTGGCGACATCCTCATCGACGGCGGCAACTCGAATTACAAAGACACCATGCGCCGCCACAAGGAAGTCACCGCCAAGGGCTTCCATTTTGTCGACGTAGGCACCTCGGGCGGCGTATGGGGACTGAAAGAGGGCTATAGCATGATGGTCGGCGGCCTCAAGGAGCCGGTCGAATATCTGCGCCCCATCTTCGAAACGCTGGCGCCCGCCGCCAACAAGGGTTGGGGACACGTCGGTCCCGGCGGCGCGGGTCACTTCGTCAAGATGGTCCACAATGGCATCGAGTACGGTCTCATGCAGGCCTATGCCGAGGGCTTCACGGTGCTCGAAAAGAAAGAGGAATTCGGCCTGAACCTGCCGCAGATCGCCGATATCTGGCGCTACGGCAGCGTGGTGCGCAGTTGGCTGCTGGATCTCACCGCCGATGCGCTGGCCGGAAATCCCACGCTCGACGGCTTACAGGCCTACGTGGTGGACTCCGGCGAAGGCCGCTGGACGGTCTTCGAGGCCATCGACCTCAACGTCTCCGCGCCGGTCATCACCGAGTCGGTCATCCGACGCATCCGCTCACGCGAGGAAAACAACTTCACCGACCGGATGCTCGCCATCATGCGCAAGGAGTTCGGCGGCCACGCAGTGAAGGAGGGCTAGTGTACTGGGTCGTTAATTCGTTCAACAAAAGCGCTGTCATCCTGAGCGCAGTTTGTCGCGTTTTTTGCGACAAACTTAGTCGAAGGATCTGCGGTTTCACCGCCGGATTCTGCAATGAACTTCTGACTCAGGACACTAGTTGTCAGCTATCGGTGGTCAGTGGTCGGAGCTGTCGGTTGCTGTGTTTCTGCCCCTTTGTTGTCTGATTCATTCAATGAGGGTAAGAGTATCTCGCCTTCGGGGTTTGCGATTGTGCGGCACTCAATAAGAACAGGCGCGATCGACCGGCCACAAATCAAGCTAGAAGCTAGAAGCTAGGAGCTAAAAGCTACAGGAAAAGGAGACTAGGCAGACATGACCACAATACCCATGAGCGTCCGGCCCGAGGATCTTTCCCAGATTCCCCACGGCCAGGAGCGGATTCCCGATCCGGGGATTCTGGTGATCTTTGGCGCCTCGGGCGACCTCACCAAGCGCAAGCTGCTGCCGGCTCTGTTTCACCTGCAGCAGGCGGATCTGCTGCCCAAGGAATTTGCCATCGTGGGCGTGGCGCGACGCCAGTTGGCCAATGAGTTTGCCCAGGATATGCGCGAGGGCATCGTCGAGTTCGGCGGCGTCGACGCCGCTGATCCCAAGCTGGACGAGTTTGTCAGCCACATCGGCTACTTCGCGCTGAACTTCGATGATCCGGCCAGTTACGCCGGGCTGAAGGCGGAGTTGGAGCGCATCGACAAGGAGCGGGGCATCGGCGGCAACCGGCTCTTCTACCTGGCCACAGCGCCCGAGTTCTTTGCCGGCATTGTCGAGAACCTGGGCGCCCAGGAAATGGCGCAACCGGAGAAGGGGCTGGTTGCGGTAGTCATCGAGAAGCCCTTCGGCCACGACCTCGAGTCCGCGCGCGAGCTCAACCACCAGGTCAACGCCGTCTTCCACGAGAGCCAGGTCTTCCGTATCGATCACTACCTCGGCAAGGAAACGGTGCAGAATCTCCTCGTCTTCCGTTTCGCCAACGGCATCTTCGAGCCGATATGGAACCGCAACTACATCGACCACGTGCAGATTACCGTGGCCGAGACGCTGGGCGTGGAGGGGCGCGGGCCGTTCTACGAGAAGGCCGGCGCGCTGCGCGACGTGGTCCAGAACCACATGATGGAGCTGCTGAGCTTCGTGGCGCTGGAGCCGCCGTCGAGCTTTGAGGCCGACAGCGTGCGCCGCGAAAAGCTGAAGGTATGGCGGGCCATTCCGTCAATTCCCATCCTGAACGCCGTCCGCGGCCAGTACGGGCCGGGCATCGTGGAGGGCCAGCGCGTCGCCGGCTACCGCGACGAGGAGCGGGTCAATCCCGAGTCGGGCACGGAGACCTACGCGGCGATGCGCCTCGAGGTCGAGAACTGGCGCTGGGCCGGTGTTCCGTTCTATCTGCGTGCCGGCAAGCGCATGAAGAAGCGGGCCACCGAGATCAGCATTCAGTTCAAGCAGCCGCCGCTGCTCATCTTCAGCCGCCTGCAAACCAGCAATCCCTGCCAGGCGATTCAGCCCAACCTGCTCACCATCCGCATCCAGCCCGACGAGGGAATCTCGCTGCGCTTTGGAGCCAAGGTGCCCACCACCCCGGAGATGGCGGTATGCCCCGTCATCATGGACTTCGACTACGAGGCGGCTTTTGGCAAGTCCAGCGCCAATGGCTACGAGCGGCTGCTCCTCGACGCCATGCTCGGCGACCAGACCCTCTTCGCGCACCGCGACGGCGTCGAGACCACCTGGGCGCTCTTTACGCCCATTCTGCAAGCCTGGGCCTCCAAAAAGCCCGAAGTCTTCCCGAACTATTTCGCCGGATCCTGGGGACCCGAGTGCGCCGACCATCTGATGGAAGGCGACGGGCGGGCTTGGCGGAACGATCTGGGAAGAAAGGCATAAGAGGCAGCAAACAGGAAAGAGAACAGGAGGTTGGTGCCCACCTGCATAGCCGACCTGTAGCGGAGGAAACGGACGCGTTTGCAGAGGTTGTCTTTCACCACGCCCAATCCACCTCAGAAGACCCGTACCCCATCCTTGCGGCTTTTTTCTGTCGCAAGGGTGGGATGGCAAAGACCTCAACGAGCCACACCATCGGAACGTCTTGCTGAAGATATTGCTTCTCCCTAGGAGCGTGTCGGGGATACGGGTTAGCAGACCCCCAGGGCAATCGCATTTGAAATTGAATTGAACCGGGGCAGTTACTTACCGTAGCGGCGGTGAGGCCTGAAGTTTCTTGCAGGGGATTGGATGTCCAGCAGGAGCAGTTTGGTTCTTGTTGGGAGAGTCTTGAAGACCCGCGCAGCGGCAACGCAGCCCTGCATGACTTTCATGAGTTGCTGATGATAGCTCTTTGCTGCGTGCTGTGCGGCGGTCAGGGCGCGGTCGATATGGCGCTGTTTGCCGCAGCCAACGAGCCATTTCCGCGCAGTAATTCAAACGCGCCGGTTAGGACGATGACTACCTGTTCCGCCTCTTGGAGCTATTTTGAAATGCGATTGCCCTGGTCGCAATCCTGAAATTAACCGCAGAGGGAATCTATCCCCGATACACTCCTGGATCTGTGCCTGCAGAGTCTGATCTGCCTTAGTGTGCGGCTGTACCTTTGGTCGGCGGCTGTTCTGTCACTGTCTCGTCGCTGCGCATATCTCGCCCGCCAAAGCCGCACTTCCAGTCGCCGAACGCGGTGTGCCAACAGAGACCGGTATCCTGCGTGATGTGCTGGATCATGCAGTTTTTGCCCTTGTCGGTGCTATAAGTGAATTCACGCCGGCAACTGACAGAGGTGAAACTTCCCCGGATGGGATAAAACGGGAAATGGGAATCTGCGTCGCGTGCCATCAAATCCAGATGAAAGGGAATGGCATTACCGACCTGAACTTTTACATCGTCCATCAGCAGCACGGCTCTCGCTGCCTCGTTTCCAAAGCCATCTTCTTCGTGTTCGTAATTGCACATGGTCAATGCTTTGACCTCGGCGGCGGGCGGCGGCCCGTTTTTCGCGGCCTGCACTTCGGGACACTCGATCGGCGCGCGCGTTCCATATTTTGCCGCCGCATCCTTGGCGCTGAGCGCGCTGGCGGGCGCGGCAAAGAACGGCGCCGATGCAACAAGAATTGTTAGAACCACGGGCAGGATAAGCGTTTTCATCCTTGCTCTTCCGATTTTCGTCCAGATCATTTCCATCTTTTTATCCCTTCAATATCCATGTGTCTAACGGGGCGAAACGCGGCCTTGGCGATATTTCCACTGGCACTTGGCCGGGCGCGGCACCGGGCGTTTGGTTAAATGGCGAATGTCGATGCCCTTGGGGTGGCAATGGGGAAAGTGCTGCCTCTGCGCGTATCCGCGCAGAGGCGGCCTTTCAGTTGCCGCCGCCAGGGGCAATTACGTTTCCACCGCCGGGCGCAATCACATTTCCGCCGCCAGCCGCGATTACGTTTCCACCGCCGGCCGCAATCACGCCATTGGCCTGAACCATCCGCAGAATCCCGCTGGACATCAGGCTGCTGAACAGATTCGGTGGGGTGGCCCGCTGGTTCATAAATCCGGCCGATTTCACGGCCCCGTCAAAGAAGAGTTGGTTGCTGGAAGAGGCGTTGCAATCCCAGACGAAAACCGGGCGTCCGTAGCCGAGGCCGCCTTGGACATCGAGGCAGCCATTGCCGTAGGCCTTGGTTTGGATCTGGCCCGTGGAGTTCAAGTACCAGTCCTGCGTGATCGCGTTGTTGCACCCCGCGATCCGCACAGCGCCGTGCAGCCCGCCGCTGGCGTCGAGGCAGCCGCCGCCGGCGTGCAACACATAGGCGTTTCGCGGATAGTAATACTTCACCCACGCGTTCGCGCCGGGCGTGCATTGTTCTGCCGCCAAGCCGCCGCCGCTCCGGGTCAGGCAGTAAGCATTCCTCCCGTCGGTGGCGGCCAGTGCCTCGGGCTGCACAGCGCGGGATGTCGGCTGCGCCGGATGGAATGCCGCTTGCACTTTGTTGACCAGGTCCGCATAGCTCGACCACTGGCCGCCGCCATAGCGGTGGATATCGCATTCACCGGATCTGCCGGACCCGTTCGGGGCGCGGCCGGTCACTTGCTTGATCGCGCTTGTGACCCACGCGTCTTGGCAATTGCCGGACGCTGCCGTCGCACCGCCGAAATGCGCGCGCACCTTATTGACGAGATCCTGGTAGCTGCTCCAGTGCCCGCCACCGTAGTTTTGGATATTGCAGTCTCCGTACCCGCCAGACCCGTTCGGCGCGTGGCCAGTAACCTGTTGTACAGCCTGGTTGACCCACGGGTCGCCGCATTGTCCTGCAATAGCGGAGTTGGAGACACACAAAGCTAGTGCCGCAAAGGCACAAGCATATAAGACTCGATTCATTGGACAGCGCCTTTCACCCGATGCCGGTCCTCAATTTTGAATCGGTCACCACAATCCGGTTGGCTTTTTGTTGTGTCTATTACCACTAACACAAAATTCTTTGATTGTCGCTAGTACTACAGGGTTACAAAGCTGAAGTCCGGCCGGGACATTGTGATTTTCGCCAATGTTTTCGCGGTTTGCGGCATGTGACGTTCCATTTCTGTCAACTCTCCAGATTCGGCGCAACATGCTGACCCTGCGTGACTTGCCATTTTGTAACACTGTAGCACTTAAGAGTTTGTCGGAGATTTGACCCTCAAATTTCGTAACTCTTTTTGATCCGAATAGTTTACAGAATTAATTTATGTACGCTTTTGTTAAGCGCAAAAAAATCTATTTCCGACCAACTCCTGGAGTGTGTTTCAAAAGCCTCTTTTGTAGCAGGGGCACGACTTTAGTCGTTTCGAAAAGGGCCGAAAAACAAAGGCCCCCCTGCGGGACTTCAAGTGATGCCCGCTCAGCCATTGTTGAAGCACACTCACTAATTTCCTTCAGTTTTCGGAGTCGGTACCCCGAGCGCATCCACCCGCCACAGAACGAAACAGGCCGGAACTCCTCTCAGGAGTTCCGGCCCGTTTTGTTGGGGGCAACCGGACGTTTAGGAGCAGCCAGTAAAGGCAAGATTGGCTGTTCCGGCCAGGGGCGAACCCGCCAGCGTGATAGCGGACGATATTTTTTCGGCCGGGCTGCAATCCGGGCTGGTCGTCGAGCCGGTCACGGTTGCGTTTCCATCCACCAGGTAGACGGGCACCGGATTCGGCTGATTCAGAGTGGCTCCGCTTGAGGACCACATACCGATGTACGCGCCGCTCGCCTGGGTCTGGAGCGTGTAGTTGATGCAGTAGGCGGTGGCGGGGTTGCAAGCCGGGGTCTGGGACGCGTTCGTGGTGGTGACAAGCATGTTCGATCCGCCGGTTTGTGTCCCGGTCGTCGGCAACAGAATGGTGTAGTCCACCTTGTTGATCGTCTCCAGAACGCTCAGATACGCGTCGATGGCCACGCCGGTGCTGCCGCTACTCACCGAAGTGACCTGGCCCGTGATGGTAGCCGTGGACAAGGCCGCGGTGGTTGCGGTTGCCGACGCATTCAGCGCCACCGTGCCCACGGCGCTGCCGATATTCACGCCGGTCACAATGGACGGAGCAAACAGGATGCCGGAACTGCTGCCGGTGACAACCACGTCATAGGGCTTGGACGTATCCCCGACCACCAGCGGACAGATGACCCAGGTACCGTCGGAGGCGGTGCTTGTGGACTGCAGAATGCGATCGATCGGGTTGCCGTTCGCATCGGTACCGCTCGGCTGCTCCAGCGCTACCATGGCGCCGGCTACGGGCTTGCCCGTTGCATCAACCACTTTTCCGTTCACGGAGACGGCGGTGGTCTTTACCTCAGCGGCATGCAGAACGGGTTTCAGACGGAATTGCACATTGCCCTGCTGCATGTTCCCCTCCTGCACGATGGACTCGCAGGTAAGGAAGTCGATGTCGAGATCCTTGGTTTGCCCCGCCGCAATCGTGAATCCTCCTGAAGCGATCTGCCCCGAGGGAATCTTGATCCCGGTCTGCGCTTCGCTGGAGAGCAGCAGCGGGTGGGGGGTGGCCGGGTCCGACGTCAGCATCACGCAGTTGGCCGCGTTGCCGCACTTATTGCCGGTCACCGTCGCTGTGTTCGGGGCCAGCATCAGCCGAATTTGCTGATAGGTCCCTGCCTGGAGCTCAAGCGCATCGCCCAGCGTGGCCAGGAAACATTGGTTGCTGGCCTGGCCCAGCAGATTGATCTGCATGGGGGTTTTGGAGAGATTGGGGGTCAAATCCACCCAGCCGCTGTCGGTGTCGCTCGCCGTCGCGCTCACATTGGCCTTGACATCGGTGATCGTTACCCACACAGCCGAATACGGCCCACCCGGTGCCTGGCAGGTTGCCGGGTCGCTTACCATCACGCTCACCTTGCCCATGCCGGACGCTGGCGTGCTCGAACTGCTGCTGCACGCTACCACAACAATGGCTGCTATCAGCAGGCAGCCCAGAACAGCCGTCAATTTCCAAATGCTCCGCATTGAATCGTCTCCGCTTTCCTTACCCATGGCTTTCCTCCGGTGTTTTCTCTCCGGCACCGATCAAGAACCAAAGCACACATCACACACATCAATAAGAACTGTAGTATCGCAAAAGAGTTGTTTCTATCGTGGACAAAACTTTCGCGAGGTAACAGTGGTAACGAAAGTAACGGCGGCAGAGTGAGGGCCGCCCCCCCTACTCCCGTATGATTTTAACGAAGACACCGTCGGGAAGCTCGCCATCCAGCAGGTGAACGACCCCGCCCTTCACGTAGCCTTCCAGAATCTGCCGGCCGGGCTTAGGCCCTGCCGGCGTCTTCTCCCCTTGCGGCGCGGACCCGGGCAGCCCGCCCTCCTGCCGGCTCACCGCCTTGCCGCTTTGCTGACTTGCTCCCCTTCCCATCCCCTTATCCATAGCCTCGTTCGCCAGGCGGTCTGCCTCCTGGTTGCCGCCGCGGAGGGTATGCCGCATCTCGAAGCGCTCCAGTTGGGCGGCGCGGCGTTTCGCTTCCTCCCACAGGGGACGCAGGGCCGGGCTGGCCACCTTGTACCGGCCCTTCATCTGGTTGACCATCAGCTCGGAGTCGGAGACAACACGGAGGCGTCTCGCATTGTGCTCGTTGGCCCACGCCAGCACCGCTAGCAGGCCGGAATACTCGGCGTAGTTGTTGGTCTGGCGGCCGAGAAACTGGCTCAGCCGCGCCACCACCCGGCCCTGGGAGTCCTCAATCACAGCGCCGTAGCCCGCCGGACCGGGGTTGCCGCGCGAGCCCCCGTCGCAGTGGGCCGTGTACCAATCGGCCCCCATATCGGCGGCCAAGGGAGTAGATCCTTCAAACAGGTTTCCGTCCATCGTCTTCCAGTCTATCTGGATTCACCCGCGAGGGCCCATGGGCGGCCCAAGGCTCCGGTAACTGCGGGCATTGGATTACCAATGCCTCTATTCCGCGTCTATTTCCAGCAAGGAAACAATTCATCCCGCTCGGAACGGAGAGTTCGATGGCAGCGGATGCGGCGCTTTTTCCCATTGTCCCGATTGAGGGCTCAGTTCCCTTAGCATGGCCGGGCGCTCGGAAGGTACAATCTTCCCCAGAGATGGCTGCGCCGACGGCAATGGGCGGAACGAATCGGGACGGAACCAGCCGCGGGCGGGACCGCTTGCAGGAACGTGTGCCTGAGGTGGAGTTGATCCGCGAGGCGCAAGCGGGTTCGCGCTCCGCGTTTGATGCATTGGTGCGCCAGTATGAGCATCAGGTGCTGCGCCTTGCCCTGCACCTGACGGGTTCGGAGCACGATGCCGAAGACATCTACCAGGAGGCCTTCCTCAAAGCCTACCGGTACATCGGAAATTTCCGCTTCGAGTGCTCGTTTTATACGTGGATCTATCGCATTGTGACCAACCTCTGCCTCGACCAGTTGCGGAGGCGCAAGACCCGCCGCGAGGATCGCTCCGTTGTAATGGATCACTCCGGCGAAGAGATTGACCTGTTGGCTTCGGTCTCCGATGAGCGGTCGTATTCAAACCCCGCCAAGGAGCTTGACCGCAAGCAGTTGGGAGAAAAGATTCAGGCGGCGCTGAGCAAACTCACGCCACGGGAACGCATGGTTTTTGAACTGAAGCACTACCAGGGTCTGCGGCTGCGGACCATTGGCGAACTGTTGAACACCACGGAAGAAACCGCCAAAAATACGCTTTTCAGGGCGACCAAAAAGTTAAGGGCCCAGTTGGCGGAGTTACGTTAGAACGCCCTCCGTGCAATTCCGGGATGGGATGCGGATTTTTTAGAGGGCGCATGGAATCATTTCTGAGGCTGGAAGGACGTAGAGATGAACTGCGAAGTTGCACACGAACGAATCGTGACGTCGGCCTACGGAGAGTTGCCGGACGAACAGGCGCACGAGCTGGAGCGGCACATGACCGGTTGCCCGGATTGCAGTACAGAGCGGGAGCAGATGTTGGCTCTCAAAGTGCTCATGGATGCGGACCCGGTCATCGATCCTGGCCCCAATCTCATCGCCCGGTCGCGTCTTCGGCTTGAGGAAGCGCTGGATGCGCTCCCTCCGCAACGCTGGTATGAGCGCCTCGAGCAGCGCCTAAGGAACAACTTTGCCGGTATGCGGGCGGCGCCCGTGGCCGCGTGCCTGCTGCTGGCGGTAGGAGTCGGAGCCGGCGGCTTCGGCGGCTACAGGCTTGCTCTCAAGCAGACTGTGCAGTCGCCCGGCGGCGCTGCCGCAATCCCCGTCAATGCCAAGGCTTCGCTGCAAACCGCGGACACGCCTCAGCTCTCCAACGTCACCACCATCTCCAGCATTGTGCGGCAGCCCAACAGCAATATTGTGGAAGTGCGCTTCAGCCAGTTGGTGCCGGAGCGTGTCCAGGGTTCCCTGGACGACCCGGCCATCCGTCAGTTGCTCATGCTGGCGTCTGAGAACGGGGCGTCGCCCGGTCTGAGGGACGACTCGGTGGGGCTGCTCGCCGCCGAGTGCCGCGCCGCGCACGGCTGTCAGGGGGTGGGCATCCGCAATGCGCTGATGGTCGCCCTCCGCTACGACAGAGACGCCAGCGTCCGCAGGAAGGCGCTGGAGGGCCTGCGGCCGTATGTGGCCCAGGATATACGCGTCCGCAACGCGGTGCTGGAGGCTCTGCTCTACGACTCCGACCCGCAGATCCGAACGGCGTCCATTAACATGCTTGAGCCGGTGGAAGCCGATACCAGCGTTCGGCAGGTGCTGTATGCGGTGGCCAATTCCGACAACAATCCCCAGATTCGGAATGTCTCCCGGCAGGTTCTGAGCCGGGTCCCGGAGATTCAGTAAGATTTGCGGACTTCCCGTTGACCGCTCCGTTCGAATGAGTGCGGGCCGGGAAGAGAGGAACGCGGGAGTGAATGAGATGAAACACTTGGCGAGGCCGTGCAGATGCCTTGGGCTGGCTCTCATCTTGGGAGCGGGGTCGGGGCTGGCGATGGCGCTGCCCGCGGCTCCAGTGCGCGTCGGCGGTATCGAACCGCTGCTGCACGATCCCATTCCGTTGCTGCATTCGAGTCCGCAGGGTTACCTGGGGGTGGGCTTGGCGGACGTCGACCAGGAAAAGGCCCAGGAGCTGAAGCTCCGCGATGCGCGGGGCGCTCTCATCACCGTCATCGATCACGACGCGCCCGCCGGAAAAGTTGGCCTGCAAGTCAACGACGTGGTGCTCGCGTTGGACGGCAAAGACGTCAAGAACGCCGGCCAGTTGCGAAAGATGCTCAAGGAAACGCCTCCGGGCCGCACCGTCAGCATCGAGATCAGTCGCGACGGCAATCTCCAGACGCTGCCCGTCACGTTGGCCGGCCGCAAGGCCGTGGAGCACGACGTGTGGACCACGATTGGCAACGGCGGGGATCTCTTTACGCCAGCTCCGGGGATGGGCATGCTTTCCACCGGCGGAGGCAACACGCCCTCTTCCTCCGGCGGATTCCATCTGCCCTTCTTCGGCAGCAGCCTGAACGTGGGCGTCCTGGTTGAGCCGCTCACCTCGCAGATGGCTGAGTACCTGGGCATAACCAGCGGATTGATGGTCAAGCAGGTAGCGCGCAAAAGCGAGGCTGCGCTGGCCGGATTCCGCGCCTTCGACGTCATTCTCAAGGTCGGCGCCGAGGCCGTGACAAATGTCTCGGGCTGGGACCGCGCACTGCGTGCCAATCGGGGTAAGCCCGTGCAGGTTACGATCCTGCGCGACAAGAAGCAGCAGACGCTCATGCTGCTGGTCGACTCGAAGCGAGGCCGCGGGCAACTCCGGGAGCCTCTTCCTTCCGGCAAGAGATCGTCAATCGCAGAGGCCGACTCCGGCCCCGGCCCCGGCTATTGACCAGCCGCCCGAGAGCCTGAAGGACGAGAACTTCCAGTTCGACCAAAAGCAGATAGACGATCTATGCAAAAACCTCCAACTCGCTCCTGAGCAGGTCGACCGGCTGAGGGAACAGATCGAACATTTCAAACGCCAGATGGAGGAGATGACGGCGCTTCGCTCTGGCAACTGCGTTTGAGCATTTGAAATTCAAGCTGTGAGGCGGGCGCCGCCGGAACTACCGGTTGGCGCCTTTACTGTGTTTGGAACAGCAGCCAGGCAGCCTTCGATACAATTCCCCCGTGCGAGGATTTCGCGCCACATCCGCCTCTCGCATCAGGAAGGGATAGATCGTATGGGCCGCTTGACGCGCCGCCGCTTTCTCGTCACCGCCTCCACCGTTGCCGGAACCCTGCCGCTGGCGCGGCGCTTGGGGCTGGCTGAGACAACCCACCGCGAACCGGACAACCTGAAGCTCTGGTACACGCAACCCGCCTCGCAGTGGGTCGACGCCCTGCCCATCGGCAATGGTCGCCTCGGCGCCATGGTCTTTGGCGGAGGCGCCATCGGCCCCATCCATCCCAAAACGCTGAAGCCGAACTATGTCTCCGAGCCTGTACCCACCGATCCCGCCAAAGAAACCCTGCAGCTCAATGAGGACTCGCTCTGGTCGGGGATGCCGGTGGACGGCAACAACCTCGACGCCAAGAATCATCTCGCCGCCATCCGCCAGGCCGTGCTCGAGCAGAAGGACTACCACCTCGCCGACAAGCTCTGCTGCAAGCTGCAAGGCCTGTTTGCCGAAGCCTACCAGCCCATCGGCAGCCTGCACGTAGATTGCACGCATGACGGTGAAGTGACCGGCTATCGCCGCGAGCTGGATCTGCGCACGGCGCTGGCAACTACACGCTACACGGTGGACGATGTGGAGTTTGAGCGCACGGCGTTTTCCTCCGCGCCCGATCAGGCCATCGTGCTGCGCATCGCGGCAAGCAAGCCGGGCGCGCTCAACGCGAACATCTGGATGGATGGCCCGCTGGCCAAGGCGGTCGAGGCCCTGGGCGGCAACCTCTTGCTGCTGACAGGCAAAGCCGCCAAGCACATCGCCGGAGCCGGCCATCCCGGCAGCGAACAGCCGGTTGTGCTCTCCGACGCTCCCGGCGAAGGCATGTACTATGCCGCCATGGTCGATGCAAAAGCCGAGGGCGGGCATGTGTCGCCGGATGGAAACAAGCTGAGCGTGCGCGGCGCCACCGCCTGCACGCTGGTGCTGACCATGGCCACCGGCTACCGCGGATACGACCAGAAGCCCGACACCCCGCAGAGTGAAGTAAACGCGCGTGCCCGCCGTCAACGGGATGCGGCGATGAAACTCAGTTATGCCGCCTTGCGCGAAAGGCACGTGGCGGACCATCGCAGACTCTTCGAGCGCGTCTCGCTCACGCTGGGACCGCATG
>Ga0307372_10010111_pt1 | contig 12854 bp, 10 predicted proteins | sample OX1MG_FD_202533 | JGI IMG/M metagenome (GOLD analysis project Ga0307372, IMG submission 202533) | Soil microbial communities from Risofladan, Vaasa, Finland - OX-1 | ecosystem: Environmental > Terrestrial > Soil > Coastal area > Acid sulfate soil | place: Finland: Risofladan, Vaasa | collected...
TGGTTACGACTACATCATCGTGCACGATCCTCAGCCTGCCGCGCTGCTCAGCATCCACGGCAAAGGCGACGCCCGCTGGGTCTGGCGCTGCCACATCGACACCTCCGAGCCCAACGCGGAGACGTGGTCCTTCCTGCGGCCGTACCTCGCGGGGTTCGACGCCGCGGTGTTCACCATGCCGCAGTTCGTGCCGCCCGACCTGCCGGTGCAGCGCGTCGAGAGCATCGCCCCGGCCATCGACCCGCTGAGCCCCAAGAACCTCGACCTCGACGTCGAGACCGCGCGCCAGATCCTCGACTGGATCGGGGTGGATCTGCCGGGGCGGCTGGTCACGCAGGTTTCTCGCTTTGACGCGTGGAAGGACCCGTTGGGGGTCCTTGCCGCCTACCGTCTCGTGCGTCGGGAGATCCCCGAACTGCAGCTGGCGCTCGTCGGGTCGATGGCGCTCGACGACCCCGAGGGCTGGGAGGTCTACGCGGAGGTGTCCGAGCACGCCGCCGAAGATCCGCTGGTTCACCTCTACACCAACCTCACCGGGGTCGGCAATGTCGAGGTCAACGCGTTTCAGCGTCTCTCGGAGGTGGTCGTGCAGAAGTCGATCCGCGAGGGCTTCGGACTCGTCGTCTCGGAGTCCCTGTGGAAGGGGACCCCTGTTGTGGCGGGGCGCGCCGGCGGCATCCCGATGCAGATGCCCGGCGATCTCGGCGGCCTGCTGGTCGACTCCGTCGAGGAGTGCGCGACGGCGATGTTGAGGCTCTTGAACGACCGGGAGCTGGCCGCGCGGCTCGGGCGCAGCGGCCGCGAGCATGTGCGCGAGCACTTCCTGCTCCCGCGCCTGCTGATGGAGGAGCTCAGGCTGCTGTCGACGCTCGCCGGCTGAGCGCCCCGAGATCCCGCTCGCCCCGCGGGTCAGATCGTCTCGGGGATCATCTCGATGGCCCCGCACGGGCATTCGGCGACGCAGATCCCGCAGCCCTTGCAGTAGTCGAGGTCGAACGCGTAGCCGTCGGCCTCGGGGACCTTCAGGACGGCGTTGTCGGGGCAGACGCCGTAGCAGTTGTCGCAGCCGAAGCAGTTGCCGCAGCTCAGGCAGCGACGCGCCTCGAACAGCGCCGTGTCCTCGTCGAGCCCCGTGGTGACCTCGTCGAAGTTCGACTGCCGGCGGATCGCGTCCAGCTGGGGCGCCACCGTCTTTGGCGCGTCAGCGTAGTACCAGACGTTGAGCTTGTCGAAGCTCGCGAGCTCCCCCTCGGGGGGGTGGACGAACTCGGTGCCGCGCAGCCAGGCGTCGATGTTGCGCGCGGCCTGCTTGCCGTGGCCGACCCCGACCGTGACGGTGCGCTCGGCCGGCACCATGTCGCCGCCGGCGAAGATTCCCTCGTGGCCGGTCATCATCTGGGCGTCGACGGCCACGACGCCGTCCTCGATACGCAGGCCGGGAACTCCGTCGAGCAGCGAGAGGTCGGCCTCCTGGCCGAGTGCGAGCACGAGCGAGTCGGCTGCCAGCTCCTCCGTCTCTCCGGTCGGCTGGGGGAAGCCGGCCTCGTCAAGCTCCATCTTCTCCAGCAGCAGCCGGCCCTCGTCGACGTGCTTGATGGTGGAAAGCCACTTCATCAGCACGCCCTCTTCGAGCGCCTCCTGCACCTCGAAGTCGTGCGCGGGCATCCGGTCGCGCGTGCGCCGGTAGACGACGATGGCCTCGCTTGCCCCCAGGCGCCGCGCCGTGCGCGCGGCGTCCATCGCCGTGTTGCCACCGCCGTAGACGACGACACGACGGCCGAGCAGCGGGCGCTCCTCGCCCTCCATGCCGCGCAGCATCGTGACGGCGTCGAGGATGTGCGCCGCCTCCCCGGCGGGGATGTACGCCCGTTTGCCGATGTGCGCGCCCACGGCGAGAAAGGTGGCGTCGAAATCGCCGTCGCGCATGTCGTCGAGGATGCTGGTGACCTTCGTGTCGCACTCGAGGGTGATCCCGAGGTCGAGGATCCGCTGGATCTCGGCGTCCAGCACGTCGCGCGGCAGCCGGTAGCGCGGGATGCCAAAGCGCATCATGCCTCCGGCCATCGGCCCGGCTTCACGGATCGTCACGGCGTGCCCGCGGCGCGCCAGCTGGTAGGCGGCGGACAGGCCCGACGGGCCCGCACCGACGACCAGCACGCGCTTGCCGCTCGGCTTGGCGTCGACCGTGAGTTGCCAGCCCCGCCGGATCGCCTCGTCGCCCAGGAAGCGCTCGACGCCGTGGACGCCGACGGTCTCGTCGAGCTGGCTTCGATTACAGGCGGTCTCGCAGGGGTGGTAGCACACGCGTCCCATGACCGCCGGCAGCGGGTTGTCGCGGACGAGCTCGCGCCACGCCGTCTCGTAATCACCGGACTCAGCGTGGTAGAGCCACTGCTGGATGTTCTCGCCCGCCGGACACGCGTGGTTGCACGGCGGCAGGCGGTGGACATAACGCGGCCGTTGGTCGCGCCAGGATCCGGTCTTGTTCGCCAGGCTCGAGCCAACATCGAGGGTTATCGCGAACGGCTTGTTCATCAGCGAACACCGTCCGTGGCGCCCAGCAGGCCGAAGCGGCGGATGTTGCGGTCCGCCCCCGCCTGGATCCGCGCGATCACGTCGCTGCGCGGCTCCGGCGCGAACAGGTGCGCGAAGCGCTTCTGCAGCCGCAGGTAGTCCTCCACCGGCACCTGCCGGCGAATCTTCGAAACGCCCGTGACCTCGCCGTCGCGCGCCTCGAAGACCGGAAAGATGCCGGTCTCCTTGGCCAGGCGCGCGATCCGGATCGTGTCCTCCGAGGCACTCCCCCAGCCGAGCGGGCAGGGGACGAAGACATGCAGGTAGCGCGCGCCGCGGATCTCCATCGCCGTTTGGACCTTCGCCTCGAGGTCGCGCAACTCGGCCACGGTGGCGGTGGCGACATAGGGGATCTCGTGCGCCATCGCGATCAAGGGAGCGCTCTTGCCCTGGCCGAATGCGTTCCCCGGCTCAGGACCGACGGCCTGGGTCGTGGCCGTGCGCGCGGCGGGCGGAGTCGCCCCCGAACGCTGCACGCCGGTGTTCATGTAGGCCTCGTTGTCGTAACAGATGTAGAGCACGTCGTCGTTGCGTTCGAACATTCCCGACAGGCACGCGAACCCGATGTCCACCGTGCCGCCGTCGCCACCCTGGCCGACGACCCGCACGTCCTCGCGGCCCTGTGCGCGCAGCGCCGCGGCGATCCCGGTCGACACCGCCGGCGCGTTGCCGAACAGCGAATGGATCCACGGAATCCGCCACGAGGTCTCCGGGTAGGGGGTGGAGAACACCTCGAGGCAGCCGGTCGCGTTCGCCGCGATCATCCGGCCGGCGGTGGCGCGCATGGCCGCGTCCAGCGCGTAGCGCGCGCCGAGTGCCTCGCCGCAGCCCTGGCAGGCGCGGTGCCCGCAGGTGATCGAGTTCGTGCGCTGCTCGTCGGCCTGGACCGAGCGCTGGTGGGGGTCGAGCAGGCGGTTGCCGACGGCGAAGCTGCCGGTCTGATAGAAGCGGATCGTTGGCGCCGTCATGCTCGCCGGCCTCTCATACCGGGCCGGCCGCGACCGGGCCGACGTCGCGCAGGATGTTCTCGGCGTGAGGACCGGACGCAGGTGAGGCGCCCATCCGCTCGAGCTCGCGGTTCACGACACCCCAATCCATGTCGAGGAAGGTCAACGGCGCGAGGCGATCGGCGATCGCCTCGGCGAACAGCCCGTGCAGCGATGCCTTGGTGATCGGCCGTCCGCCGAGGCCGGCGATGACGGTGTAGTCGCGGAGTGAGATGCCGGCCAGCGCCATGCGCACGTTCGCCGTGACGATCCCGCCGATCCCGACGGCGAGCGCCTTCTCGAGGACCACGACGCGCCGCGCGTGTTCGAGCGCCGCGCGGAGCGGTTCGAGCGGGAACGGACGAAACGACGTGATTCCGACGGCGCCGATCTTGACGCCCCGCTCGCGGAGCTCGTCGACGGTGTCCTTGATCGTCCCGAGCACCGAGCCGAGCGCGACGACGATCGTCTCGGCGTCCGCGGCGCGGTATGAGCGGATCAAGCCGCCCGAATCGCGGCCGAACGCCTGCTGGAACTCGGCGGCGATCTGCGGAATCAGCTCGAGCGCCTGCATCTGCTTGGCGTGCGCGAGGTACTTGACCTCCATGAACGCCTCGGGACCGACCATCGCGCCGATCGATACCGGGTCGTCGGGGTCGAGCGACTGGCGTGGCGCGAAGGGCGGCAGGAAGGCGTCGACCTGGGCCTGGTCGGGCACGTCGACGCGTTCAACGGCGTGCGTGAGGATGAATCCATCCATGCAGACCATCACCGGCGTGGACAGTGCCTCGGCCAGGCGGAAGGCCTGGATGTGGAGGTCGAGCGCCTCCTGGTTGGTCTCGGCGTAGAGCTGGATCCAGCCGCAGTCCCGCTGGGACATCGAGTCGCTGTGGTCGTTCCAGATGTTGATCGGCGCGCCGATCGCGCGGTTGGCGACGGTCATCACGATCGGCAGACCCAGGCCCGCGGCGTTGTAGAGGGCCTCGACCATGTAGAGCAACCCCTGGCTCGCCGTCGCCGTGTAGGCCCGTGCGCCGGTCGCGCAGGCGCCGATCGCGACCGACATCGCGGCGAACTCGGATTCGACGTTCACGAACTCGCAGGGCGCGAGCTGCCCGGTCTTCACGAGCTGCGAGAGGTTCTCGACGATGTGCGTCTGGGGCGAGATCGGATAGGCACAGATGACCTCGGGCCGGCACAGCGCCACCGCGTCGGCCACTGCGCGCGAGCCCTCAACCTGACGCAGCACCGCTCAACTCCGCCATCTCGACTGCGACCCAGGCATGCGCTGCGCGCGCCGCCGCCACGTTTCCCTCGCCGACCGCCCCGCTGAAACGCTCGCGGATCGCACCGGCCACAGCGTCGAGCGAGATCAACCCGCTGAGCGCAGCGAAGCCGCCGAGCAGCGCGGCATTGGCGACCGGGCGCCCGGTGTGCTCGCGGGCGAGCTCGCCGGCGGGCACGGTCAGCAGGCGCTCATGGCGGAACCCCGTCACGAATTCTCCGAGGCCGAGCTCGTCGAAGCTCTTCGTCGTGTTGATCAGCATGAACCCGTCGGGCGCCAGCCCGCCAAAGACGTCGACCTGGTGCAGCAGGGTGGGGTCCTGGATGATCAGTGCGTCGGGCTCCATCACCGGTTCGCGAAGACGGATCTCGTGATCGTCGATCCGGCAGAACGAGACGACCGGAGCGCCCATGCGCTCCGAGCCAAAGCTCGGGAAGGCCTGCGCATGGCGTCCTTCGTTGAACGCCGCGACGGACAGCATCTCCGCTGCGGTCACCACGCCCTGGCCGCCACGACCGTGGATCCGGACCTGGAACATCGTCTAGCGTGAACGGCTTCCCGCGGGAGGCCGCTCGGAGCGTGCTGCGGGCCGCGAGGCAGCGGCTGCGACGGGAACTGGGCTGGCGATGCGCACGTCGTCCTCCGGAATCGCGGGCTCGGGACAATCCATGGCCCGATTCACAGTCAACCGCGCGGCCCTCCAGACCACTACCGCAGTCCCCACTGAACAGTCTCCGTAGTTCTTACGCATGACGCGATCGACGGGCGCGCGTAGCTTGCTTGCAGTAGGACGCAGTCATCGGCAGACGACAGGAGGACACGTAGATGCCCACGCGAGTCGCAATCAACGGCTTCGGCCGCGTCGGGCGCAGCGTCCTACGCGCCGCCTTCGAAAAGGCAGCCGACTTTGAGATCGTCGCGGTCAACGACGTCGCGGACGCCGCGACGCTGGCGCATCTGCTGCGTCACGACTCCATCTACGGGGCGTTCCCCGCGGCGGTGGAGTCGACTCCGGGAGAGCTGCTGGTGGCCGGCCGCCCGATCCGGGCGCTCGCGGAGTCGCTCGTCGCGAATCTGCCGTGGCGCGAGCTGGGAGTGGACGTGGTGATCGAGTCCACGGGCCGCTACCGCACCCGCTCGGCGGCGTCCGAGCATCTCGCGGCGGGTGCCCGCAAGGTGATCGTCTCGGCCCCGGGCAAGGGGCCCGAGCCGCTCGACGCGACCGTGGTGATCGGCGTCAACTTCGACGAGGTCTACGACCCCGAGCGTGACCAGATCATCAGCAACGCGTCGTGCACGACCAACTGCCTGGCGCCGGTGGCGAAGGTGCTGCACGAGACGGTCGGCATCCGCCACGGCCTGATGACCACGATCCACGCCTACACCTCCGACCAGAACCTGCTCGACGGCCCACACAAGGATCTGCGGCGCGCGCGGGCTGCCGCGTTGAACCTCGTGCCGACCTCGACCGGGGCGGCCAAGGCCCTTGGCCTGGTGATCCCGGAGCTCGACGGTCGGCTTGCCGGCTTCGCCATCCGCGTGCCGACGCCGACCGGCTCGATCGTCGACCTCACCGTGGAGGCCGAGCGCGCCACGAGCGTCGAGGAGGTCAACGCGGCGTTCCGCGAGGCGGCCGGTGAGGGCTCGCTGTACGGCATCCTGCGCTACACCGAGGACCCGATCGTCTCGAGCGACATCGTGGGGTCTCCGTTCTCGGCGATCTTCGACGCCGGGCTGACGAGCGTCATCGACGACACCCAGGTGAAGGTCGTCGCCTGGTACGACAACGAGTGGGGCTATTCCAATCGGCTTGTCGATCTTGCGGCGAGAGTCATGGAGCGCGTGCCCGTCACGGCGTAGTCACATTTCCGCTCACGCCTACGCGGTCAGCCTGTAGCCTCGCAACATGCGCGTGCAGCGTCGCAATATGAGCGAAGTCGCGAGGCGCCCGCAGTGAGGGTGATCTCCGAGCAGCAGCTCGACCAGGTTCTGGGTGAGTTGTCGATCTTGGAGCCGCGGGTCGTCGCGAGCGGCAACCACGCCACTCCCGGCGTTCTGCTGGGTGCGCTGGAGCGGACGCTGGAGCGCTACCGGTTGTTCATGCTCGCGGCCGAGGGCCCGCTGCCGGCACGCGAGGGCGTGATCTTCGAGACACCGTTCGTCGGGCCCGGCATGCGGGACGCCGGCGAACGGCTGGACTACCTGCCGATGCGCCTTTCACTGGTACCCAGGCTGTTCGCGACGATCCGCCCTCCAGATGTCGTGCTGCTGCACACCTCGACTCCGCGGGAAGGAAGGGTCTCGCTCGGGATCGAGGTCAACATCCTCGTTGCCGCCGTCGAACAGGTTCGTGCGCGTGGCGGCCTGGTCGTCGCGCAGCTGAACCCCCGCATGCCCTACACCTTCGGCGACAGCGAGCTGGATGAGGACCTGATCGATGTCGCGATCGAGGTCGAGCACGAGCTCCGCTCGCCGCAGGCCGGTGACGGGCAGGAGCAGGCTGAGCAGATCGCCGAGTTCGTCGCGGCACTCGTTGACGACGGGTCCACGCTGCAGCTGGGCATCGGCCAGATCCCCGACGCAACGCTGCGCGCGCTCGCCGGCCGGCGGGAGCTCGCGATCTGGTCGGAGATGATCAGCGACGGCGTCATGGAGCTCGACCGCCACGGAGCGCTGGATCCGACACGTCCGGTCATCTGCTCATTCCTGTTCGGCTCGCCCGAGTTCTACGAGTGGGTCGCCGAGAACCCCAGGCTGCGGATGACCCGTACCGAGACGACCAACGACCCCACCCACATCGCCGCCCACCACGGGATGGTCTCCGTGAACGCCGCTCTGCAGCTCGACCTTTCCGACCAGGCCGGGGCCAGCCACGTCGGCGGACGCCTGTACTCGGGTTTCGGCGGCCAGCCGGACTTCGTCAGCGGCGCCGTGCGCTCATCCAGCGGTCACGCCGTGATCGCGCTGCGCTCCTGGCACCAGCCCAGCGACAGCTCGACGATCGTCCCGCGACTGAGCGGTCCCGTGACCTCCTTTCAGCACTCCGTGGTGGTCACCGAGCAGGGTTCCGCGCAGATATTCGGGCGCAGCCACCGGGCCCAGGCCCGGCTGATCATCGAGCGCGCCGCGCACCCCGACGCCCGCGAATGGCTTCGCGAAGAGGCGGCGTTAGGTGGATTGGGTGCGCACCACGACAGCGTGCCTGACGCTTAGCGCCGGGGCGCGCTGCGGTCGCGCGAGCGCATCGCCGCTCGCGGCGGGTTTGACGGGCGGCTTGCTGAGCGCGACGATCGCGGCGACGTGGCGCGCGACCGACGACGGCGGCAGGGCGCCGGCCGGAAGCTCGACCACGAACGCCGTGTCGTGGGGGAAGGTCGCGTCCTGCCAGCTCGTGACGCTGCCCGGGACGAACGGATAGGCCCGAAACGGCAACCCGACGGTGCGCGCGTACGCGCGCTCGATCGCCGGGTCGCCGCCGGAGGAGCTGTCGACCAGCGTGGCGTGCTGGTGGTACCAGATGCTCACCGCGGGGCGAAGCCGCGTGACCAGCTGGTTGATCGCCCGCGACTCGGGCTCCGAGAGTGGATAGGGACCGGAGTAGAACGTCCCCCCGGGCTGCTCGAGATGCTGCCAGCGCCAGGGGGCGTTGCGGTTGAGGTCGACGCCGTGGGCGTTCTGCCGCGTGCCCGCCAGGCAGCCGTCGGGGTTGAACTGATCGACGAGCCACCAGACGGCACCGGCGGGCGGCGTGAGACTTCGCAGCCGGCGCGTAATCGCCTCACCGGCGGGTTCGGTGCCGTGGATGCAGCCGACCACGAGGATTCGGCGAGCCGCGGTCGGCGCGCCGACGACGAAGGCACGGATCGGCCGGTGGTCGACCGAGTAGCCGACGATCACGATGCGGATCGGGACGTGCGCTGACGCGACGCGCGGTCGGGCGTGCGCGTGACCGGCGAGGGTCGCCAGGCCGAGCGTCGCCAGGCACGCGCCGAGCGCCAGCGTTCGCGCGCTGCTCCGATCGGCGCGCATCGCCGTCAGGCTCGGGCGACGAGGAAGCGAAAGACGTTGTCCTGGCGGTAGCTGCCGTCGCTCCGCCGGCTGGCGGCGAATGCGGCGCCGAGTGCTTCACGCGTGGCGCTCTCGCCCGCGTGTTCGATCGCGCGGCGCGCCGGGCCCGCCGACAGCTGGGTTCGAATCGCCGTTTCGAGGTCCGGGTAGCTGAACGGGGTCGGCACCTCCGCCGCGCGCTCCGGCCGCAGGCCGGCCGACTCGGCGAGCTCCTCGAGCCGGCCGGGCTCGCTCAGCGCGAACGGCCCGGCGGCACCGGCCGGCGGCGGCATCAGCGCGCCCATTGCCGCGATGATCACGCGGCTCTGGCAACGCTCGGGCGCGCCCCACGTGACGATCGCGACCGGCGCGTCGTGGCGCGCGACGCGGCCGAGCTCGCGGACCGCGGCGCCCGGGTCCGCCGCGAACTGGACCGAGTTGAACGCCGTGACCGCGTCGAAGCTGGCGTCGCCGAACGGCAGCGCCTCAAGATCACCCTCGTGGAGCTCGGCGTCGGCGAGCCGCTCGCGGGCCACCTCGAGGAGCCCGGCCGAGGCGTCCAGGCCGGTCACCGTCGCACCCCGCGCCGCGGCGAGCGTGAGCGCATATCCCGCACCGCAGCCGGCGTCGAGCAACGACATCCCCGGACCGACGCCGATCGCGTCGAACACCGCGTCGTAGAAGGGCGTCGCTGCGGGCTCCGCAAGGCGCGCCCAGTCGCGCGCCGCTACACCCCACAACCGGCCCTGCACCGCCGCTGAACCCATCGCTCGCTCTCCGCGTGCCGTTACGGTCTTCGATCAGCTCAGCGATCATCCCACGCCGCGGCTCGCGAGGTGTGCGAGGCCGCGCCGGACGGATCCGGGTCAGCCGGGAGCCACCCGGTCGGAGGCGTCGGCCGCCGGCTCGATCCGCACACGCAGATGACCGTGCGCCTCGCGAAGCGCATGTTCGACACCCGCGGGGTCCTCGCCGCGAGCGAACAGGAAACCGAGGTAGCGGTCTCCCTCGGGAAGCGGCACGACCGGCCGTCCGCGGGCGATCGTGATCTCGAGCCCCGCGATTCCCGCCACCGCGCGTGCCTGTGCCTGGCCGGCGACCTCAACCAGGACGCCGGCGCGCTCGATCGGGAGCATCATCACCCCGGAGGCCACGCGTTCCCGTGCCGGGTCGGCGACGGGGAGCCCGAGGGCGTGCCGCAGGATCACCGCCTCCAGGCTCAGCCCGGCGCCGAACCGCAGCGCGCGCGAGCACAGCCCGCCGATCGAGCGCGCCGCCACCTCGAGCACCGATACCCGCCGGCCGTCGATGCGCAGTTCGGCATGCACCGGTCCGTCGCAGAGCCCGAGCGCCTCGGCCGCGCCGGCGGCGCACCGCTCGACCTCGACGAGGACGGCCTCGGGCAGACGCGACGGCGTCACGTACAGCGTCTCCTCAAAATAGGGGCCCTCGAGCGGGTCCGGCTTGTCGAAGATCGCCAGCACCTCCATGGCCCCGTCGCGCATCAGCGCCTCGACGGCCACCTCGACGCCGGGGACGTAGGCCTCGAGGAGCAGCGGCTCGCCGGCGGGACGGCCCGCCGCGGTGAGGATCGCACGCACCCGCGCGACGGCGGCGCGAACCTCGCGACGGTCGTTGGCGCGGATCACCCCGCGGCTGCCCGAAAGCGACAGCGGCTTGACCACGCAGGGCAGGCCTACCGCTTCCGCGGCCGCTGTTCCGTCCGCGTCCGCTGCGGCGGCGGCAAACGCCGGCTGGGCGATCGCGTGCTCGGCGAGCGCCCGGCGCATCGCCCACTTGTCGCGCGTACGCGCGACGGCGAGCGGCGGGTTGTGGCGCAGACCCAGGCTCTGCGACGCGAGCGCCGCCGCCATGACCCCCTGGTCATCGACTCCGACGATCGCCGCGAACGGCGTCTCGGCCGCGGCGGCGGCGATCGCCGCCGCCGCCCGGTCGGGATCGGACAGCGGCAGCGTGAGCGCCGCGGAGCCCATCGTGGCCGACATCGCCGCGCGACGCTCGGAGGCCACGGTGACCGCGACGCCGAGCTCCCGGGCCGCGGCGATGAAGTCGGCGGCGCGATAGGTGGCTGAGGGCAGGATCAGGAGCAGGCGGTCCACGGCGCTATGGTAGGTGGATGGCTGACCATGCCCTGTTGGCCGTCACCGAGACGGCCCTGCAGCGGATCCGCGGGTTTCGCCGATCGTCGGATGATCTCGCCGATGCGGCGCTGACGGTCGCGGTGACCGGAGTCAGCGCCGGCGAGTACACCGTCGCGCTGTCACTCGAACCGCGTGCGCGACCGCAGCTCCGCGACAGCGTCGAGCACCTTGATGACCTCGTCGTCATCGTCGCCGCCGACAGCGTCGAACGCGTCCGCGGTGCGACGATCGACTGGAGCGACGGTTCGCCGGTCGCCGGGTTCCGCGTCCTGAATCCGAACAAGCCGCCCGCCCCGCGAGCGCTGCCGTTGCTGCCGATGAGCCAGCACGGCGGCTCGTCCGCGTCGCCCCCCGCCGGACCGGGCGCCACCGGCGCCGGAGCCCTCGACAGCGCGCTGGCCCGGCGGGTGATCGCCGTCCTCGACCGCGACGTCAACCCGAACATCGCGGCCCACGGTGGGCACGCCGAACTGGCCGGCGTCGATGGTCACACCGCCTATCTGCGCCTCGGCGGCGGTTGCCAAGGATGCGGCATGGCCTCGGTGACGCTCACGCAGGGCATCGAGGTGGCGATCACGCAGGCCGTTCCCGAAATCGTGTCGGTCGTCGATGTCACCGACCATGCCTCGGGTACCAACCCCTTCTTCGAGGCAGCGAAGAAGTAGCAGTCATTCCCGGTGGTCGATCCCGGCGGCGGTGGTCAGAGCGGCGGCAGGAACGGCTTGAGCAGAGCGGTACGCCGCGCCCGCCGGCCGGTGGCATCCTCGCGGCGGTCGGCCGCGCCCAGCGTCCGGATGATCGCTTCCGAGGCGAGGAAGCGCAGCGGCTCAGGTTCCCAGCGCGGGCTCCGGTGGCCGACCCACGGCATCGTGACGAGCTCCGAGTCCCGGCGCAGGACGAGGTCGGCGAGCGTCGCGCCCGAGATGTTCGCGGCCACGACCCCGTGTCCGGTGTAGCCACCGGCCGCGCCGAGCCCGGTCGCCTGGTCGAAGCTGACGCTCATGCTCCAGTCGCGCGGCGCGGCGAGTGGCCCTCCCCAGTGGTGGGTCACCTCGGCCGAGGAGGCGACGGGGAACGTGCGCCGCAGCGTGCCGACCAGCCGGGCGCGCACCCGCGTGTTGCGTTCGTTGCGCTCATCGATCGGGCTCGTCAGCCGGTACGGGGCGCCGCGGCCGCCGATCGCCACCCGGCCGTCGGTCGTTCGCTGGGCATAGAAGAACAGGAAGTGGCGATCCTCGATGAGCAATCCGTCGCGCCAACCCAGCTGCGCCCAGGCGTCCTCCTCGAGCGGGGCGGTGGCGATCATCAGCGAATAGAGCGGCAGGAAGCGACGCCGGTGTGCGGGCATCTGGGTCGTGTAGGACTCCGTCGCGCGAATCACCACCTCGGCGCGCACGCTGAGCGGGCCGCAGCGAACGCGGCCCTGCGCGAGCGACGTCGCGGCGGTCCGCTCGTAGATCGTCACTCCGCGACGCTCGCAGGCAACGGCGAGCGCGCGAACCAGTCGCGCCGGATCGATTCGGGCGGCATGCGGCGTGTAGCGCCCGCCGTGCAGACCCGGGGCGCCGACCAGCGCCTCGGTCTCGGCGACGGACAGCAGCTGGCCTTCCGCCTCCTCGTGGCTTGCTGTCGCAGCATTGGTCTCTCGCGTCTGGAGTCGCCGCCACTGTGGGGCGCTGGTCGCGAGCGTCAGCGCTCCTGCCTTGACGAACCCGCAGTCGATCTGCTCACGTCGCGTGACCTCGGCGATCTCGTCGATCGCGTCGTAGGTCGCGCGCAGGGCACGCGCCGCGCGATCGG
>Ga0307372_10010114_pt1 | contig 12850 bp, 4 predicted proteins | sample OX1MG_FD_202533 | JGI IMG/M metagenome (GOLD analysis project Ga0307372, IMG submission 202533) | Soil microbial communities from Risofladan, Vaasa, Finland - OX-1 | ecosystem: Environmental > Terrestrial > Soil > Coastal area > Acid sulfate soil | place: Finland: Risofladan, Vaasa | collected...
TGGGGCTGGATAATCCGCCGGACGCGCCGTTCCCGCATGATCCGGCGGAATTCGGCCAATCAGCTGCTTTCCAGAAATTGGCGACGGCTTACACGCAGCATGCTGTTTTCGCCCGGCACGGGGATATTTACGATCCCGACAACTTTGACGGCAATCGCGATCAATCGTCCATTGGCGACGCGATTGTGATTGACCTTATCGATAAGTTTTCCCCCGCGGTGCAAGCGCAACTGGGCGGCGTGGTGCCGGTGGAATTCATTCAGGGCTTGCGCGAGGTTGATAATATCCGCCCGCTTCCGGACGTTGCCGCGTGGATTGATGGCCTGCTTCGCCGCACCTGCCCTGATCCGCAGGTGGCGAAGCAGGTCAAGGATGTTTGGAACCACCTGGCTGCAGAGTTCTTCAACATCCCTTTTGTCAGGCATCATCCCAAGATCGGCAGAATGAAATGGGCCCAGAACCTGACGAGCGGATTGTCTCTCAACCTGCTCAGCTGGCTGGTACAGAAATTCGGAGGCTTGTTTCCTTCCTCCGATCACCCGGACTATACCAATGCCCTGCAGGAAGCCGCCTTCCTCGACCGAAGCGCCCGCTGTGTTGTCTATGGGCACACCCACCAATACGTGCTGGCCCCGCTCGAAGTTTCAACCACCCCCGGCGGCACTTTAAACCAGGTTTACATCAACTCCGGAACGTGGCGGCCTTACCACCAGCTCGCAGAACACCATCCTCAGGAAGAACAGTTTGTGCCCTACCAGTTGATGACCTACCTCGCTTTTTTTAAGGATGACGAACGAGGTGGGCGCCGCTTCGAGGCATGGTCGGGTGCGCTGGGAGAATGAGATGAACAAGAGCGGAACATCAGCCCTGCTGGTTCCCTTGCTGGCCGTGCTGGCGATTGCTTTTCCGTTTGCCATGACTCCTCGCTCGTCCGGCGCTTCCAGCAGCGCGAGCCGGCAGGCCGCCCAGCTTCGAGCCCAACCGCCCCAGGGTAGCCCCGCCTCCGGCCTGCCCCCGCATAGCGCTGCCAGGCTGATTGAAGACTTCCTGCGCGCTCGCTCCGATCAAGGGCCCTGGCCGGACGGGGACCCGCGAAGCAAGTACTCTCTGGACTTCATCATTGCGACGGTGCCCGATCCGGTTGACTCACGCCTTCCCTATTTCTTTGACTCCTCGGTTGATTCGATCCAGCGGGCGTGCGAGGCCAGCGGGTACGTGCTGGACAGCTTTGACCTGGCCTGGAGAGGTGCGACGGCAGCGGGTGCCACAGCAACGGCGGCCACCGATATCCCCCGCTACCGGCGGGACCCCAGCCTTTTGCTGTTTCGAAGTCCGGACGAGAGGAAACTGCTCCTGGTGTTCCTGGTGGGCGAGACTCCTACCAGCGGGCTTCACAAAGCCGCCATGGCGGGCGCGCTTCGCCAGCTTGCGAATTTTTTTTCCTGGGGACCGGAGCATGGCCGGTTGCCGGAGGAACTTCGCAAGCTGACCACGCCGGGTTCCCAAAGCGCCATCAGAATCATGGGGCCGACGTTTTCGGGCTCAGCTTTGTCCATGGATTTTGCGCTGCGCGATTGGCGGGCGGCGCTCGGCAATCCGCCCGTCGGGTTCCGGATCGTTTCCGGCACCGCCACCGCCATCGATCCTCAGGAGTTTTCCCGCATGGGCGGCGGCCGCCTGACCTTCCGTGCGGTCGTTCCTCCGGACAGCAAGACGCTGCCGCGCATGATCGCCTACATCCAGAGCCTTGGCTACGCCCGGGTGGCCATGCTCTCCGAGGCATCAACGGCCTACGGGCAAACCAACATGCGCGATGCGCGGCTGCGAACCGAAGTTCTCAACTTGCCGTTTCCCTTGCACATTTCCCAACTGCGCGCGCTTTCCGCCAAGCAGCGGCTCTCGCAACAGAAGTCAAATTCCGAATTGGCCAGCAGCCCCACAACGTCGATTCCCTTGGAGGAAGGAGACTCCACCCAGCCGATAGAGACTCCACCCTCCTTTTCACCCCTGGAGGTGTCGTCGGCGGACCTGGTTCTTTCCAGGCTTCTTTCAACCATCTCGCGCGAGGAAATCCACGCCGTCGGAATTCTGGCCACCGACGTGCGCGACACGATCTTTCTGGCTCGTGAGATCCACCTGCACTGCCCGAGCACCCTGGCTTTCACCGTAAACTCCGACTTGCTTTACACGCACCCGGAGGCGAGCCCTTCCACGCGGGGGATGCTGGTGTTCACGCCTTATCCCTTGTTTGATCTCAACCAGGTTTGGACGCCGCCCTTTCTCGGCGAGGCCTCGCGCCTGCAGTTTTCAAACCAGGCCGCCGAAGGGGTTTATAACGCCACCTTGGCGTTGCTCGGGCGCCCCTTGCAAATGCTGGAATACGGCAGGCCCTTTGTCTTTCAGCAGGAGGCAAGACCGGCGCTGTGGGTCACTGCGGTGGGCCGGAACGGGCCGCTGCCGGTAAGGTTGCTGGACTTGCCGGATACCTCGGGCTACACGCTGTCTTTCCAAAGGAAGCCGAGCGTTCCCACCGCGCAAGGAATTTATACGGCGGGCTCGGCGGTCGGAATCGTGCTGGTCAGCATCGTCCTCATCGCTTTTTCCCTGCTGGTCATCCGCCAGTACCGTTCGCCGAAACTCTGGGGGCGGGACGGCCAGTTCAACTGGATTTCGCGGCTCCTTGATGAGCCGGTCAGCCCTGCGTACCAGCTCCAGGCTCGCCTTTATTTGCTCACCTGTACGGTATCGCTGCTCAGCGTCTATATCGTGCTGGCTGCTGTGTATTGGCTGCCCGCGGTCGCTGCGCACCTGCTGGGCGCCGCCTCCGCCGTGACGGACTGGCGATGGCTGGTGGTGCTGGCGACGGCCACCCCGCTCACCCTCGCCTGTTTGTTGTCGCTGGGCGCCGCGGTGGTTGTGGTGGCGCGCGCGTTCTGGGAAGCTCCCCGGCAGGAGAGCATCCTGCGGGTGGAGGTCAAGGCCGTCGTGCTGGGAGGCTGTGCCGCTTCGCTGTGTCTTGCTCTGGGACTTGCTGTCATTTGGCTGCGTGCTGCCTGGACCAGCCCTTCGCAAGCATTCTTTGTCAACCTCCGGGCTTACGCATTGCTCAGCGGACTGTCTCCCCTGGTGCCGCTGATCTGCGTCGCCCTGGCTGCCTTTCTCTGGGGGTTCTGCTCGTTCCGACGGTTGCGCATGATCGACGGTATCCGCTCGCCGGAGTCGGAGGATCGCGGGGACCACTGCTTTCTGAAGGCGGATACGGCCTCTTTTAACGGCCTGCGAATCCTGGAATCCAGGGTTCGAGAACTACTCGAACGCGCTTCCGCTTTTTCCACGCGCTCGTATATTGGCCTGGTTGCTCTGGCCTTCATCGCGGGACTATACCTTTTTGTCTTCCGCTTTGTTCCATCCTACGAAAGCCGGGCGTTCTATGGGCTGTTTGGGACCGCGTTTGTTCTGGTCTATTCCGCGCTGGCGATGGAGTTTGGACGGCTTTGGCTGATCTGGCTGGGGCTGCGGCGCTTTCTGCGGCGCCTCGCCTGGCATCCGATGCGGGCCGCCTACGGCCGCTATCGAAATAGTTTTCAGGGATTTCCCAACATTGATCTTGCCACCGCGCCGCCGACCTTCACCGTACTCTCTTTTTCGGTCGACCAAGCCGAGCGGCTGCTGCGTTTAGCTTCGGCTCTGATTTCATCCGAAAATCTGCCGGAGGCCGAACGGGGCAATCTCGAGCAGTGGATGCGGGAGGCAGGGCCGAAAGTGCGCAAGGCCGCGGGGAATTTGGCTGAAGCTCTCCAAGCAGATGCCGATGGGGACTGGCGCCAGGCCGTCGATCAACGCTCGCGATCCCAGCAGGCGCTGGGCGAGCTCGGCCGGATAACGGCGAAGTTTCTTGAGCCCTGGTGGCGCGCGGCAACCAGCGATCCGGTCTCCGCCACGGAGAGTCCGGAGTTGAAGGCTTTTCGCGAGCTTGGAGAAGAGTTCCTGGCCGGCCGCGCCATTTTGCTGATCTCCTACGTTCTGCCCTCGCTGCGCAACCTGGGCGCGTTTGTCCTCTCGGGGCTGCTGCTGATGTTGATTTCCGTTACCTTTTATCCCTTCCAGCCGCGCAACCAATTCCTGGCTTTCAACTGGGTTGTGATTCTCGCTTTTGTGGGTTTGGCGTTTATCGTGCTGCTCCAATTGGAGCGGGACCCGGTGTTGAGCATGCTCAACGGCACGGCGCCGGGCCAAGTGAAGGTGAGCCGGCAGTTCACCTTCCGCGTTCTCGCCTACGTGATGATTCCGATCCTCGCGTTGCTCAGCGCGCAGTTTCCCGACACCATCGGCCTGATCGTTTCCTGGTTCGGAACCACACCGGGCCACTAGGAGTGCGTCGGAGATACGCATTCTGGAATTTCCATTTTTACGTCCTTGGGTCTTTGGGAGCCGGATTTTGAGCCTTGGCCTCTCGAATCTTCCGAAGCCGCGTCTCCCGCCGCGCCAAATCCCCCGCCAACTCGCCACGCCGCGGCAGTAGCCGTAAATCAGCACCCGCACCATCATCCGCGGAGCGTACGCCGCCAGCCCTCGACCGTCGCCCGCTTCGTACACGGCGTAGATCGCCGACAGGTCTAACGTTTCCACCACCTCCGCCACAAACCGCGCCCAGGTGCCCTTCCGGCAGCCAATCCTCCAGCGACGGCGGCAACAACAACCCCTGATTCAAATCGCAATTCCGAAATCGTTTGCTTATGCCGCCATCCTACAAGCCTTCGCTGGCCTGTCCATAACAATTCCATCTCTTGTCCAGGAAAATACTCGAATCTTCAAGCGGACTGGAAGCCTATCTCCAACAGACTCCTAGGAAACTCTTGGCATTCTTCAAGCCAACCGCCACGAGATAATGAGTTTTTTGCACTCAAATGCCTTCATCCGGGTCAGGGTATTCGGACGCGCAAAGCGCGGGCGCTGGGAAGGAAACTTATATATATCATAAGCTATTGCCGACCAATATTTGGTTATGATGGCGAAAGATAGTTATAAGTAATAATAAAGTCTCTTGACATCCAGCGCGGCCGGATGTATATATCCGTGGTCCCTTATTATCTCTTTTGATTACCGTCCCGGGTCGGTGGGGTTAAGGAGCTTGGGTCGTCTGATCCGAAGATCAAACTTCTTATGAAAAAGATGACCTGGCAGGGAAACAAGCATTTTGTAATCGAAGAGGTCCCGGGTGTTGATGGCGCATCTCTGGCGCCGCATGAAGTGTTGCTAAGAGTAAAGGCCGTGGGCATCTGTGGGACCGACATCCATATCATGGAGGGTCGATTTCCTCACGTAAAGCCTCCGATTGTGTTAGGACACGAGATCGCCGGAATTGTGGACAGAGTAGGTGCTGAGGTCGTGCATGTTCAGCCCGGGACAAGAGTGACATGCGATTCGGTGATTGGCTGTGGGAAATGCGAATTTTGTCACAGGGGGAGCCGGCAGTTCTGTAAGAAGGGCTATGAACTCGGCTTCGTTCGAGATAACGGTGGGTGTCAGGAATTTTTGGTCGTTCCCGGTGAAAATGTCCATGCCGTCGGTGAATGTATGTCGATGGAGGAAGCCGCCATTCTTGACATGGAAGTTTACGCGGCATTGAAGAAATCGAACATCATGCCCACCGACTCAGTTCTTATTATCGGCCCAGGTTCTGCGGGGCTCATTGCCATCCAGGTGGCCAGGATTTTTGGTGCAAGCAGGGTGTTCGTTTCAGGAGAGACAAACGGCAGATTGGAAGTAGGCTGCCAATTGGGTGCGGCCCGCGCAATTAATATCCGAAATGAGAATCTCGCCGAATTTGTGTGCGAAGAAACGCAGGGTATCGGCATGGATTTAGTGATGGACTGTGCCGGTACCGAGGAATCTTTTAATCAGGCATTGGAATCTGTCCGTCCCGGAGGACGGCTTGTGCTCTACGGGGTGTATCCGGACCCCCTGTACGAAGCTCATGTGGTCTCGATCGTCCTTAAGGACCTTACGGTGTACGGCTGTTTATCGGATAGAAAGGGCTGGGACGAGGTTGTCGCCTTGGTGGAGCAGCATCGATTGAACCTCAAACGGTTGATTACCCATCGGTTTCCGCTGGAAGACGCTGCGTCCGCTTATGAGCAGGTTCGATGTCAGACTGACGGATTGGTGAAAGCTGTGCTGCAGTTATAAGAGCACAAGTATTGCACACCAGCTTGGTAAGCAATGGCAAATTTAGTTTAGCTAAGGAGGATGAAGCCATGACAAGGGAATGTTGGAAGGTAGCATTGCTAGTCATCGCGTTGCTGGCGCCCGCGCATCTCTATAGTCAAGTTGACACGGGATCCATCTCCGGGATTATTAAGGACGCCTCCGGGGCCGTTGTGCCAGGTGCAAAGGTCACTCTGACGAATGAAGGAACCTCTTTAGTGCGGTTAACGACTTCATCCGGCAACGGTGGATACGCGTTTTCTCCGGTAACCATCGGCACCTACACCATCACCGCAGGGCTGGCAGGATTTCAGACCGTTGTCCGCGCGGGGATTACGGTAAGCGTGCAACAGCAAGCGGTGGTCAACTTCACTTTACAGCCGGGCCAAGTGAGCCAGTCTGTCACTGTGACAGGAGCAACCCAGTTGCTTCAAACACAGAATGCCTCGGTCGGCCAGGTGATTGGCGCTACCGCCATCAACAACTTGCCCTTGAATGGACGCAATTACTTTTTCCTGGCTCAACTGACCACGGGGGTTACGTCGGGGCAGCAGGATGCTCGAGGCGAGAACAGCAACGGGAGATTTTCTGCCAATGGAACACGCCCCACCGACAACAATTACATCCTTGACGGGGCTGATGACAATACCACCCTTATCGCGGTGCAAAACGGACATGATTTTGTTGTCCGTCCCCCGGTGGACGCGATCGAGGAATTTAAGGTCCAGACTAACAATTACAGTGCTGAGTTTGGGCGCGCGGCAGGAGCTGTATTAAACGCCACCTTGAAATCCGGGACGAATAAATTCCACGGTGACCTTTGGGAGTTTCTCCGAAACGACAAATTGGACGCGGCAGATTTCTTCGAGAACGCAGCCAACAAAAAGAAGGGTGAGTTTCGGCAGAACCAATTTGGCGTCACCGCCGGTGGACCCCTTGTCGTGCCGCACCTCTATGACGGCAAGAACAAGACCTTCATCTTTGGTGACTATGAGGCCACACGGATTCGCCAGGGAAATGTGTTTGTCTCAACTGTGCCAACCGCTGCTGAACGGGCAAGCGGGTTCACAGACTTTTCGAGTCTTCTCGCCGGACAGAGTGGGAGCCGCACCGACGCCTTGGGACGCAGTTTCGCGTCGGGCACGATTTTTGATCCCGCGACGACTCGCCTTGTCACGGCGGGCCAGATGGACCCGGTAAGCGGTATCGTCGCAGCGCAAAGCGGTTACGTGCGCGATCCTTTTCAAGGAAACATCATTCCTCAGGGCAGGCTGGACCCCAACGCAATCAAGCTTCTGAATCTCCTTCCCGCTCCCAATGGGCCGGGAATTTTCAATAACTATACGAGTTCTCCGGTGTTTCAGGAAAACGTAAATTCCTTTGATGTGCGCGTTGACCAGATCCTGACAGACCGCGATCAGGTGTTTGTGCGCTACAGTTTTAGGCAGGACAACCGCATCCGCCCGGGACCGTTTCCAGGTTTCGCCGATGGAAGCGACTCTTTGAACGACGCGAGCCTGAATGACCGCGCGCAGAGCGCTGTTGCAAGCTGGACGCGCACGTTTTCGCCCACCGTTGTGAACGTCGCTCGGGCTGCCATCTCCCGAGAACATGCCTTATTTTTGCAGCCTTTCGGAAATCAACTGGGCATTCCGGAACAATTTGGGATTCAAGGAGTTCCGCAAGTTGCGGAAAACGGGGGACTTCCGAGGTTTGATGTGGGCAGCATCACTCGTTTTGGATCGTTTGGATATATTCCAAGCGACAAGACAGGTACGGTTCCCCAGTTTTCCGATGATTTTACGAAGGTTTTCAGCAAGCATACGGTCAAGGCTGGTTTCCAATATCAACATGTGATCTTCGCATTCATCCAGCCGCCTCAATCGCGGGGACTGTTCAATTTTTCGGGGGTTTTCACTTCTGTCCCGAACAAAACCGATTCCAGCACGGGTATAGCCCAGATGCTCTTGCAACCGATCGGTTCAACCGTTGCGAATGGAGTCGACAATGTCGGCGGTGCTAACCAGCTTACCTTCTCCCCATTTGTTGGCAATGTCATCAGCCGTAATTACTATGGGGGGTATTTTCAGGACGATTGGAAACTCACGCCCAAGCTCACTCTGAATCTGGGTGTTCGTTGGGACTACTTCGGGGTATTTAAGGAGAATAACGGGGCTGAAGCCAATTTTCTTCCGGCCGCCAACGGAAACCAGGCACAATACCTCATTCCGAGCTGGCGCCAGGAGACTCTGTCGTCCGCATTTCTAGGCGCGCTGGCGAACGACGGCATCGCCTTGGTACGGCCAAACACGGCAACTTTGGGCACGGCAAGCAAGGACAACTTTTCACCCAGGTTTGGACTTGCCTATTCCCTGACCCCCAAGCTGGTTGTTCGGGGCGGATATGGCATTTTCTTCGGAGGGTTTGAGGCCGTGGGAGGTCAGGGTACATTCGGAAACTTCCCCTTCCGCTTCTCTCTGTCCTTCTTTAACCCAGATCCCGCACATCCGATCCAGCCGGATAATTCACTCGGCTTGATCGGGAGCAGTCTTGCGAACATTCCGCTGAGTCCGGGACTTGTCCCCGTGTCCGGGATCGGACTGGGTGGAGTGCAGTATAACTTCAACACACCTTATTACCAAGACTACAATCTGATGCTCCAATATGAATTGACGCCGAATGACACGGTGTCACTGGGGTACGTCGCGTCTCTGGGCCGGCACCTTGTGACCGGGCAGGGAACCAATCAGGTGACCCAAATTCTTCCACCTGGGACCAATATCCAGCCCCTGCTTCCGTACCCCAGTTTCGCTCGGAATCCCTTTTTTGTAACCACCAATGCCACCAGTAATTACAATTCACTTCAGGCCAACTACGAACGCAGATTCAGCAATGGGTTGAGTTTCCTTACCAATTTCGCCTGGGGCAAGGTCCTCACGGATCAACGAGATACGCTCGAGAATACTGTCGGTGGCTACCGTTCGCCGGGCATCCCGGGTTTTGGGATCATGGGTGACTACGGTCTGGCAGATTTTAATGCTTCCAGAATCTTTCACTTTAGCGGCAGCTATGAACTTCCTCTGGGACATGGCAAGCGGTTTATGACGAATGCCGGAGGTTTTGCAGACGCTGTGCTTGGCGATTGGAGCTTCAATTGGATTTGGACGATGCAAGACGGGCAACCGTTTACTATTCCCTGCAGTATTACCACTGCCGCAGGATCCGGGTGCAATGCGCTGCTCGTGCCTGGCCAGAGTCTCTATGCTGCGACCTCAAGAAGCGGTGGAGATGGCCGGCCTGACCAATTTCTAAACCCTGCCGCCTTTGCCAATGCTCCCGCCGCAACAGCCATCGGACAAACAAACTTCGCGCCTCTGGGAGGAAGTCCATCGCAGGTTAGTGGCCCTCCTTTTCGCCGATTCGATTTTTCCATTTTCAAGCAATTCCGGGTTACGGAGAAAACGCATGCAGAACTCCGTGCGGAGATTTTCAACTTAACGAATACGCCCAACTTTGCCTTGCCGTCACAGCGGAATTTCACCGACGCAACAAACTTCGGAAAGATCACGGCGACGCGGGATAATCCAAATGACCCGCGCGAAATTCAGTTCGCCCTGAAGTTTTATTGGTGAGTTTGAGCGCTGCAGGACAGAGGCTGTTTGGGGCGGCACGGCGTGAACACAAAAGCGCCATCACGCTTCTTTGGAAGTCTGGAAATACACACGGGAGGGGTCGGTGAGACAATCACATAAGGCGAGGATCGCGCTGGCGATTTTCCTGGTTACGTTCATTGGCGGAGCGGTATCTCCTGCACGGGCGGAGCAGCCGAGCGCGGTCCCTTACAACATCCTCCTGGTCACTCCAGACCAGATGGCGTCCCGCTTTATGCACACGTATGGCTACCCGTTGCCGGACACGCCGAACATCGACCAATTAGCTCGCGAAGGGACGGTCATCGAGCAAGCCTATTCCTCCGGCGCCTGGACGACGCCGTCGTTCGGCACCATTCTCACGGGGCTTTTTCCTACCGTCCATGGCATGACACTTCCTCCTCCCCAGTTCTGTGGGCCCTACATTGCACGCCCCCTGGCCAGCGGCAAGATTCCTCCGGTTCCCGCGTATCTGGGCCTTTCACCCAATAAACAGACCATCGCTGAAATGTTGAAAGCCCACGGAGTGGTGACGGGAGCGGATGTTGCCAATTGCTGGGCGGCATGGGATATTCGGGACAGAGGGTGGGATGCCTTCAAGTTCTTTCCGGGCTCACAGCTCTCGAATCCTCAACATCCCAACCAACATAGCACGCTCTATCTCACCGCGCCTCAGACGCTTAATTGGGCGCAGCAGTGGCTCCGCGAGCACCGGGACCAGAAATTTTTCTTCTGGGTCCATTTTATGGAACCCCACTCTCCCTATAACGCTCCGCGAAGCTACGACCGGTTTAAGACGGCCGGCGACTTTCCTGATCTCTACGAGGATAATCCCTCTGGCTACACCACCCTTCACGGCCTGGCTAAGGAAGGAAACGTCCACGCCATACGGCGGCTCGAGCAACTGTATGCGGCAAAAATTCTGTATGTTGATCACTACATCGGCGAGCTGATGAAAACCGTGCACGACCTCGGTCTCGACAACAACACCGTGATCGTCCTGGTGTCTGATCACGGGCAATTGCTTTATTCACATCCGGAAGATTTCAACACGGATGATCACCGGTCTGTCTATAACACCGACCTCCAGGTTCCGCTTATTTTTAAAGGGCCGGGGATAGCGGCGGGCAAGAGGGCGGATGCCATTGCCAGCCAATATGACCTGGTTCCGACCATGCTGGATCTCGAGGGCCTGCATCCCATGCCGGGCCTCGATGGCAAAAGTCTGAAACCGGTTTTGGTGGGCAGCTCAGCGGAGGAGGTCCACAAGTATGTCTACGGTGAGATCTCGGTCGACAATATGCCGCAATACGGCATTCAGGACCAGCGGTTTAAGCTGATTGAGACGCTTTCCACCGGGGGAATTCAGTGTTTTGACATTCTCACGGATCCAGGTGAAACCCACAACATCTGTAACGAAATTCCCACAAAAGCCTCCGAACTGAAGGCAGCATTGGACAAGCATATTCAAGCGATGGTGGCGCAGGCGAAATCGTATCCTGACTGGCAGGATAATCTTGCCCTGGCAGTGATCGAGGGACGGCCTTCAAGAGGCCTCATTGCCCTGAGTCCGGAGGATGCAACTGTCAGTCGAGGGGGTGAGTTTCAACTTACAGGACGGCTGTGGTCCATGGTTAAGGGCAGCCAGACATTCAAAGGATCTCCAGCATATTGGGCGCCCCCCGGGCCTGCGACCGCCTCGGTAGAATGGCGACTGGAAACTCCGGCAGTTGGCAAATATGAAATCTCGGCATGGTATGGGAAGGCCGGGGAAGCGCAACATCTGGCGACGAATGCAAGCTACATCGTCCGCTTTAAGGGCGGAACACTGTCTTTCCCTGTCAATCAGAATCTTAACCAGGACCGATGGAACGTTCTGGGAGAGGTTCAGGACCCCATGTCGGTAACCCTTACGAATAGGGCTGACGGGGTCGTCGTGACGGGGGCGGTTCGATTCCATCGAGTCTCTTCCAAGTGAGTCCAGGAAAAGGCGCGGGGAAATAAGGAGGGAACAATGAAGAGAGCCACGATCCTGTCGAGCAGCCGGGGGAGCACTGGAAAACCTTGGTTTCCGCCGGAATTGAACGGCCTGCCGGCCTTGTTGCTTCCGCTGCTTTTGATTTTCACTTTGTCAAGCTGTAACCTTTCCAATTCGCAATCACCCTCAAGTATTGCGTTGACCGTGGATGCTTCCCAACCGAAAGGCGAGATTGACTTGACTCGGTATTCCCTGGGGCAGGGCGGCTATTCTCCTGGCCCACAAATTGATAAATTTGCAGCCCAGATCCGCCAACTTCATCCCCCAACGATTCGTCTTTTTGTGCAAGAGTATTTCGACTTGTACCCGGCGCATGGCCAATATCATTGGGAAGCTTTGGATAACGCCATTCAAGCTATCCTGGCGACCGGCGCTGTGCCGATCATGAACCTCTGTTTTAAGCCCAAGGTCCTCTATCCCAGAATCGATGAGAAGCTAGTGCAACCCACGAGCTGGGAGGAATGGGAACAGTTGGTGTCTCGTTTGGTGAAGCACTGCAACCAGGACGAGAAATACGGAATCAAGTATTGGGAAGTGGCCAACGAGCCTAATACCTCCAGTGGAGGCGGAACCCCCTACAGCTTCACCCCGCAGGAGTACCTGCCGTTCTATACTCACACGGTTGGCGCCATTCTCCGCGCTGACCCGGGCGCCAAAGTGGGTGGGCCCGCCCTGGCCGGTGTTGAGCCCGAAGGCGGCATCGGGGATGCCCTGATCAAATACTGTGGGGAAGGTAAAGCACCTCTAGATTTTTTCTCCTGGCACATCTACAACAATGATCCCAGGGTTTTCGAGAAAAGCATCAGGGACTTTAGATCGAAACTGGCAAAATACCCAAGGCTATCGCAGACAGAGACGGTTTTGGATGAGTGGAACATGTCGCTTTCCAACCCGATTATGAACCCTTACTTCCAGCCGGCATTTATTCTGGACGTTACCGATGGCTTTTATTCGG
>Ga0307372_10010117_pt1 | contig 12845 bp, 9 predicted proteins | sample OX1MG_FD_202533 | JGI IMG/M metagenome (GOLD analysis project Ga0307372, IMG submission 202533) | Soil microbial communities from Risofladan, Vaasa, Finland - OX-1 | ecosystem: Environmental > Terrestrial > Soil > Coastal area > Acid sulfate soil | place: Finland: Risofladan, Vaasa | collected...
TACAAAGGGAGCGGAGAACAGATGAGGTAAGCGTACATGAGGAAGGCAGCGTCGAGCCGCCCAGCAATTTCGCCGCGCGTTCGCGCGGCGCGGCCCGACCTCAGTCGGGCCCTACAAAGGCAACGCGAAAACCCCACCCTTCGCGCCTTTGTCCACGACGGGCGCTCAGGATGGGGCACCCGCAAAGGCTCTTAGTTCAGGAACAGCGAAGGTAGAGCGAGCGTGCAAAGGGAGCGGAGAACAGATGAGGTAAGCGTACATGAGGAAGGCAGCGTCGAGGGGCAATTTCGCCGCGCATTCGCGCGGCGCGGCCCGACCTCAGTCGGGCCCTACAAAGATTCACAACGAGGCAGCTCGGAGTGGAGAACGGATGAAGAATAGTTACAACGGAGTTGAGGTGCCGCGCGATGGAGCGGCGATTGAATACGGCGCGCCTGCGTCACAGGGAAAAACCCCACCCTTCGCGAAAGGCGCTCCCTTCCTGCGTCAGAGCGAGCAGGATGGGGCACCCGCAAAACCTTCGAGCGGGTTTCGTGTGCCGGAGAAGCCGATTATTCCGTTCATCGAGGGGGACGGGACGGGGCGGGATATTTGGCGGGCGTCGCGGCGCGTTTTCGATGCGGCGGTGGAGCGCGCGTACGGATCGAAACGCAAAGTGGAGTGGCTGGAAGTTTTCGCGGGCGAAAAGGCGTTTCAGAAATTTGGGAAATGGTTGCCGCAGGATACGGTGGACGCGATTCGCGATTATCGCGTGGCTATCAAAGGGCCGCTGACGACTCCGGTGGGCGGAGGGATACGTTCGCTGAACGTGACGCTGCGGCAGATGCTGGATTTGTACGCTTGCGTGCGACCGGTGAAATATTTCCCCGGCGTGCCTTCGCCGGTGCGCAATCCCGAGCGCATGAACGTGGTGATTTTTCGCGAGAATACAGAGGACGTGTACGCGGGAATCGAATGGCGGTCTGGGTCGGCGGAAGCGAAGCGGCTGCTGGATTTCTTGAACAAGGAAATGCTGACAGGCAAGAGGCAAATTCGCGAAGACTCGGGAGTGGGCATTAAGCCGATGTCGCCGATGGGAACGAAGCGATTGGTGCGGCGGGCGATTCAGCACGCGGTCGAACACGACATGGGGCGTAAGCGGCGCGTGGTGACGCTGGTACACAAGGGCAACATCATGAAGTTCACGGAAGGGGCGTTTCGCGATTGGGGATACGAGCTGGCGAAGGAAGAATTTCGCGGGCAGATTGTGACGGAGCGGGAGAGCTGGATTTTGGACAACAAAGACAAGAACGCGAATTTGAGCGCCGAACAGAATGCGGCGATGGTCGAGCCGGGGATGGAAAACGCGCCGGAGCAATTCCGCAAGCAAGTGGCGGAAGAAGTGAAGGCGACGCTGGACGCGATTTACGCGACGCACGGGCGGGGCGAGTGGAAAAATAAAATCCTGATCAACGATCGCATCGCGGACTCCGTGTTCCAGCAGATTTTGACGCGCGCGGATGAGTATCAAGTGTTCGCGACGCCGAATTTGAACGGCGATTATCTGTCGGACGCGTGCGCGGCGCAGGTGGGCGGGCTGGGGATGGCGCCGGGAGCGAATATCGGCGACGGCTACGGCGTGTTCGAGGCGACGCACGGCACCGCGCCGAAATACGCGGACAAGGATGTGATCAATCCCGCGTCGGTGATGCTGAGCGGGGCGATGATGTTCGAATTCATCGGATGGAACGAGGCGGCGCGGCTGATCGAGTCTGGAATCGAGCGCACGATTCAGCAGAAACGCGTGACGTACGATTTGGAGCGCATGATGCCGGGCGCGAAAAAGTTGCGGACGTCGGAATTTGCGTCGGCGATTATTGAGAATATGGCGGCGAGCAAGACGGCGGTTGAGAGTTGATAGTTAAGGGTTGAAAGTGAGAACGTACGCGGCGGTGAGTTGAGTCAAAGAAACAGCAGATTCCTCGTCGCCGGTGCTCCTCGGAATGACAATTCTTTTAGGTTTTTTAGCCCACTGATGGATTGCGATGCGTGAGCAGATCCAAGACCGGCCTCAGGGGCTGAAGCCGTGCCCTGACACAAAACATTTGTGAGATGGGATCGTACTTCTAACTTTTGACTGTTAACTCTTAACTGATTCCAGGAGACGCATTGATGAGGAAAAAAGTGACGGTGGTGGGCGGAGGGTTCGTCGGATCGACGACGGCGCAGCGGCTGGTCGATTCTGGGCTGGCCGACGTGGTGCTGACGGACATTTTGGAAGGCGTGCCGACGGGCAAGGCGCTGGACATGCTGGAATCCGCGTCGATTTCAGGATCGAGCGTGAGCGCGACGGGAATTTCGACGGGCGCGGGCGACTATAAGGAAACGGCGCAGAGCGACATTGTGGTAATTACGGCGGGCTTTCCGCGCAAGGCGGGAATGAGCCGCGACGATTTGTTGAAAGCGAATTACGACGTCATCAAAGGCGTTGTCGAGCCGATCGTGAAACTGTCCCCCGAAGCAATTTTGATCACGGTGACGAATCCGCTGGACGTGATGACGCAGGCGGCGTTCAAGATCAGCGGCTTTCCGAAGCAGCGCGTTATGGGGATGGCGGGCGTGCTGGATTCGGCGCGGATGGCGGCGTTCGTGTCGATGGAATTGAATGTGTCGGTGGAAAATATTTCGTGCTTCGTGCTCGGCGGCCATGGCGACGACATGGTACCGCTGCCGCGGTATTCGACGGTGGCGGGGATTCCGCTGCCGGACCTGTTGCCGAAAGAACGCGTCGAGGCCATCGTGCAACGCACGCGCAAGGGCGGCGGCGAAATTGTAAATTACCTGAAAACTGGGTCGGCATATTACGCGCCGTCGGCGGCAGCGTTTGCGATGTGCGAAGCGATTTTGATGGACAAAAAGAAAATCATGCCGTGCGCCGCGTATCTGGAGGGCGAGTACGGGATCAAGGGACTGTTCGTCGGCGTGCCGTGCAAGCTGGGCGCGCGCGGGATCGAGCAGATCATCGAGATTAAGTTGTTGCCGGAGGAGCGCGCGGCGCTGGAGAAGTCGGCGGCGTCGGTGCGGGAGTTGGTGAATATTTTGGGAGTGTAGCTGCAAGGCGAGGTTGTCAGGTCCCTGGCGGTGCGTCTCGTTGGGCCGTCTTTAAGAAAGGCACACGGCGCGAAGGACAAGCCGGCGAAAAAAGCGCAAGGACCCCACCCTTCGCACCCGCGCGCACGAATCAGGCAAAGAACGAAAGACCCCACCCTTCGCGCCTTTGTCCACGACGGGCGCTCAGGATGGGGCACCCACAGCAGAACGCCGCGGATTCGCGCGGCGCGGCCCAACCCGACGTTACATGGGCCTACACAAAGGCTTGTGCCGTCCCTGCCTGTCGCCTTCCCGCCGTGGTGGGCAGGCAGGCTGCGGACGGCATCGGCCCGATGAAGCCGATCGGGCCCTACGAGAACCAGGACACAAACGACATCACAAGCACAAAAGCCGCAGAGTCTCAAAGAGCGAGACTCTGCGCTACCTGGTGCAGGCGTTTTAGTTTAGTGATGCACAGGCGGATGCGTTGCGGGATGCGCGGGCGCGGCGGGCTCGACGCGGGCGGTGATGATTGCGTCGAGCTTGGGGAAGCTTTTCTCGAGATACGCTTTGCCCTGGGACTGGATTTTGCCCTGGTCGGGGCTTTCGCCGTAGCCGCTGTAGAGTTGGTTGACGACGTCCATGCCTTCGATAATTTTGCCGAACGGGGCGAAACCCATGGCATCGAGGCGCGCATTGTTGACGAGGCTGATGAAGACTTGCGTGGTGCGCGTGTTCGGGCCGCCGGTGGCGAAGGTGACGTAGCCGGGGCCGTTCGACTGCGATACGGGGTCGTCCTTGATGTCCGCGCGCTGCCAGACGGCGGAAATGTGCGGGTTGGCGTTGATGCCGAACTGCACGACGAATCCTTGAATGACGCGGAAGAAGGCGGCGCCGTCATAGAAATGATGCTCGACGAGATTGTAGAAGCGGTCCGCGCCGATGGGGGCCCACGCGCGCGTGACCTGCATGGTGAAATCGCCCTTCGTGGTGTGGAATTTCACGTCGTAGACCGCCGGGGCTGTCGCGTGGAGCGAGGCCGGATGCAACAAAGAACCTGTCGTGGACACGTATCGTTTCCTCCGGATTGTCCGCCGAGTCTGGCCCAGCAGGGACGGTGGCGCGAATGCAGAGATAAGGATTAGTATTAGGAAAAGCGTGGTGAGTTTTGTTGTTGTGACCTTCGCGATGTTCATTGCTCCTCCGGGACATTACGAACATTGTGGGGCGTTACCGCTCGTTCCGCCACAAAAAAAAGGCCGCCTCAGGAGTTAAAACCCCTGGATTTACGATAGCTTATTGTCGGAGCTAAAGCTCCGACTCCCTAAAAAACATGCAACGAACTTCTGACTCAGGGCGCTAGGGCTTCTCCTGCTGCTGCATTTCTTGGCTGACGCGCTCGGCGGCGGCCATGACGCGCAGGGTGTTCTCGCCGAGAATTTTCTTGATGTCGGCATCGGAGTAGCCGCGATCGATGAGCGCCTGCGTGATTTGCGGCAGGTGCGTGACGTCCTCCATGCCGATGGGCATGTCGGAGCCGTCGTAATCGGAGCCGAGGCCGACGTGATCGATGCCGCCGACTTTTACGGCGTGATCAATGTGATCAACGATTTCGGTCCAACTTACTTTCGGGAGCGTGCCGTCGAGCATCAGTCGGTGAACGATTTGATTTTCGGTGATGAGCTGGCAGTTTTCGTCGTCCTTGGCGCACTTCCGCGCGATTTCTTCCTGCATCTTTTTCTGCACATCGGGCTTGGCGTTTGTGGCGTCCAAGTATTTCTGGCTGAGAAATCCGGCGTGGTAATTAATTTGTATGACGCCGCCCTTGGCCGCGAGGGCTTTGATCATGTCGTCGGTCAGGTTGCGCGGAGCGTTGCAGATCGCGCGGCATGACGAATGCGACGCGATGATGGGCGCTTTGCTGACGGCGAGCGCGTCCCAGAATGTTTTGTCCGAGGTGTGCGAAATGTCGACGAGGATGCCGTCGCGATTCATTTCGAGAACGACTTGCCTGCCGAAATCGGTGAGGCCGTTGTGCGCGGGCTTGTCGGCGGAGGAATCGGCCCAGTCGGTATTGACCCAGTGCGTGAGCGTCATATAGCGAACGCCGAGCGCGGCGAAAACGCGCAGGACGCTGAGGTCGTCATTAATCATGTGGCCGCCCTCGACGCCCATGAGCGCGGCGATTTTGTGTTCGGCGAATGCGCGGCGGACGTCAGCGGCGGATTTTGCGAGCATCATGTCGTTGGGGTTGCGGCGGACGGTTTCGCGCACGGCGGCAATCTGGTCAAGGGCTTTTTCGACGGCGGTGGGGCCGGTGATGGTGCCGGGAATCCAGATGGAAAAGAAAATGCCGTCGAGGCCGCCCTGTTTCATGCGGAGAATGTCGATATTGCCGTCGGTGTGGCGCACGCCGAGATTGAAATGGGGATCGAGGAGGCGCTGCGTGGTGTCGTCGTGCGTGTCGATGACGATGGAGTGCATTTGGAGTTCGCGCGCGTGCGCGGAAATTTTGAGATTTCGGGGCGTCACAGTCAATGGGATGGCCGCAAGCAGAATCCCGCAAAAGCCAAAGAGAAAACCGCGCATCGATTCATTCTCCTCCGGGCGAGAACATTACCGCAAGGATGGAATGGCGGCAAAGTATATCTCGCGGTGCGTCGTAATTCTAAACGCGCAATGCAAAGCAGATTCCTCGTGCTGCCGATCAAAGGCCTCTCACCTTTCGCCCGATTGTTCCCGACGGGCGCTCAGGATGGGGCACCCGAAAAGGCCACGGCAAAAGCAAAAATAAGGCAAAGACCCCACCCTTCGCAAAAAGCGCTCAGGATGGGGCACCCGAAAAACCAGGCGTCGGCTCCTTACCTATTTTTCAATGCCGAGGCGTTTCCATTCGTCGTCGCGCTCGGTGGGGCCTTCGGAAAAATTCAGCCAGTCCCAGACGGCGTGCTTGAGGACCTGGCGATTGATTTCATTGTTGGATTCGGTGAGGGGAATGCTTTTTGGGCAGACCTTGACGCAATTTTGCGCGTTGTCGCAATCCTGAATGCCGCCGGGGCCCATCATGGCTTCGAGGCGTTCGCGCGCGTGCATGGCGCCGGTGGGATGCATGTTGAAGAGGCGCACCTGATTGATGATGGCAGCGCCGACGAATTGCGTGTGGCTGTTGACCTTGGGGCAGATTTCCAGGCAATTGCCGCAGGTGATGCAGCGCGCCATGGGGTAGCCGATTTGCTGCTGCTCGGGCGACATGCGCGGGCCGGGGCCGATGGCGTATGTGCCGTCGATAGGAACCCAGCACTTCATGCGCTTCAAATTTTCAAACATGATGGAGCGGTCAACTTGGAGATCGCGGATCAACGGAAATTTCGTGAGCGGCTCGAGGCGAATGGGCTTTTCGAGGTTGTCGACGAGCGCGGAGCAGGCCTGGCGCGGATATCCGTTGATGAGCATGGCGCAGGCGCCGCAGATTTCCTCGAGGCAATTCGCGTCGTAGGAAACGGGGGTGGTGCCGTCGCCGGCGCGCGTGACGGGCTTTTCGGCAATGTCGCGCAGGCAGGTGATGATATTGAGATGCGGGCGGTAACGAATTTCGAATTCTTCCCAGGTGACCGCTTCCTGGGGAGCGGCCTGGCGCTTGATGCGAAGGATGAATGTGTTTTCAGGCATCGTGCCTCGATTCAGGCTGCAACCTTGATCTTACATCTGATGGAGTGAATTCTGCTGCTGCCGTTACACGCAAAGGCGACAACCCCCACCCTTCGCGGGATAAAGGCGATCCCGCTCAGGATGGGGCACCCGCAAAAGAGCCGGCGAGACGCCGGCGCTACCAAGGCCGCTGCAGAAGCAACGACAAAGGCAACTGCAAAGCAAAGGCAAAGCGGCGTCGAGCCGCCGCACTCCAAAAAATCCAATGCTTGCGCGAGCGCGGCGGGTTGAAACCGCACTGGCAAAACGGACAGCAAGAAAAAGCAGATTCCTCGTCGCAGTTGCTCCTCGGAATGACAGATCATAATTCTTAGCAATCTCCTAATACTTGCGCGAGCGCGGCGGAAGGAGCGAAATGTCGACCGGCTCGTATTCCAGTTTGATGTTGCCGCCGTTGTAGCTTGCTTTGGTGGTCTTGAGCCAATTCTTGTCGTCGCGCTCGGGAAATTCCGGTTTGTAATGCGCGCCGCGGGTTTCATTGCGGGCGAGCGCGCCGAGGGTGATGACCTTCGCGAGAATCAGCATGTTGCCCAACTCGCGCGTGAATTGCAGCGTTTGATTCGACCATTGCGTGCGGTCGGCGAGATTCACGCGGCTGAAACGGTCGTCGAGTTCATCGAGCTTCGCGAGAGTTTTCTGGAGATTCGCGTTGAGGCGAACGACAGTGACGTGCTCGGTCATCCACGCGCCGAGTTCTTTCCAAATGGTGATTGGATTTTCGAAGCCCTGCTGATTGAGCAGACTGTCGTTGGCTTCCCGCTGGCGGCTGGCTTCGGCGTAGAAAACACTGTCGGGCGTGCTGTCGCAACCTTTTTCGAGATTGCGCGCGTATTTCACGGCGGAAGGACCAGCGACCATCCCTCCGTAAATGCAGGAGACGAGCGAATTCGCGCCGAGGCGATTCGCGCCGTGATATTGATATTCGCATTCGCCCGCGGCGAAAATTCCGGGAATGTTGGTGGCCTGACGGTCGTTGTCGACCCAGAGGCCGCCCATGGTGTAATGCATCGCGGGGAAAACTTTCATCGGCTCCTCGCGCGGATCGGGGCCGACGAATTTCTGGTAAATCTCGAGGACGCCTTCGAGTTTGCGGTCGAGCATTTCGCGCGGAAGATGCGTGAGGTCGAGATAGACGGCGTTCATTCCCGCGAGGCTGAGCTTTTCCTCGAAGACAATTTTGTAGATGGCGCGCGTGGCGACGTCGCGCGGGACAAGGTTGCCGTATTTCGGGTACCACTCTTCGAGGAAATAAAAACGCTCCTTCTCTGGAATCGAGCGAGCGGGACGCGTGTCGCCGGCTTTGCGCGGCACCCAGACGCGGCCGCCTTCGCCGCGCAGCGATTCGCTCATCAAGCGGCATTTGTCTTCGCCGGGAATCGCGGTGGGATGAACCTGAATGAATTCGCCATTCGCGTAATAGACGCCTTGCTGAAAGAGCGCCGACTGGGCAGTTCCTGTGCAGACGACCGAGTTCGTGGTTTGGCGAAAGATTGCACCGATGCCGCCGGTGCAGAAAATCACGGCGTCGGCGGGGAATGTGCGGACTTCCATGGTTTTCAAATCCATGGCGCAAATGCCGCGACAAATACGATTTTCGTCGAGGACGGCGGATTGGAACGCCCAGCCCTCGAATTTCTGAACCTTGTCCTCGGATTCAAAGCGGCGGACTTGCTCGTCGAGCGCGTAGAGCAATTGCTGGCCGGTGGTGGCGCCGGCGAATGCGGTGCGGTGATACATCGTGCCGCCGAAACGGCGAAAGTCGAGCAGGCCTTCGGGAGTACGGTTGAACATGACGCCCATGCGGTCGAGGAGATCGATGATGGGCGGCGCGGCTTCGCACATGGCTTTGACGAGGGACTGATTGGCGAGGAAATCGCCGCCGTAAACGGTGTCGTCGAAGTGAATCCAGGTGGAGTCGCCCTCACCTTTTAGATTTTTGGCGGCGTTGATGCCGCCCTGCGCGCAAACGGAATGCGAGCGCTTGACGGGCACGATGGAAAATAATTGGACAGGCACTCCCGATTCGGCCACGCGAATGGTGGCCATCAGACCCGCAAGGCCGCCACCGACGACGATGATTTTTGGCTCTCTCATGAAATTCTGATTATGCAAGCGTGGAATGCAAGAGCACTAAAAACAAAAGCAGATTCCTCGTCGCATGGCTCCTCGGAATGACAAATCCTAAATATACATCGCCCTAAAGGTGCTGCGTTCGTGCAAGCTGCAAAAGTCGTCTCATGGCTCCCTTCGCGAAAGACGCTCAGGATGAGCGGATGACAGCTCACAAACCCCTCCAGCAACCACCTAGAGATAACCGCTGAACGGGTGCCAGTTGTAAACGAAGCTGGCGACGATCAAAAGACCCACGGCGGCGAAAGTGACGCCGACGAGCGCGCCAAACCAGCCAGCGGCGCGTTGCGCGCGCGGCGTGACGGCGATGCCCCACTTGCAGGAGAAATTCCAGATGCCGTTGCCGAAATGAAATGACGCCGCGAGCACGCCGATAACGTAAAGCGCAGCGTACCCGGGATGCGCGAAGTCGCGCGCGACGCCGACATAGGTGCTGCGGCCATGCGCGACAAAACGCTCGAGCCAAACGTGCCAAATGATGTAAGCGAAGGCGATGATGCCGGTCCAGCGCTGGAGCGTGTACAGCCAGTTGGCCATCCACGGATGGCCCCAGACGTTCGTCTTGCCGCGCCACCAGATATAAAGACCGTAGCAGCCGTGAAACGCGATGGGCAGCCAGATGAAAAGGAATTCGACGGGAATGCGCCAGGGAATTTGTTCCAGGCCGGCTGCGGTGGCGTTGTAACTTGCGGGGCCGACGAGGGCGTAGCTATTGGACCAGAAATGCTCGGCGAGGAATGCGCCAATGGGAATGATGCCGCTGAGGGAATGCAGTTTGTCCCAAAAATAACTGGAGTCAGGTTGCGACGTCGCGCTGGACATCCACTCTCCGAAACAGTTTGTGCAAGAAGCTGAAATCAGCGCGCAACAGAGCTGCGCGAAAATTGCGCGTCCTGAAAACGTTTCAGTATAGACAGCGGGCCGCATGTTTGCAAGACGGCTACACGCGAAATTGGGCTCGCTGCGGCGTGTTAGACTCGACTCATGCCCGGCGCAAATGTTTCAGAGGTGGAAATCCTGGTGAGCGGCATGGTGCAGCGCGGCACAAAGCTGGATCCGGCGCATCTGACAAAAATTGCCGATGCGGTGGGGCGCGTTTTTTCCGTGCAGTCGGACGAGGTCGCAATTCTTTCCGTGACGAACGACGGCAAATTCCTGCGCTTTCGCGTGCCGGAGCAATTGCAAAACGTCGGACAGATCCCGATGACGAGCAACTCGTCGCTGGCGGTGCGCACGGTGCGTGACAAACGCCCGGAAATCGTCAACCATTTCAATATTGTCCCGCATGCTTCCGTGTTTGAGGCGGTGAGAATCAACGAAGAACGCAGCGATCCGATCCAGAAAATCATGAGCGCGCCGATTGCCGTCGCGACGAAGGTGATTGGAGTGTTGCAAGTATCGCGGAAAGCGAAAACCGCCAAAATGGCGCGGGATTTTTCGCCTACGGATCTGCGGCAGCTTATCGTGATCACCGGGCTTGTGGCTCCCGCGCTGCCTCTCTGCGAGGATTGATTCCGCGCGGCGATCCGATTTCAGTAAGCGGTAATTATCTTTCCACTCGACTGCCAATGCCAAGTTCCACCTCAGCGGCTAAAGCCGCTCGGATTTGGCGCTGTTTACGGCACGGCCAAAGCCGTTCCCTGACGCAGCTCCGCAGCCGCGACTTGACACCACTCCGGATATTTCAAAGCACCCAAGGTTAAACGAAAAGGGGAAGGCCTCAGGTCAAGCGGCGAAAATCGCGCGAGCAGGACATGAGCCAGAGAAGCGCGCGGTATCGCAGGATGTTGTGAGATACTTTTGCCTTCATGACTCGCATATCAAAATTCGCAAGTTCCCTTTTTTGCATTTTGGCATTGACCGCGGGCGGCGCGCGCATTTACGAAACAGGCGTCCGCGCGCAGACGCGCGCTGGCGACGTCACGCTGACGCTGCTGAGCACGACGGATTCGCACGGGCATCTGCTCGCGTGGGACGACATGACGAACCGGCCCGCGAATTGGGGACTGGCGAAGATCGCGACGCTGATTGCGCAAATTCGCGCGAGCGCGCCGAATGTGATTCTGCTCGATTGCGGGGATACGATTGAAGGAACTCCGCTGGCGTACTACTTCAACGTGAAAGACACCGCATTGCCAAACCCTGAAATCGCGGTGATGAACGCGATGCACTACGACGCGATGGAAGTGGGCAATCACGAATTCAATTTCGGCGAGCGCGTGATGTGGAAAGCGAAACGCGAATCACGTTTTCCGTGGCTGGCGGCGAACCTGAAGGAAACGTACACGAGCGGCGTGCCGTATTTTCGCCCGTACATCATCAAGAAAGTGGATGGCGTGCGCGTGGGCATCGTGGGATTCGTGACTCCGGGCGTGCCGCGATGGGAAATTCCCTCGCATTATCGCGGGTACACATTCGAACCGATTGTGGATGCCGCGCGTCGCGTGATTCCCGAAGTGCGCGCGAAATCAGATTTGGTCGTTGTTATTATGCACTCCGGGCTCGACCGCAATCCGAAAACGGGCGAGCCGTTTTCCGGCTACGCGATGAATGGGGAAAATGTGGCGTGGGAGCTTGCGCAACAAGTCCCCGACATCGATTTGATTTTCTACGGGCACACGCACCAGGAAATGCCGCAGCTCATGGTCAATGGCGTGCTGATGGCGCAGGCGAAAAATTGGGGTGGCTCGCTGGCGCGCGCCGACGTGACGTTGCACCGCGATGCGGCAGGGCGCTGGAAAGTCATCTCGAAACATTCGACGACGATTCACCCTGCTCCCGATACGCCGGAAGATCCAGCGATTGTGAAAATCGTCGAGCCATATCACGAGACAGTCGAGAAATATCTGGATACGCCGATTGCGTCGCTCAGCAAGCCGCTCAATGGAACGCTCGCGCGATACGAAGCCGACCCGTTGGTAGATTTAATTCAGCGCACACAACTGCGCGACGCGCACGCGGACGTGTCACTGGCCACACTGTTCATTCCCAGCGTGCACGTGGCGGCGGGCAGGGTGACGATTCGCGATATTTTCGGCGTGTATCCCTACGAGAACACATTGTACGGCGTCGAAATGACGGGGTCGCAACTGAAGGATGCGCTGGAACACGCGGCGAGCTTCTATCCAGCATGGCCGGCGGCCGCAGGTAAACCGCTGCGGCTGCCCGGTTACGACGCGGATTCGGCGGAGGGCGTTTCGTACGAGATGGATCTTTCGAAACCAGTTGGCAGCCGGATTACGAATCTGATGTTTCGCGGGCGACCGCTTTCTCCCAAGCAAAGATTGCGCGTGGCGATCAATAATTACCGCTACACAGGCGGCGGAGGATACTCGGTGTTCAAGGGATTGCCGATTGTTTACCGCTCGACCGACGAGATTCGCGATTTGATCATCGCGCATTTGCAAAAGACGAAGCAATTCCCCGCCACGCCGGACGAAAATTGGCGCATCGTTCCACGCGCGGCGCGCGACGCAATCACGAAGCAGGCGCTCGCGTTCGAGCAAAGGCGCGCGGCGCCGAAGACCGCGCCCGCGGGTGCGTCGTATCGGTGAACGTTAATTTTGTAATGACGCGCGAAAAGCATTGACACTCCAATCGCTTCTTGTTACTTTTTGCGCGCACCTCATCTTTTACATTTTCTGAGCGGAGGAACCGCGGTCCGGCACGTTTCATGGCGTTCGTCGCGAAGAAAATATTCCTCACCAAGGGAGTCGGAAAACACCGCGAGAGGCTTTCTAGCTTCGAGCTGGCGTTGCGCAATGCCGGCATCGCGGCGTGTAACATCGTGCGCGTGTCGTCGATTTTTCCTCCGCACTGCAAACTGATTTCGCGCAGCGAAGGCCTGAAGCATTTGCGGCCGGGGCAGGTGGCGTTCGTGGTGATCAGCGAAAATCAGACGCGCGAGGCGCATCGGCTGATCGCGGCGTCCGTGGGCG
>Ga0307372_10010122_pt1 | contig 12841 bp, 13 predicted proteins | sample OX1MG_FD_202533 | JGI IMG/M metagenome (GOLD analysis project Ga0307372, IMG submission 202533) | Soil microbial communities from Risofladan, Vaasa, Finland - OX-1 | ecosystem: Environmental > Terrestrial > Soil > Coastal area > Acid sulfate soil | place: Finland: Risofladan, Vaasa | collected...
TTGGCGCTTGTATGTTTGGCATAATGTTATCCTTGTGTTATCCTTTCAAAACTCTCCGCGCTCGATCAACTCGATAAAGCGCTGTTCCAGTTCGTAGGTGCGCGGGCCTGGTTTACCGCTGCCGATTTGCATGTCGTCTATCTGCACCACCGGCGTTATTTCCTTTGAAGATGAGGTGATGAAAGCTTCCTCGGTCAAAGATAATTCGTTCAGCAAGATAGGGCGCTCCTCGATGGTAAATCGACCACGCGCAAGTTCCAACACCACGTTGCGCGTGATGCCGTATAATACTCCGTCACGCGGCGTCACCAACGTATCGCCACGGAAAATGAAGAAGTTGCTGCGCGTGGCTTCCAGCACGTGTCCTTGCTCATTGACGAAAAGGGCATCTGTGGCATCGTGTTTCGCTGCCTCCTTGAGAGCGCGCACCGCCGACATATAATTGGTGGTTTTCGCCTCCGGCGCTTCGCGTTGCAGGCGAGTCGTAATCAGTTTGATACCCCTGGCGAAGCGCTGCATGTCGCGCTCACCGAGCGGGGTAATCATCACCACCAGCGTTGGCTGGCCGGTTGGTGTAATGCCATCCTCGCTTTCACCGCCTGTTACAAGCAGGCGAATGGCGGCGTGTTTATAGGTATTACGCTCGATGGTTTCTCGTATCACGTCCGCGATAAATGAGGATGGCCAGGGAATCTCCATCTCGATCAAGGCGGCGGAATGATAGAGACGTTGCAGGTGCTCATGCAGGTGGAAAGGTCTGCGGTCATAGGTGCGCAGCGCCTCGAATGTGCTATAGCCACGCAGCACGGCCATATCGTTAATGGAGATTACTGCCTCGTGGGGATGTACCCAGCGTCCTCCAACGTACCAGTTTGCGGATGTATCCATCATCAAACCCTTTCCTGCCCTATATTACTTGCTTCTCTTTTAGCCAACTCACCACCTTATCCGGCACGCTCATCGTTGAAAGGCGGCTCTGACGAACGAGCGCCCAATCGTCGAACAGGTGGCTCTCCTTAATTTCACGCAAGGTGACAGGCTGAGCCAACCGGCGCACAAAAGCCACATCCACTACCCAGCTTTTGGGTTCATTGGGGTCGGGTCGCGGTTCGGAGACGACGCGTGCCAGTCCCACAATCGCAGCTTCGCCCTGGCTATGGTAGATGAGTACCTCGTCGTCGGAGCGCATGGCACGAATAGCTTGCAGCGCGGCGGCGTTGCGCACTCCATCCCAGACGGTCACTTTGTCCCGTTCCAGGTTGTCTATGGAATAATGTTCGGGATCGGTTTTCGCTAAAAAATAAGACATTATGCAGCCCTTTCATTTTTTCAATTAATGCAGATCAGTTGAACCATGATAGATAGAATCTAGCAACGCGTAGGTTGCCGGGTCGTATTTTTTCAGCTTATCATATCATATGTGACCCTGCTACTTCTCTTCACAACTCAATCCTACTTTCATTCGTATAATCAGTGTAGTTGTTGTGAAGAATTAAGTGTGTTAACGATAAACAGATATATTGAAAATTCGAAGGAGAAGGACAATATGACACAGACAGATAACTCGAACGGTGAGCAGAAAACCGGCTATCAGACGTATACGGAAGATTTGCAAGTGATGGGCGAACAGTTGCTCGCGAAAGTGAAGGAGCTGGTCCACGAGGGTAACGTGCGTCGCATCATTATCAAGCAGGAGGGACATACCGTTGCTGAGTTCCCTCTAGCCTTTGGAGTAGTTGGCGCGCTGGTGGCGCCTATGCTGGCGGCTATCGGTGCGATTGGCGCGTTGATTGCCCAGTGCTCCATCGAAGTGGTGCGCACAGAGCCTCGCACTCCGGATAGCGATGTGCCTCCTGTTTCCTTTTAAGCCAGGTAGCATAGCGCGTGACATACGCGTTTGAAATGTGAAGGCCAGAGAATCCACTTAGATTCTCTGGCATCTTTGTGTTAATAGGGTGTATTATGCTGCTTACCGGTGAATCATTTAGTATAATTAGGAAGAAGAATCAACTTCTTGAGTTAGCTGTAATAAAGGAGTCCATCATGCCTGCACCAACACCCGATGAGATCGATGCTTATGAGTCCGCGCCCGCGCAATTCGCTGCTGCGATCGAGGGATTGAGCGATGCGCAATTGCAGCGTTCACCAGCGCCTGGAGAGTGGAGCATCCGCGAGGTGCTTATCCATATGCCCGACAGCGAAATATTTGTCTATGAACGCATACGCAGGATACTTGCCGAAGACAAGCCGATCCTGCATGCTTTTCCAGAAGAAATGTGGGCCGCCCACCTGAACTACGGCGCTCAGAACTACAAATTGTCGCTAGACCTGCTCGCGGCGTTGCGCCATTCCAATGCCGCGTTGTTGCGTTCGCTGCCCGCCGCAGCCTGGGAACGTACCGGTATGCATAGCGAACGTGGCGAAATGAGCCTGTTCGATATCTTTACTGTGTATCTTGCACATGGCAAAAACCATCTGAAGCAGGTTGAGCAGATTAAAGCAACTCTTTAGTACGTTTTTTGTGAGAAAAGGAGCCAGACGGGTATGTCGAAAAAGTTTTCCGGACACGCGGTGACCCGCGCGCGCAGTCGGCGGCAGGCAATGATTTTGCTCCTGTTTGGTGTCATATGCCTGCTGCTAGCGTGGCTGATTCATCCTTCAACCAGCGCGTATCCCCTGGGTGTCCTCGTGTTCGGCGCGGGTATGTTCATAGCCGCGCTGCTCAATCCCTATCGACTGATGGCGGCAGGCTGGCTCGTGCTGCTGTTGGGGTTTGCAGTGTTCCTCTTTTTCGGCGGTCATATACCTGGCAGCCAGGCGTTTCCCGCTTATATTGTTGCGATTGGGGTTGCACTGCTGGGTATCGCGTTTATGGGAAGGCGCGGCTATATCAAAGCCGGGGCGGTCACTCCCGGCTTGATCGTATTGATCGTTGGCATCATCGAAGTATTGCTGATTGCCAATCGAACTCCAGCGAATTTTGTTCCCTTTATGCTCTCCCTCTGGCTGCCGGGAATCGGCCTGTTTGTACTTGGACTGGCCTATCTTGCTGCGAGTATTCGAGAATAAGCATATTTGACGAACCTTGTGTAATATGATATAATTAGAACATAAAATCAATGTATATCGTACACTATAGACGGATTTCCATAACCAGATAGTAACGGAAGAATAGTGACAAGAGTGCCTGACATGCCCGTTAAGGAAAGGGGCAAATCAAAATGAGTGTTATACAACTTACCCAGACCATCCAAATTATGCCTTCTGCATTGAGCAGATTAGGGAAGCAGCCGGTACAACCCATGTTGCCGGGCCTGGAGACAGAGGAGGGCAGCAAGCCGGTGGTGACAAACGGCCAGATTGCTGAAGTGCTCCTGGGTATTGCTAATCTGCTAGAGTTCCAGAACAGCAACCCTTATCGTATACAAGCCTATCGCAACGCGGCACGCGGCGTGCTTGATCTGCAGGAGTCAGCGGCGGCCATCGTTGCGCGAGGACAACTGTTACCTGTACCGGGATTAGGAAAGCGGTTGCGAAATCGCATCGCCGAGCTTGTCAATACAGGTAGCATGACCTTTTACAATGATCTGAGTTTACAGTTACTGCCGCCGGGAGCGCGTGCCTTGACTGCCATAGAACATGTCGGCCCGCATATAGCTATCCGTCTTTACGAAGAACTGGGCATCGATACACCCGAGAAATTGTGGTGGGCGGCGCACCGCCAGCGTATTCGCGCATTAGCAGGTTTCGGTGCGCGCAGCGAGGCACGCCTGAAAGAGGCTGCCGCACAATTCGTGGGGCGCAAAGATGTAGCACAGCTTGATGGCGTAGCGTAAACTGAAGCGGGTTGCATCTCAAAAAAAGTTGGCCTGGCCTGGCGACCATTGCGGTCGCCAGGCTTTTTTAACTCTGCGAAAGCTGCGTTTAAGACAGTATTGTCGTTGACAAAGCCGGGACAGGCATATATGCTATCGAAAACGAGGAAGTGACCAGTTTATGTACACACCGATTTTAGCGACGCTTGGGTATATTTTATCGCCGGATGCCAGCCAGGTTTTAATGATCCATCGCAATAAGCGGCCAGACGATATCCATTATGGCAAGTATAATGGTCTTGGTGGGCGATTGGAGCCCAACGAGGATATTATTAGCGGCATGCGTCGCGAAATCTTCGAGGAGTCGGGGCTGATTGCTGAGCGCATGGCGCTGCGCGGAACAATATCCTGGCCTGGATTCGGCAAGAACGGTCAGGATTGGTTTGGTTTCATCTTTCGTATTGATAGCTGGCACGGGGAAATGAACGACGGGAATCATGAGGGTACGCTTAGCTGGGTATCGCGCGCGTCGCTACTCGAATTACCGCTCTGGCCGAGTGATAAGCTCTTCTTGCCGATGGTATTTGACGACGACACGCGTCCATTTCACGGCTATATGCCTTACCAGAATGGTGAAATGGTGAGTTGGAGCTATGTGCGAGTTTGAGTTGTTTAGCTCTATATTTGTCCTCGTAAGAACATGCCGATTTCGCTTAATGCTGCCATGGCGCGGCAGGTAATCTCGATGGACTCGTAGTAGGGGATGCCTTCGGCGTGCAGGATATGCAGCGCGGGGATATCGTGGCGCGCGTAGATGCTCTGCACCAGTACCGGCTTGTTGTATTGTCTTACCAGCTTGCCGAGTTCGCGTGCCGCGGCTTCTTCGCGGGGACCGAAATCTTCTGAAAGCAGCCAGCGATAGCCGCCGAAAAGCCCGGTGATGATCACACCGTCTACATCCGGGTCGCGCAGGCATACTTCGGTCAGCCAGGCAAAGGCCAGGGGGTCTTCGTCTGCGGCTCCGGCCACATCCACCGGGTTGGTTGAAGTTGCGCGAGTTGGCATGAGCTTGCGTAGAGATTGTTGTGTTCCAGCACACAGAACGGGAACTTCCAGCCCTGCGCGTATGGCCGCGTCGCCGCTGGCAACCACGCTGCCACCGCCATCTCCGATAATAGCAATGCGACGACCACCAGCGGGCGTAGGTGGTTGTGACGCCAGTGCCTGGGCAACGGGAAAGAGTTCGTCTGAGCGCACGACGCGAACAACGCCGCTGCCGAGCAGACCGTTATCATGGTCGGGTCGCACTGTAGAGATGGTGCCTGTGTGGGCCAGCGATGCTCGCACGCCTACTTCAGTAGCACCGCTCAAGAGGATAACAACTGGTTTGTAGCGCCCGCGTTGATACATGCTGTGCGTTACATCTCTCAGCGTTTGTTCCTGAATGGCCTCGACATAACCCGCGATCACACGTGTCTCCGGGTCATTTGCCAGGTATTGCATGCATTCGGGAAATGTGACATCGACGGCATTGCCCACGCTCAGAAAGGTGGTGAAGCCGCCACCGTCCAGGTGTGCCTGCGCGTAGAAGTACATGCCGAGGTTGCCGCTTTGCGAGACCAGTCCTATAGGGCCTGTCGGCAGAGGAAAAACCATCCCCAGGGCGTTAAGCCGGGCGTGTTTGATATATATTCCCATGCAATTGCTGCCGATAATGCGGATGCCATGTTCTCGGCAGCGCATCACCAATTCCTGCTCCAGTGCGCGCCCCTCTGGCCCTGTTTCACTGAAGCCGGCGGTAATAATAACGATGCCTTTTACGCCGTGCGCGATGCAATCATCAATGGCCTGGGGAACATGTTGAAAGGCGGTCGCAATAATAGCCAGATCAACCTGGGTTGGCACGTCGCGCAGCGTTGGATACGTGGCCCGGTCAAGCACTTCGGGAATGGAGGGATTGATAAGATACACAGCACCAGGGAACCCCCCGGCGATCAGTTGCCTGGCTGCCACATGTCCCCACTTGTGCGAAGCGCGAGACGCGCCCAGGATAGCGATGGCGCGGGGCTTCAGAACCTCCTCAAGCGTGTAGGGAACGCTATTCATTCGTTCTCCTCGTCACTATCGTTATCATCGTGGTTGTTGTTCTCGCGCTCCTTGCGTAGCAGTTCTTCGACGCTGCGAATGAGGCTGTCCGCGCTTGGCAATGGACCTGATACTGCTGGTTTATCAGGTGTAATGCTGGCCTCATCATCGTCATTATCATCATCGTCACCCTCTGCCAGCATTTTCTCAGTCTCGCTCTCCAATTTTCGCACATAGGCGCTGGCTTCGGGGTCGCGCGCGACCAGCGCGGTAATCTGTTCTTCAAAGCGGATAGCGTCACTCTGGAAATCACTGATATCCAGGTCGAAGGCCAGGAACGTATTCAGGTAGGTCAGTAGAGCGGCTGTGACTTTGATATTGGGCGTGGCAACCAGGTAATGAGGCGCGGCGGCCCACAGACTCGATACCGGAATCTTGGCGCGAGTAAAGGCATCGTGCAGCACGCCTGTAATACCCGTCGGCCCCTCGTAACGAGAACCTTGCACATCGATTTCATGCATGCGTTCCAGCATTTCCTGCGTAGAGGTGTAGCCGGTCATTGGTACATCTATAGAGTGAGGGATGTTCGCCAGAAACGCTCCTAACAAAAGCGCTTCGGAGGCATTAAAGCGCTTGCAGACGTCCATAAAGGCTGAGGTAAATGTCTTCCACTTGAGCTGCGGTTCAGTGCCTACGAACAAGATCACATCACGTTCCCATACTGGATCAACATATGCGTAAAATTGATTGCTCGGCCAGTTGATCGAGCGTACCAGTCCCTTTTTAGCCTGAACTGTAGGGCGGGTTTCGGTAAAGACATAAAATTCTTCTGGCTCGATCTCGGCAATGCGCATCGTCTTCCAACGATCCTTCAAAAATTTAACCGCTGTTGTGGCTGCTTCTGCCGCGTCGTTCCAGCCTGAAAAAGCAGCTATGACAATTGGACTGCGCAATTCTGGCTTTTTAAGATAGTGTACGAAAGCCATCTTGTCTCCTCTACGGATGCATGTTTTTATTCCCTGGCATGCATGGTGATAATTGTTCTTATTGTACCATGCTTGAAAAGAGATGCGCGTTTCATTTCCCGGATGGATGCCAGCGTTGCATATGTTCAGCGTGTGTGTGCAGGTAAGCCCCTTCGCCATAGAACCGATCGTAAAATTCACGCTCTAGATGCTGCGCCTGCGCGTAAATGCGCAGCAGAATGGTGGGGAAGCGCGCCGGGAAGCGTCCGTAGGCGTTGTAGATGTAGTGCGCCATTTCGCCTATGCATGCAACCTGCTCCGCAGTATACGGTTTTATGGTGGCCTTTATTTCGCTATTGTGCAGGAATGGGCCGCCTGTCGCGGGATCATAGGTGCCGCCCGGTCCGAATTTGCGCGCGGCCAGCTCGCGCGCAGCCTCGTACATATCGTGTGAGTAGGGCGGGCAGACCGACTCGAAATAGCCATCGAGACCGATTGGATTGGGGAAGGCCCAGTCGTCTCGCCTGTCGAAGCGGAAACCCAGCCCTTCGATACCCTCATCGGCGAACGCGCCCAACGCGCTGTAGGGGAAAATGCCGCTATACATCCAACCGCCCAGCCCGATGGCTTGCATCATGTAAACAATGTTCTGGCAGATCAAAGCCAGTTCCATGGCGACGGTCGAATAAGCGACCTGCTCGATGTGCGACAGCGCGAAGCGCATCTGCGGCGCATCGCTGATAATCCCGGCCCGTATAAACGGTTCCAGGTTGCCGCCCAGGCAAGCGCGATCATCGTCATACAGCGTGTAGCCGTTGGTGACGTACATGGCGAGCAGGGCCAACAATTGTTCGCCGACATCACCGACGGGCATGAACAGGGTTGTGCCGGGACGATTGCTGTTCCAGATATTATGCTCATCAAAATGTGGCGGCTCAGGCGGGAGATGCATGCGCTTGTTGCTTAACTGGAGCGTGGCTGCCTGTGAAATACTGATGATGCGTGTGATGTCGTCGATCTCTTCAAATTCGCGCAGGCGATCAGGTGCCAGGTCGCGCGTGCGCGTCAGGTAGATGCCCGTATCATCAGTATAGAACAACTCGGTGGTGCAGATGGTAGCGGCTGATGGCACCGTGCGACCGGTCAGGCGCAGGCTATAGCTGCTCAGGCGATCATGTTCATTGATGGTATAGGGGATGCCGAAATTCCAGCCGGTAACACCTGTAGCTGCCGCCACCAGCAGCGAGCGTTCCAGGTCATCGAGAGGCAGGGGTGCGTGTTCGGATTTGTAAGCAAGCGGTCCATCTGGTATTTCCATGCCGTATCCGAAGCGGCGAGAACGCCGACCGAATAGACCTTGCACCTGTGGAAAGGTGAGGACTTGTTCTAAACGAGGGTCTAAGCTACTCAAGCAAGCCTCCCAGGTGAGCCAAATTTGGCAGGGAACAACACGAACAGTATAGCACAATTACAGCCATAAATATTTCCTATAGCCACAAACTATCTATTCATTAACACGATATCATCAACGCTTTTGGAATAGGCAATATGATATTTAACAATCAGATAATATTTGTTTAACCTCTCTCCATTACGATTTATGCAACAAGCCAGTACTTCAGCTTGTTTGGAATTTGAGTGTGTGCTTATTTCTGAAGGAGAGACTTACTACCAATGAACAAGGCTACCAGTGTAACTCGGCATCGTTCGATGTTACAACGTTCTTATGTATTTATAGCAGTGTTAGGCCTCATCATGGCTTTGAGTGCGTGCGGTGCAACTACGACGGCTGGCACGACGCCGACTCCATCGAGCGGCGGCTCGACCTCAACCGCGCAGACGTGTAATAGTTCCACGGGATTGACGGTATATTCCGCGCAGGGCTACGACTCCGATACAACTAAGGCCTTCCAGCAGCAGACGGGCATTACCACCAAACTGGTGGACGATAGCACCGGCAACCTGCTCGCCAAGATTGCGGCAGAGGGCAACAATCCACAGTGGGATGTAGTGTGGTTCGATGGTAATGTGACTATGCAGTCGCTCGATGACCAGGGCTTGCTGCTCAAATGGCAATCGCCCAATATCAGCAACTATACAACTTTGGGTGCGAAGTACATCGCCAGTGACTATAGCTACTATCCCACGGGTCTGACTACCGTGGGAGCCATCGCTTACAACCTGCATCACATCCCGGCGGCAGGGCTGCCCAAAGACTGGAGTGATCTGCTCAATCCGGCCTACAAGAACATGGTCGCCATGAATGATCCGGCGTACTCCGGCCCCACCTACCCGTTACTAGCTGGTTTAGGGCAGCTTATGGGCGGTGAGACTCAGGGCAAACAATACTTCACGCAGCTCAAAGCCAATGGTCTGAAGATCTTCCAGACCAACGATCCCACGCTGAACAGCGTAGAGACGGGCGCGCGCGAGTTCGGTATTGTGCAGGACTCGGCCATTTACGGCGCAATTAAAGCCGGCCAGCCGCTGGGGATCATCTATCCGTCATCCGGTGTCATAGGGCTGCCGGCAGTCATCTCTGTTTCGGCCAATTCACAGCACAAAGCCTGCGCCGAGCAGTTCGTCAACTGGATAATGTCAAGCGCCGGCCAGTCTGTCATGACTCATCATGATCCGACCGATGGAGACACCTACTTCATTCCCTTGATTAACGGTGTCACCGATATTGTGCAGCGCCAGACAACCGGTATCAACTACATCGACCTGAATGTGTCCCAATGGGCAGGAGTTGAGGCAGAGTATAAACAATGGTTCCACGACAACATCGTTCAGTAGCGACCGTTGACGAACAGGAACAGGGCGTAGTGGAAGAACCCACTATGCCCACTCTGTCGTTCAGCAGGTCTGCTTTCTTACGCTACGCGGGCGCGGCGCTGGTTGTAGGCGTTCCCGTCCTGATCCTTGTGCTATTTGTGCTGTACCCTCTGGCAGCCATTATCCTTCAGAGTATCTTTCCCAATATCTATGCCATCAATCCAAACCTGCTTCCGAGCTTCTCCGCTTTACAACAGGTCTTCAGCAATCCCCTGAACTACCAGGCGCTTGGCAATTCGCTGTGGCTCTCGGCCATCACCGCGGTAATAGCGTCGATGCTGGGAACGGTTCTGGCCGTGCTTGCCAAACGAACCGATCTGCCACTGCGCGGAATGATGGATACGATGGTGTGGATTGTTTTCTTCTTCCCATCGTTCTTGATTGGCGAAGCCTGGTCGCTGGTCATGATTCGCGGCGGCATTCCAGACCAGTTTTTGCACTTCTCGGATGGACTCATCAACTGGTTTTTCTCACCCGTCGGAGTTATATTTATCCTGAGCCTGAAATCGTTTCCCTTTGTGTATCTGGCGGTGAGCGCGGCTTTACGCTGGCTGGGTTCAGAGTTCGAGGATGCAGCGCGCCTATCGGGTGCGCGTCTCTGGCGCGCATGGCTGAGTATCAACTCTCCGCTGCTGTTGCCAGCTATATTTGCGGGTGGACTGATTGCCTTTGCCGAATCGCTGTCAGATTTTGGCACGGCGGCCACCATCGCGCAGAGTTCGAACGTGACGCTCGTTACCTACCAGATTTATTCAGCCATCAATACCTCGCCGGTCAATTTCGCGCTGGCGGCGGCTCTCTCACTGCTACTTTTTATCGCCATCGCCCTGGCTTTGCTGTTTCAATCGGGTGTGCAGCGCAGAAAGTCATTTCAGGTGATTAGCGGACGCAACCGACCCGCGCGCGACATCTCTCTCGGTGCCTGGAAATGGCCTGCATTGCTTTTTTGCGCGCTGGTATTTATATTTGCGCTAGTTATTCCCCTGGGCATGTGCCTCATCCTCTCGTTGCTCCAAGCTTTCGGAAACGGGCTGACTGCGAGCAACTGGACGTGGAACAACTATGCGACTGTGCTGACACAGGGGTCAGATGCATTTAATGCTCTCGTGCGTACTGTGCTGCTGGCTCTGGGCGCGGCAACAATTACCGCTCTCCTGGGTCTGCCTATCGCCTTCATTATCAGGCGCACGCAATTGCCGGGGCGCACCTTACTCAGTATGTTTACGCTTGTCACCATCGCGGTGCCTGGCATTATTCTGGCCTGTGGCTATATCTTTGCCTGGAACGCGCCATACCTGGAGTTTATCGGTATCGGCGGACCCAATGGCATTCAATTCTATGGCAGCATCTGGTTGCTGTTCTGCGCTTATATCGGTGGCAGCCTGCCCTATGCCACGCGCTTGAGCATCGGCGCGCTTGAGCAGGTGGGGACAAATATGCTTGAAACGGCGCGGGTGCAGGGTGCGAACGTCTTTCAACTATTGATACGCATCGTTGGCCCGCTCTTGCGCTCAAATCTGTCCAGCATCTGGCTGCTGGTATTCACTGGCACCATGTTTGAGCTGGCGGCCTCCGAGCTACTCTATCCGCCTGGACAGCCGACATTGTCGGTGCAAATCGTAAGCTATTTCAACGATTTCAGGCTTGGACCGGGTATGGCGCTTTCCATGCTCACCGTAGCCATTGTTGCGCTAGCCCTCATTCTGATTCGCGTTATTCCCTGGATTGTCGGCGAAATCCGGGGACGTATTCAACAGAGAGAGACAGCACGTGTACTTGCAAATCAAGCAACTCAATAAAAGTTATGGCCCCAGAAAAGTTGTCAATGATGTCGCGTTGGAGATGGTGGAAGGAGAAATCCTCTCATTGCTGGGACCGTCTGGTTGTGGAAAAACGACTATTTTGCGCATGCTCGCGGGCCTTGTCGTACCCGATAGCGGTTGGATCAAGGTGGGAGACCGCGTCTTCTACGACGGGAGACGCGAGGTAGCGGTGGAGGATCGCCAGATTGGTATGGTCTTCCAGGATTACGCGCTCTGGCCGCATATGACAGTCGCCAAAAACATCGCTTTCGGTATGCGTCTGCGCCGCAAACCAAAGCAGGAGATTAAAAAACGCGTCGATGAACTGCTGGAACTTGTCAATCTGCCTGGTATGGGGCAGCGCTATCCCTACCAGATGTCCGGCGGGCAACAGCAGCGTGTGGCAGTTGCGCGCGCCCTGGCGACGGAGCCGCGCCTGGTATTGATGGACGAGCCGCTCTCCAGCCTGGATGCTGGCCTGCGCGAGAGCATGCGTACAGAACTGGTGCAACTTTTCCGGCAGCTCAAAATCACGGCCATCAATGTTACCCACGACCAGGATGAGGCGATGTCGATGTCTGATCGCATCATGGTGCTGCGTGATGGCAAAGTGCAGCAAATTGGCACTCCTACAGATCTGTACCTGCACCCTGCCAATATTTTTGTAGCCTCGTTTATGGGTCACGCAAATATGCTGGCAGGGGAAATTGAAAAGAGCGTGAATGGTACTGATACTATCTCGCTGCGCCTGGATGAAGGGATACCGGAAAGACGGGTTGTCACTGGCCAGCTAAATGACAATGTGCGCGGCAATCTCAACGGGAGAGCGCGCTTGATGTTTCGTCCAGAAGACATCCGCGTGTATCAAGAGGCGCGCCAGTTCGATCACCTCAACGTTTTCGAGGGCATGGTTTCGCATACCTCGTTTGTGGGTGGCCAGTGGCGCACTCTGATAACTCTTGACGAAATACGCCCCTTGCAAGTACTTGCTTTCCCGGCGTTCCAGCCTCAAATCGAGCAGAGATTGTGGCTGGAAATGCCACCCGAACGCTGCCAGGTTGTGCCTGAGTAATGCATTGCAGGATTGCCGCGCTGTTGAGCAGCTAGCTTCGGGAGAAAAATTGCTGGCCAGTTCGCCAGCAGAGGTGCAGGATGGAACGCAGCCGCCGGAATTGCGACGATTTCTGGATAGAAACGGTAAACTCACTCTGTGGCCTCCGGGTATTAGAACGATCATTGATAGAGGCGGTATAACTTTTAGAGGTGTTCTCCGGTCGCCTACCGATGGCGACCGGCTTTTCGCTAGCCACTGAACTCAACTTGTGGTATGGCGGCCAGT
>Ga0307372_10010123_pt1 | contig 12840 bp, 12 predicted proteins | sample OX1MG_FD_202533 | JGI IMG/M metagenome (GOLD analysis project Ga0307372, IMG submission 202533) | Soil microbial communities from Risofladan, Vaasa, Finland - OX-1 | ecosystem: Environmental > Terrestrial > Soil > Coastal area > Acid sulfate soil | place: Finland: Risofladan, Vaasa | collected...
TGCGGCTGATGGGTGCTGCCAGCGAGAAGCTGCAAGCCGCGGGGCCGGGCGAGGTGGTGGCGCTGGCGCGGATGGAGGGGATCGCCACCGGCGCGGTGCTGTCGAGCGGTACCGCGCCCGCGCTGGCGCGCCCGCCGCTGCCGCGCCCCGTTTACGGCCTCGCCGTCGCGGCCGAGAAGCGCAACGACGACGTCAAGCTCACTCCCGCCGTCGGCCGGCTGATCGAGGAGGATCCCACCCTCTCGCTCGAGCAGAACGCCGACATGCAGGAGATGGTGCTGTGGGGCCAGGGCGACATTCATCTGCAGATCGCGATCGACCGGCTGCGCACCAAGTACAATCTCGCCGTCACCACGCGCCGGCCGCAGGTGCCCTACAAGGAGACGATCAAGCGCGGGACGCAGCAGCATTCGCGCTTCAAGCGCCAGAGCGGCGGCCACGGCCAGTTCGCCGACATCCAGATCGAGGTGAAGCCGCTGCCGCGCGGTACCGGCCATACCTTCATCGATTCGGTCGTGGGCGGCGCGATCCCGCGCAACTACATCCCCGCGGTCGAGGAAGGGGTGATGGAATATCTGCGCCAGGGGCCGCTCGGATTCCCGGTGGTGGACGTGTCGGTCAACCTTACCACCGGGCAGTTCCACGCGGTCGACAGCTCGGACCAGGCGTTCAAGACGGCGGCGCGGCAGGGCATGCAGGAGGCGATGCCGAAATGCGAGCCGGTGCTGCTCGAGCCCATCCACCATGTCGAGATCTCGGTGCCCAACGCCTTCACCTCGCGGGTTCAGCGCATCGTCTCGAGCCGGCGCGGCCAGCTTTTGGGCTTCGACGCCAAGCCCGACTGGCCGGGATGGGACGTCGTCGTCGCGCTGATGCCGCAATCCGAGATCCACGACCTCATCGTCGAGCTGCGTTCGGTGACGCTCGGCGTCGGCACGTTCACCGACCGCTTCGAGCATCTCCAGGATCTGACCGGCCGGCTCGCCGAGAAGGTGATGCAGAGCAAGGCCGAAACGGCGGCGCAATGAGCGGCGCGGTCGCGCGGGTGTGATTTGTAGTGAAAGGCCGGCAGCAGCATGCTGTGAAATGGTTGGTATCGGTCAAAGGAGGCGCGAGATGCTCGTCAAGTCGAAGCGCGGCTGGGAAATGCGCGAGAGCGAGGCGACACCCGAGGCGGTGTTTCTCAATCGCCGCAATCTGGTCAAGGCGATGGGGCTGGGCGCGATCATGGCCGGCACCGGCACCGGCTTGGCGATGCGCGGCGCGCACGCGGAAGCGCCGGCCTCGGCCGATCCCTCGGCCGGGCTCTACCCCGCCAAGCGCAACGACAAATACAAGCTCGACCGGCCGATCACCGCCGAGAATCTTTCGACTCATTACAACAATTTCTATGAATTCAGCGAGGACAAGGACCTGGCCGATCTGGCACAGGCGCTGCCGATCCGTCCGTGGACGGTGGCGATCGACGGCATGGTCGAGAAGCCGATGACCATCGCCATCGACGACCTCCTGAAGCGCATGCCGCTCGAGGAGCGGCTCTACCGCCACCGCTGCGTCGAGGCGTGGTCGATGGCGGTGCCGTGGACCGGCTTTCCCATGAAACGCCTGGTCGACCTCGCCAAGCCGCTCGGCAGCGCCACCTACGTGCAGATGGTGACCTTCCTCGATGCCAAGGTCGCGCCCGGCCAGAAGGAGTTCTGGTATCCCTGGCCCTATACCGAAGGGCTCACCATGTTCGAGGCGACGAACGATCTCGCTTTCATGGTGACAGGCATGTACGGGCATCCGGTGCCGAAGCAGGACGGCGCGCCGCTCCGCCTGGCAGTGCCGTGGAAATACGGCTTCAAGTCGGTCAAGTCGATCGTCAAGATCACCTTCACCGACAAGCGTCCGAAAACCTTCTGGGAAGCGCTGCAGTCGTCCGAATACGGCTTCTGGGCGAACGTCAATCCGGCGGTCCCGCATCCGCGCTGGAGCCAGGCGACCGAGCGCGTGCTCGGCATGGACAAGCGCGTTCCGACCCTGATCTGGAACGGCTACGGCGAGTACGTCGCGCATATGTATGACGGGCTCAAGAACGAGCGGCTCTTCGCTTAGGCTGCGCTGCTGCCATAAAGCTGCCGCAAAGCGCCGCAACGGGAGGAAATTGAAGGCGAAAGCTTCCGTCGAGATTGCGACCCGGGACGTTCGAGAATATGATGGTAAATGACGCAGCGAACGTCGGAGCTTGGTCATGCGCCTTTCTGTCGGGGTCCTTATCGCGGCGGGTTTGATCTTGTCGGCTTGTGGAACCTCGCCGGCGGAACGGGCGACGACGGGGGCCGGGATCGGCGCCGCGGGCGGTGCCGTCGTCGGAGCCCTGGTCGGGGCGCCGGCGATGGGGGCGGCGCTTGGTGCCGCGGCCGGCGCCACGACCGGCGCGGCGACCAGCCCCTCGGACGTCTATCTCGGCAAGCCGATCTGGAAATAGCCTAAAATTTTCAGAGGTTTGAAGGCGAAAATCCCGGTTTCGCCGTTTTTCCGCCATAGAGCTTGGGTAGTATCCGCGCTGTCCCTCACGCAGCCGGTTCCCCCATGCCCCCCTCGTCTCGTCGTCCCGTAACGCCGCACGGCGCCGCCGAACGTACCGAACCGAACCTGTCGCCGGCAGCAGCGCGGTCGGCGCCGCGTCTCGTGCCGGTCGAGCCGCCGCTGCCAAGCCCGCGCGCCGCCGTAACGCCGCGGCTCGAGCTCGCGGCGGGCGATCGACCCTCGCTTTTCTCGGTCGATCCGGCGCCGTCGGCCATGCTGGGAAGATCCATTGCGGTCAAGGCAGCGCTGGCAGTCCTGGTGGTGTTCGCGCTGATCGGCGCGGGGAGCCTGGCGCAACGTTTCCTCGGCCTTTGAGCGGCCCGCCGGGCCGTGCTATGAGTCGCCGGGAGCAGGCCGCAAACGCGCCCGCATTCCGCGGCGCGCCAGGGCCGGGAGGTTGAGGCATGGCCAAGATCCGTCACATCGCGATCGCCACCAACGATCCCGAGAAGACCGCCGAATTCTATAAGAACGCCTTCGAATTCAAGGAGATCGCCCGGACGGACCCGGCCAACCCGTTGGCGCACGGGGTGTTCTTGAGCGACGGCACGCTCAATCTCGCGATCCTCCGCTTCAAGTCCGATCAGCTCGGCAAGGGGATGGATTTCACGGGCGTCCATCATTTCGGCGTGCTGGTAGAGGATGCCGACAAGGCGATGGAGAAGCTCGAAGCGCTCGGCGGCGTGTGCTTCATGAAGCCCGAGCCGGGCGACAACATGGGCTATTTCGAGATCAAGTTCCGCGGCCCCGACGGCACCGTGTTCGACATCGCCGAGCATCCCTGGGGCGGTAGCGCGCCGCTCGGCGCCGAGACCGCACGCCAGCGGCCGACGGCAACCGCAAAGCAGACGGCGCCGGCGAAATAGAAAAAGAGCGGCCGGAAACTTGCGCTTCCGGCCGAGTCGAACAGGGAGGCTTCAGAGACGCGAAGCTCCCGGAGGAGCCTCATTCCCGGGCAGCCGACCCGGGAAAACGTCGTCGCGCAATTCGGCGGCGACGCCTCTCGCCACAACTTCGCCCGGACGGTCCATCGCTGCCAACGGGATTTTCCGTGGGCACGGTTGCAAAAATCGCAGGGATGTCTGCCGCATTCGCGACCCGGCCGTGCCGGCGCGGGTGCCGCGAGTCGCCGCGGCAAGGCACGCCTCAGCCGTTCCGCCCCTCGGCCACCTTGCGCAACAGGAAGTCGCGGAACACGGCGATGCGCTTTGAGGTGCGCAACTCCTCGGGATAGACGAAATAGGCCTCGATCTCCGGTCCTGCCAATTCGGGCAGGATGCGGACGAGGTCGCTCATCTCGTGCTCCATGAAGTCGGGGAGCGTGGCGATGCCGAGTCCGGTCGCCACCGCCCGGCTGATCGCATAGAGGTTGTTCACCGTCAGGATCGGGCGCCGCTCGAAGCCGTTGCGCGCGCCGATCTCGATCAGCCAATTGGTGTTGGCTACCGGCGGGCGCGAGTCGCCGCCATAGGTGATGAGGCGGTGCTTGTCGAGGTCTTCGGCTTTCTGTGGCGTGCCATGCTTCTTGAGATACTCGCGCGAGGCGAAGACCACGTTGCGCACGGTCATGAGATGGCGCTGGACGAGATCGGGCTGGCGCGGCGGCGACATGCGGATCGCGACATCGGCCTCGCGCATCGACAGATCGAGCTCGCTGTCGTCGACGATGAAGCTCAGCTCGATCTCGGGATAGAGCTCGAGGAACTCCTTGACGCGCGGGGTGAGCCAGGCCGAGCCGAAGGCGACGGTGGTGGTGACCTTGAGCGGACCCTTGGGCCGGTCCTTTGATTCCGAAAGCATCGCTTCGGTCATGGCGAGCTTGGCAAAGACTTCGCGCGCCGTGCGATAGAGAACGTCGCCCTGCTCGGTCAGGATCAGCCCCCGCGCATGGCGATGGAACAGCGGCACGCTCAGGCTCTCCTCGAGCGCGCTGATCTGCCGGCTGACCGCCGACTGGCTCAGATTGAGCGCCTCGCCGGCATGCGTGAAGCTGCCCGCTTCCGCAACCGCGTGAAACACCCTGAGCTTGTCCCAGTCCATGCGGTCCGTCGTAGCCATCGTCCTGTCGCGATATGTTACACTATTCTGCGGCGCCGCGGGCGGCGGATGCGTCCGCTGCGGCGAGGAATCGCTCGGCCTCGAGCGCCGCCATGCAGCCCATCCCCGCTGCGGTCACTGCCTGGCGGAAGACCTTGTCGCGCACGTCGCCGGCGGCAAAGACGCCGGGCGTGGCGGTCGCCGTGGAATCCGGCCGGGTCAGGATGTAGCCGTCGGCGTCGAGTTCGAGCTGGCCGCGGAATAGCTCGGTTACGGGCGTATGGCCGATGGCGACGAAGACGCCGTCGCAGGCGAGCATGCTTGCCGCGCCCGTCTTGACGTTCTTGAGTCTGATGCCGGTGACGTGAACGGGATCAGCAGTGCCGAGAATCTCCTCGACCTCGCTGTCCCATATCACCGCGATCTTCGGATTGGCAAAGAGCCGCGCCTGAAGAATTTTCTCGGCGCGGAACTGGTCGCGGCGATGCACCAGCGTGATCCGGCGTGCATGATTGGTGAGATAGAGCGCCTCCTCGACCGCGGTATTGCCGCCGCCGACCACCACCACCTCCTTGCCGCGGAAAAAGAATCCGTCGCAGGTGGCGCAGGCCGAGACGCCCAGCCCGCGCAGGCGCTCCTCGCTCGGCAGGCCGAGCCAGCGCGCCTGCGCCCCGGTGCAGATGGCGATGGTCTCGGCGACATAGACATCGCCCGAATCGCCGGTGCAGGTGAAGGGGCGGCGCGCCAGATCGACGCCGACGATGAGGTCGCTCACGATTCGCGTGCCGACATGCTCCGCCTGCTTCTGCATCTGCTCCATCAGCCAGGGGCCCTGGATGACGTCGGCGAAGCCAGGATAGTTCTCGACATCGGTGGTGATGGTAAGCTGACCGCCGGGCTGCATCCCCGATACCAGAAGCGGCGCGAGATTGGCGCGCGCGCCATAGATCGCCGCGGCATAACCCGCCGGGCCGGCGCCGATGATGAGGAACTTGGTGTGGTGGCGCTGCGTCATGAGGGCGAGGTCTCAGAAGCCGAACATGTGGTCGAGGCTGAAGCTGCCGTTGCGACCCAATAACCCGTGATAGCCGAAGAGACGGCAGGTCCGGTCGCGCACGACGACATAGGCGCCGTCGCCGGCGCGGCGGCGCTCGGCCTCGCCGAAGCGCTCGTGATAGCGCCACAGCAGCGACCCCGAGCACGGGATCTGGACCGCGACGCGCGCGACCTCGATGCCGGTCGCGTCATGGAGGACGAGTTCGGTGCTGCTCGTCCGATGCCACGGCGTCGAGGCCGGATAGATGAGATGGCAGAGCGTGTCGAGCCCGCCGCTGCCGAGGCGAAGGAAGAGCCGCGTCGACAGGCCGGGCGGGCGCCCGACATAGGATTGCGGCTCGCCGTCATAGGTGAGCGCGGTATTGAAGACATGCGCGCCGAAACTGGTCTCGGCGGCATGGCGGCTGGCGCGATGCTCGTAGCGAAAGAGCGCGTGCAGCCAGCCATCGGCCTCGCCGCCGGCGCTGAAGTCGTAGAGCAGCTCGATATGGCCATAACCCGTCGTGAGCGCCGCGCCGTTGAGCAGCGTGTCGACGTCGATGGCGAGAGACTGGCGCCGCTCGATCCGGCCGAGGCGCGTGCGCGCGACCTCGCGTCCGTCGCGGTCATAGACGGCGACCGCCAGCGGCAGCTCGCGCTGGCGCGTCGCCATCGGCGTCGGCAGGGCGATGGTGCGATACGCGTCGCGCGGCAGCACCGGCGCCGGCAGCAGATAGCCCTTGCCGAGCAGGTTGCCGAGTTCGGCGATCTTCGGGTCGGGCTGCAGATCCGTGCGCTCGACATTGACGTGGGCGATGCGACGCTTGCCGCCGCCCGTCACCTCATAGCGCGGCCGCACCATGTATTTGCCGGCGCGCAGCTCGAGTTGCTGCGGCCAGCGCGCAGCGGGCAGCAGGCTCGCCACGTCGAGCGCCACGGTGGCGAAGGGCGCGACCGCCCGGTCGAGCCGCGCGACGCGCTCGTCGCCCATCACGTTGAGGCCGATGGCGCCGGCGGGAATGGGGCAAGGCTGGCTGTTCTGCACCCACAGCGTGACGGTCTCGCCGCTGGCGGGCGCGGGCAGGCCGGCATAGAAATCGGCCGGCCACGAATTGGCGTCATGGGTTGCGGAAAGGCACGACTCGGAATCCGCCGCGAACGTGTCGAGCGCATACTTGACGACGTCGTGGCCGGCTGCGCCGACGACATGCAGGAAGAGCTGGCCGGTGAATTCCTTGAGGCGGAAGCGCGCCCGCACCGCGCGGCTGTCGACCACGATCGCGCCCATCCCTTCGCCGAGCGGTTCCTGCCATTCGGCCAGCACACCGCCATCGGCGTCGAACAGCAAGAGCCACAGCGCCGTCGCGCGCGCGCCATAGCCGGCCCAGTAATTGGCCGTGACGAGCCGCGTCGACAACCCGTCCGCGTCGCGGAAGAACACGAAATTGGTGGCGAAATTGAGCGGATCGAGATAGCGCACCCGGTTCGCGAGCAGCCCGTCGGGGATGCGTATGGCATCGAGGCTCTCGATGGCGGCGCCTGGCGGCAGAAGGTGGCGGATCTGAGCGACGGCGCGCTCGGCCTCGAAGGCGAGGACCAACACGGCGCCGGCGTGGCAGGCCGAGGTCTCGGTCACCGGCTGCGCCGCGCGGCCCAGCACACGCCGCCCGATTGCCATCACGTCCTGAACGAAGACGCCGGCAAGCTGCAGCCCGGCGAGATCGTAGAGCTGCGCCAGCGGTTCGGCCTGGCCGTCGGGATCGTAGAGCGCCACCTTCACGCCCGCGAGACGGCGCAGCAACGCGGTGAAGGCGCGCGCGGCGAGCGGATGCGTCACCGCCTTGAAGAAGGCGTTGCCGCCGCTCTTGTTGCTGAAGGTCTCGATCTTGAGCTGCATCGAAACGGCGCCCATCGCCCACACGACCCCAAATCATGGCTTAGCAAGCAGACGCCGCGAAAGCTACAATTTTGGCCGCGTGACCAAACGCCGCGCGCGGCAGCGACGGGCGTGCGGCGCGGCGCACGACGGGCTAGTCTCGGCCGCCATGACAGTGACGGATCGCGCGCAGCCAACGGGCGTCGAGGTGGAGCGCTATTGGCGCAACACGCTCTATGCCGTGTTCGCCGTCACCGTGGCGCGGCTGGTGTGGCTGGCGCTGGGCAAGGCCGACCTTTATCCCGACGAGGCGCAGTATTGGGTGTGGTCGCTGCACCCGGCCTTCGGCTACTACTCGAAGCCGCCGCTGGTGGCGTGGCTGATCGCGCTCACCACGGGCCTGCTGGGCGATGGCGAGCTGGCGGTGCGGGTGGCCGCGCCGCTGCTGCATTTCGGCACCGCACTCGTCCTCTTCGCGGTGGCGCGGCGGCTTTACGATGCGCGCATCGCGGCGTGGTCGGCGGTGGTCTATGCGACGCTTCCCGGGGTCAGCGCCTCGGCGATCATCATGTCGACCGATGCGCCGCTGCTGTTGTGCTGGACGATCGCGCTCTATGCCTTCCTCCGGGCGCGCGAGGACGGCGCCTGGCGGTGGTGGGCGGCGGTCGGGGTCGCCGCGGGGTTCGGGCTCCTCGCCAAATACGCGATGGCGTATTGGCTCGTCTCGGCGCTGCTCTTTCTCCTCGTCTTCCGGGCCGAGCGGCGGCACCTGCCGCGCTTTTTCGCCGCCGCGGCGCTCGCGCTCGCGATCTATGCGCCCAATTTCTTCTGGAACCTCGCCCATGGCTGGGTGAGCTATCACCACACCGAGGACAATGCCGCGTTCCACGGCGTGATGTTTCATCCGGGCCATCTGCTCGAATTCTTCGGCTCGCAATTCGGCGTGTTCGGGCCGGTGCCGTTCGCCGCGCTCATCGCCATCGTCGCCCAGGGACGGCGCGTGCTGAAGGCGCCGAACGCGGCGCTCTTGGCGATGTTCGCGCTGCCGACGCTCGCCATGATGCTGGTGGTCAGCATGCTCTCGCGCGCGGAGCCCAACTGGGCTGCGCCGACCTATGTGAGCGCAACCGTGCTCGTGGTCGCCTGGCTGATCGAGTGCGGCTGGTGGTGGGCGGTGGCGGGCTCGGTCGCGCTCCATGTCGCGCTGGCCGCGGCGGTGCTCGAGGCGCACGACATGGCGGCGGCGTTCGGCTACGAGCTGCCGGCGAAATACGACATCCTGCACCGGTTGCGCGGGTACCGCCGGCTCGGCGTCGCCGTCGGGCGACTGCTGCGCGAGCATCCGGGCGCGGTCCTGCTCGCCGAGAACCGCGAGGACATGGCGGCCCTGCTCTATTACGTGCGGCCGCATCCATTCAATGCGCTCAAGTGGAACGGCGGCGACAATCTGGTGCACGACCAGTTCGACCTCGATGCCAAGCCGCAGAGCTATATCGGCGACAATTTCCTGCTGGTGAGCCCCAATCCCGACATCGCGCACATCATTTCGCGCTTTGCCTCGGCCGGGCCGATCGAGCACATCATCATTCCGATCGGCGGCGGGGAATCGCGCCATTATATCGTGCGCTATCTCGAGGGGTTCGAGGGGTATCGCTGAGCGCGAGCGCGATGCCGGCGCGTTCGAAGGAAGCGCGCGCCGCCCAACATGTCAGCCAGGCGATATAGATGCCGGCGAGCACGTCGCTCAGGTAATGCTCGTCCAGCACGACCCGGCTCGCCGCCACCAGCAGCGCCGCGGCGACGTAAAGCGGCAGCCCACGCCGCTCGACCCGTGCCAGAGAAGCGGCAAGCGCGGCGATGGTGATGGTATGGCCGGAGGGAAAGGACCAATAGACCGCGTGCGCGCCGTGCCAGGTGAAGCCGAAGATTCCCTCGTGCAGCCACAGCGTCGGCCGCGCGCGCCCGAACACCGGCTTGATGATGTCGCCGACGAGGCCGGCGCCCGCGACCGTGACGAAGACGAAGGCGGCGCGCAGCGCATGATGGTTGAGGCGGCGCCGGCGCGCGGGCTCGTCCGTCGGTCGCGCCATGAGTGCGAGCCCGACCGCCAGCAATGCCGCCGCGATAAGATAGAAGGTCGAAACGCCGAATGTCGTGACGACGCCGAAGGCGGCGTGGAGACCGGGGCCGATCGTGTGACAATAGGCGGCGAGCGGCCGGTCGACCCAGGCGATCGACGCCAGCGTCGCGGCGGCCGTGAGCGCGGTCGCGAGCGCGAACCGCCGGAATGCCGGCGTGGGCGGCACGAGCTGCCGCCGCAGCGTCGCGAGCCCGTCCGCCACGACGATCCAGCGATGGAGCAGCCAGGTCGTGGCAAAGATGATAAAGCCCGACGCGATCACGTCCGACAGGAAATGCGCTCCCTGTGCGATCCGGGCCACGCCGATGACCGCGCCCAGCGTCAGGGCGCCGGCAACGAGGCGCCGCCGCCGCTGCGGCGCCGCGAGAAATCCCGCCGCGACGAAATAGTATCCGACCGCAGGATCGCCCGACGGGAACGAGCAGTTGGTTCCGCATTGATCGCTCGGCACGAAGGCCGGGGTGAAGCGCTTGTCGCCGCCGAAGGCGACGATCTGCGCCGGCCGCGCCCGGCCCCAATGGTCCTTGAACAGCGTGTTCACGATGAGCCCCGGCCCCACCGCCAGCGCCACCAGGAGGAACAGGCCCGCGCGGTGGTCGAGGCCGCGAATGGGCCGCCCGCGCCAGGCGGCGACAAGGATCGCCACGGCGGCGATGATGGCGGCCGTCATGAGGTAGGGCGGCAGGGCATGGGCGATGCGGAACGGCAGCCAGCCGGAGGCGAAGAACCGGTCGGCCGGTGTGTAGAACAGCCGGCTCGCGGCGAGATCGATCGCCGGAAGCAGGACCAGGCCGCCGCAGATCACGAGGAAGCCGGCGAGAAACGCCGTAACGCGACGCGCCATCTCAGGCGACCGCGGCGAGGCGGCGGGCAAGCAGGTCGCGAATAGCGGCGCCGGCGCGGGCGGAGTCCTCGGGCGGGACATAGCTCCAGTGCTCGATGGTGCCGCGAAACGGGCGGGTGATCCCGGCCTCCGCCATGGCGCAATGGAAGCGGTCGAACTTGGCCGAGCGCCCCTCGAGCGGCATGACGTGGACCGGCTTGCCGGTGGCGGCGGCCTCGCTCACCATCGACACCGAGTCCGCCGTGACGATCACGGCATCGGCGAGCCCGAGCATGGCGAAATAAGGATTGTCGCCGGTCCCGTCCCAGACCACGGCCGGTAGCCCGGAAAGCCGCGCCCGCAGCATCGCCGCCTGGTCCGTGCCGGTGCGGCGCGAGGGCGTCACCATCAAACCCGTACCCTGGCGCGCCAACGCGGCAAGCGCATCGACGAATCCGCTGAAATGCTCGGGCGTGAACCGATAGGCCCGATTGTTGCCGCCGATCAGCACCGCGGCGCGCGGCCGCGGCAGGGCGGCGAAAGCGGCGGCAAAGCGCTGCGCCTCGGCGGCCAGGCGGGCAGGGGTCACGCGATGGACCGCCCCCAGCGTCGTCAGCACGTTGCTGCCGCGCACCGGATCGTGGCTCGGGACGACGAGAAGGTCGGCCGCCTCGCGGGCAAAGCGCGGGTCCTGGATCTGTACCCACAGGGTCCGGCCGCCGCTCGCGCGCTTGGCGGCCAGCGATGGCGCCACCGCATTACGGCCGCAGGCGATGATCACGTCGGGCCAGGGCGGCGCTAGAACGTCGCCGTCGGGTGCCAGCGCCGCGAGCGGCTGCATCCACAGTTGCGGCATGAGATGGCGCCACGGCGCCCGGACCGAGAGGCGTTTCTCGACATAAGGCCAGCCCACCGCCTCGGCCAGCCCAAGCGCCTGGCTCGCCATGCCGACCTTGCCGTCATGGACCGCCCAAACGGTCGGCGGGGGCGCCTCTAACCCCATGGCCTGCTTCGGTCATTCTCCATCGCCGCGTGGTAGCCCCGCGACCAAGAAGGCGCAAGCACGATGGCGAAGCCGCGGCAACTTGCAATATAATTACCGACCGCTAGGATCACCCGTCATCGTTCGTGCCGCAACCGTTCGAGCGGGGGCGGCGCGGCAAGGGCCGAACGGCGTTCGGAAAGGCGATGAATGCGACGCATCAAGCTCGACAAAATCGACCGGCGGATCCTTCGCGACCTGCAGGCCCATGGCCGTATGACCAATGTCGAGCTCGCGCACCGTGCCGGGATCTCGGCGCCGCCCTGTCTCCGGCGGGTGCGTGCCCTGGAAGAATCGGATTTCATTCGCGGCTACCACGCCGACATCAATCCTGAGGCCTTGGGCTTCGGCGTCACCGTCTTCGCCCAGGTCGGGCTGTCAAGCCAGGCGGAGCCCGATCTCAAGGCATTCGAGGCGTTGACCGCGAGCTGGCCCGAGGTACGCGAAGCGCACATGCTCGCCGGCGAGACCGATTTCCTGCTCAAGATCGTGGCGCCCGACTGGGACAGCTATCAGCGCTTCCTCACGACCAAGCTCACCGCCGCGCCCAACGTGGCGCATGTGCGCTCCTCGCTAGCCATCCGGACCTCGAAATACGAGGCCGGCATTCCGATCGAAGTGGACGAGAAGTAGGCCCGTCTCAGCGGAAGCGGACCTTTACCACTTCATAGGCGCGGGAGCCGCGCGGTGTCGTGACCTCGACGCTGTCGCCGATGCCCTTGCCGATGAGGGCGCGGGCAAGCGGCGAGGTCACCGAAAGCCGCCCCTTGCTGATGTCGGCCTCGTCCTCGCCGACGATCTGATAGACCGCTTGTTCCTCGGTCTCCTCGTCCTCGAGGGTGACGGTGGCGCCGAATTTTACCACTTTGCCCGAAAGCTTCGATACATCAATGACTTCGGCCCGGGCGATCTTGTCCTCGAGCTCGATGACCCGTCCCTCGATGAAGCTCTGGCGTTCGCGCGCGGCGTGGTATTCCGCATTTTCGGAAATGTCGCCATGCGTGCGCGCCTCAGCGATCTGGCGAATGATCGCCGGCCGGTCGACGCTCTTGAGCCGTTTCAGCTCGTCCTGCAGACGGGAAAAGCCGTCCGCCGTCATCGGGATCTTGGTCATGAATGGAAATTACAACCTTTCGGTCAGATGGCGCCGCGGCCGGGGCCGTCCTTTCCGGGCATTCAGAACGATCCCACAAAATAAGATTGGAGGGAGGCGACTTCAAGGCTGCCGGTCTTGAGCGCCGAAATCGCCTGCACCGCAGCCCGGGCGCCCGCCACGGTCGTGTAATAAGGAATGTTGAGGGTCAGCGCGCTGCGCC
>Ga0307372_10010124_pt1 | contig 12838 bp, 15 predicted proteins | sample OX1MG_FD_202533 | JGI IMG/M metagenome (GOLD analysis project Ga0307372, IMG submission 202533) | Soil microbial communities from Risofladan, Vaasa, Finland - OX-1 | ecosystem: Environmental > Terrestrial > Soil > Coastal area > Acid sulfate soil | place: Finland: Risofladan, Vaasa | collected...
TCTGCACGGCGTGAAATCGATTAAAGAAACCACGGAGATGATTCACCTCAACCTGACGCGGGCACTCAGCTACATGACTACCTAGAGTAATATCAGTCGCGCTGCGTGACCTCCGAATGGCCCTGCGGGTGATCCGCCGTCTGGATGAGGCAGCGGAGCAGGTGCGCCGGAGCATTCCGTGACCCGGAGGGAATGTTCTCGGTGATCGGGAAAGTGATCCGTGGAGCAAATGCCGGGGGACTGCTGCGGTACTTGTACGGGCCGGGAAAGGCGAATGAACACGCCAACCCGCACCTGGTTGCTGGGTTCGGTGATCCGCGGGAGCTTGAGCCGGATCAGCGTCCCGACGGATCGCGGGATCTGCGGCGGCTGACCGGGCTGCTCGGCCAGCCGTTGGCCCTTCTTCCTGGGGGAGGCTGCGACAAGCCGGTGTGGCATTGCTCCGTCAGGGCTGCGCCTGGGGACCGGATGCTGTCGGACGCGGAGTGGGGACAGCTCGCCGCCGGGATCATGGACCGGACCGGGTTTGCGCCCACCGGGGACGAGTTCGGGGTGCGGTGGGTCGCGGTCCGGCACGCCCCGGATCACATCCATATCGTGGCGACGCTGGCCCGCCAGGACGGGCGCCGGGTGAAGACCTGGAATGACTTCTTCCGGGTGCGGGAGGCCTGCCAGGACGCCGAAGGCCGGCCGGGCTGCGGTCCACGGCGCCGGCGGACCGTACCGCCGCCAAGCGGCCTGCCCGCGCCGAGACGGAGCAGGCGGCCCGGCGCGGATGGAGCGAAGCGTCCCGCGTGTCCCTGCGCCGGGAGGTGTGCGCCGCGGCGGCCGGGGCGAGTTCGGAACGGGAGTTCTTCGCCCAGCTGAAACAAGCCGGAGTCCTCGTGCGCAAGCGGCGCAGCACGATCAACCCGGGCGAGGTCACCGGGTACGCGGTCGGCCTGGCAGGCCACACCACAAAGGACGGCGGGATCATCTGGTATGGCGGCGGGAAGCTCGCCGCCGACCTCACCTTGCCGAAACTGCGCGCACGCTGGGCCGGGCCAGCTGAGGAACGCCTCGGGCAACCGCTGCACGGCGTGATGGCCCGTGCCGTCCTGCGAAACAGGGTCACTGCCGCAGCGGAGCAGGCCCAGGACGAGGCCGGATTCTTTGCCGAACTGCGTGAGGCCGGCGTGCTGGTGCGACTCCGCTTCAGCGAGATCAACCCGGGCCAGGTCACCGGATACGCCGTCACGTTCCCCGGGCACACCGGCCCGGACGGGACACCCAGATGGTTTGGGGGTGGGCGGCTGGCGGACGGGCTGACTTTGCCCCAGCTGCGGCGACGCTGGAACCAGGACCGCGCCGTCACCGCTGCGCGCCGGATCGTTCCGGTTCACCGCCCCGGAACGGGACCTGCTCTACCGGCACGCGGCCCGGCAGGCCGACGTGGCCACGGAGCAGATCCGGCGCAGCGCCGGGGGAGACCCGGCTGCGGCCGCCGATGCGGCCTGGGCGGCGGCCGCCGCTTTCCATGCGACGGCCCGGGCGATCCGGGACCCGGCGCTGCGCCGTGCCGCAGACGGCTACGATCGCGCGGCACGCATGGCCTACGGGAAGATCCCGCAGCGGACCAGTGAGGGGGACGGGCTGCGAGCGGCCGCCAGGCTCCTGGCTATGGTCGGCCACGACACCGATGGCACCATGCCCGCAGTGGTGACCCTGGCCGCGAATCTCGTCAGGCTGGCCACGGCGGTCGCCGAGCTGCGCCAGGCGCAGGAGCATGCGGCGCAGGCCGCTGCGGCCAGGCAGGCAGCCGAGGATCTCTGCGCCAGCCTCAGCCAAACGAGGGCAGGCGCGGTCGCGCTGGGCACGCCAGTCCGACCGGATCAGAGCCGGACCATCCGGCGGCCAGGAGATGCCGCCCATCACGACTTCCCGGCGCCGCTCCGGCCTGGGCGCCGCTGCCAGCGGATCCCAGCCCCACCGACCCGCACCCGCACACGAGCCCCCTCCGAAGCGCGCCCAGCCGCGCCAGCCCGAGGCGATGACGGCCCGCTCAGCCCCGATGTCCAGACATCGGGAGACATAGCTCCCCGGGCACTGCCCGGCGGGCCGTGCCACGGGGTGTAGCCCAGGCCTGGGGCGCCGCCCCCGATCATGCCTGGCGCCGGGACACCTCCCTGATGACATGGACGGGCTGCCTCGTTTCACCCGCCTTTAGCTATTTCTGCCCGTAGGCACCCCGCGCCTTTCGCGGACGTGAGCGTTGAAGGCGTTCCAGAGGAGGTTCAGGGGATGGGCGGCGTCATATAGTCCGCGTTCACCTTTACGCGCGAAGATCCCCGCGAGGAGCTGCAGGGGCGGGTCGTAGTCGGTGGTGAGTGGTACGACGCGGATGCCTGAGCCGCCGGGGAGCCGCCCGTCGATGACGGCCTGGGCGGCAGCCTCGGCGCAGATCATCGCTCCGCGGACCATGCCGGTGCGCAGGACGGCCAGGCCGTAGTAGATGCTGTCGACCTCGGCGACTACGTGGAGCTGGCTGCGGTATCCGGGGCCGTACCAGCGGCGCAGGAAGTCGGCGATCAGTCCGGCGGCTGGGGCGAGCAGCGGGATGGTGGGCAGGCGTTCCTGGCTGACGGCGCTGACGGGCAGTTCGCGCTCGGGGAGGTTCGTGATCAGGGCCAGGTTCTCTCGGTGCCATTCGATGATGTCGTAGGCGCCGAGGGCAGGATCAGGCCCGGGGGTGGCGGGGATGCTGCCGCAGACCAGGTCGACGTCCTTGGCGTCCAGCTGGGCCCGGAAGTCGCGGGTGCGGACGTGGACGATGTTCAGCTCGATCTCGCGGCGGGTGAACTCGGCAGTGACTGATGGCCAGACCTGGGCCAGGAAGTCGACGGTGAACTCGGTGGTGGCGACGGTGACGGTCGCGCCGAGACGTCGGCGCCGCTCGGTGATCCCGGTCAGCCAGCTGGTGAACATGCCGGCCGCGATCTGGGTCATGGCCTCGCCGGTCGGCGTGAACAGGTAGTCCTGCCCGCGGCCCTGCTTGACCACCAGCGTTTCTCCGCAGATCTGCTGGAAGGCGTGGTTGAGGGTGTCGACCTGCTTGCGGACCGATGAATGCTCGCGACCCAGGATCCGCGCCGCTGCGAGCGGGGATCCGGCTTCGCGGACGGCCAGCAGGGTGCGCAGCTGGTCCAGGGTGACGTCGAGCAGGGGCGGCGGGCAGGCCAGCAAGTCAGCCAGCGCCCCCGTGGCGGGAACGCGCAGTGAGCCAGTGGTCACGGGGAGGCTCCTTCAGATGTCCCGGCAGACCGGGGACCGGGAACTGCGGACACTTCCCTCTGAAACTACTCGCAGATGTCTCTCATGACATCTAGACGCGAATAAAAGGAAGGGGGAACACTAACGTTCAGTGGTTAGTAGGTGACTCAATTGAAGGAGGCGGGGACTGATGACGGCACACAGCGTTGCGACAGGTAGTCAGGCAACCTCGTGCTATTTCCGCACGACCACCGACGGGCACCACCGGAAAGCCCTGGTGCAGATTGACGAGCGGTGCAACCTGCACTGCGCGCACTGCTTCGTCTCCGCGACCCGACTTGGCACCACGATGCCCTACGAGCAAATCACTGACGTGCTGATCCCGCGGCTGGCCGAGTGCCGCGTAGAGCGGGTGACGCTCACCGGCGGCGAGCCGACCATCCACCCGCAGTTCCTGGATGTGGTGCGGGCATTCCGCGATGCCGGAATGGCAGTCGGGGTCTGCACCAACGCCACAACGTTAGATGACCAGCAGATCAGGGCCCTGGCGCGGATCGGTAGGGTGCACTGCAACGTGTCCATGGACGGGTTCCGGCCTGAGTCGCACGGCAGGTTCCGCGGCGACCGGGACAGCTTCGCCACCACGGTCGCCACAGTCCGGGCCCTGGCCGCCGCCGGGCTGCTGCAAGGGCTGCTGTGCACCCCGAACTCCCTCGCTGAGGACAGCGAGTACCGCGAGCTATGCGAGTTCGCCGCCGAGAATGGCGCGGAGTATGTCCTGATGAATCCGCTGTCGTCGATGGGCCGGGGTGTGAAAGCCCGAGGCCGGTTAGCCGCCACCGAGGAGCGGATGCAACACATTTACGAGCTGACCGCCCCGTTCCAGGACGACGGCCTGGACATGGTTCATATCCGGTTCCCCGGCACTGGCAGCAAGCCGCTCGTGGGCTGCCAGGCAGGCACCATCATCTACGTCTTCACCCCGGGCGAGGTCACAGTCTGCCCCTATCTGGTGTTCGCCGCGCGGACCCCGAAGTCCCGGCACGACCCGTCCGAGTTCATCGTCGGCAACATCTTCGCCGACGCCGACATCGCTGCCCGCCTGGACAACTTCAACTTCGCGCGCCGCTACCCGATGGGCGCCAATCCCACCTGCGGCTCATGCGGCATGGCGGATTCATGCGGCAAGGGCTGCCCGGCCGCGGTCATCTCCGCCGGAGAGCGCATCGGCGCCGTCGACGCCGAGGTCTGCCCGGTTACCTCCGGGGAACGCCGGCTCCTGCCGCTGATGCCTGCGTGAGCACCCGCGGGATCTTTGTCAGCTTCGACGGCCCGGGCGGCGCCGGCAAGTCCACCACCGCCCGGCAAGTCCACCACCGCCCGGCTCGTCCGCGACCAGCTTGCCGCCCGGGGACTCCACGTCCATGCGACGGCTGAGCCGTCGCGGACCCCGCTCGGGGAGATGATCCGCGCCAGCACGGACACCTACCGCGGGATGGCGCTCGCCTGCCTGGTCGCGGGCGACCGCCACCACCACCTCGCCACCGAGATCCGCCCGCAGCTCCAGGCGGGAATTACTGTCATCTCCGACCGCTACTTGCCCTCCAGCCTTGTCCTGCAGCGCATGGACGGCGTGGCCTGGGACACGATCTGGCAGCTCAACAACGGCGCGGAGCCTCCGGACCTGGCCGTCATCCTGAACGCCACGCCAGCGGTTCTCAGCGGTCGGCTAGCCCGGCGCGGCGGCACTCACAGCCGCTTCGAGCGGCGGCCCGACGGTCCCGCGACCGAATCTGCCCTTTACCAGGACATAGCCGCCAGGCTCACCGCCCTCGGCTGGCCCGTCTGCAGCATCTACGTCACTACCAATACACCCGGTGAGGTCGCGGCTATAGTCACCGACCGTGTCATAACCCTGCACGCCGAGCGGAGCGCTCATGGTAACCAGCGGTCTGTCCTTCCTGACCTTCAACATCGGCAACCCCTCTGAGCAGCGAGCACAGCGCCAGCTGGAGTGGCTCGCCGGCCGCCCCGAGCACGTCCTGGTCCTCACCGAGACCAAGGCCAGCGTCGGCTGCCGGCTGCTGGCCGACGCGTTCACCACCGCCGGCTGGCACGTCAGCTTCCCGGTCCCCGGCCCTGGCGAATACGGCACGATGATCATCAGCCGGGTGCACGCTGAGCCCGGCGATTTCACCGCCGCCCTCGGGTACCTGCCCGCCCGCGCCGCGTCCGTCACCCTCCCCGCCCCGGCCGGGCCAGTCCAGGTCATCGGCGCCTACGTTCCTTCCCGTGACGCCGGGCTGGAAAAGACCGAACGCAAGCGGAAATGGCTAGCCGCATGCCTGGACGCCTTCACTGCCCGCGATCCTTCCATCCCGGCAGTACTCCTCGGCGACCTGAACATCCTCGAACCCGGGCACCAGCCCCACTACCCGTTCTTCGTCCCGTTCGAATACGACTTCTACCGTGCCCTCGCCATCGAGCACGGCCTGACTGACGCGTTCCGGCACCTGCATCCCGACACGTCCGAGCACAGCTGGGTCGGGCGGACCGGGGACGGATACCGCTACGACCACGCCTTCTGCTCCGCCGGCCTGGCCGCAGCCATCAGCACTTGCGAATACCTGCACGAGCCCCGCCATGACCGGCTTTCCGACCACTCCGCACTCACGGCGGGCTTCACGCTGCAGCCACCAACCGGGCTGGCCGTAACCAGTCCCGTCACGGCAGCCACGCCCGCCACACTCTTCTGATCCGCAGCGGCCACGAAGCGCCCTGACGGTTTATTCTCCTGGCCGGTGATCCAGCGCCGTCAGCGACTGGCCGGGAAGATGCGACAAGCGGAAGCTGCAGGTGAGAGCCCCGCGAACGTCCCGGCGCGGAATGGCCGGCACTGGGTCAGGCGGATGTCAGCAGGCCGCGCACCAGGACATCGTAGGTCTGGCCGGTCTGCTCGGCATCGATGCCCAGTGACGCTACGAAGCGGGACAGTTCGGCCTGCACGGCCTCGCCAGGCACGCCGTCCGGCACCATCCGCTCGATCTCCAGGAACACGCCCAGGCCATCGAGTTCATCCACGCACAAGACCATGTCGCCGAGGGTGCCAGTACGCCGCATCTTGACGATCCGGACGGTCGGACGGAAGCCCATCGCGACTACCGCACGGTGCATCTGATCACGGTCCGCGACAGCCGTCTCATGCTCCTCGCACGACAGAACGTTCTCAGCAGGGCGCTTCAGCGTGAAGACATGCCGATCGTGAACGGTACGCAGGCGAGCAAAGGGCACCCCGCGCCTGTCGTCGCCATACGCCCAGCCGTCAGGCGCGTACGCCTGATCGTCCTGGCAGAAGGGCGCACCCATCTCGACGCCACGCATGTCCAGTGCCGCGAGAAGCGTCCCGATATCCCGGACCCGGTACTTGACCTCAACCTCACGCACCGCGCCTCCCTGTGGACCCTGAACCATCGCAGCCCGCCGGCTGTCACCCTGCCATACCCGCCTAGCTCCATCCGGGTAACTCGCCGGAGACAATCGGAACGGGTGCGGGCCGCCAGGGACGCGGGCTTGAATCTCAGGGTTCAGGCAGCCGATTCAGTGCCGCCGGGTGCCGGGCTTGTTCAATTCCTGCCGCAAAACACCGGCGTGTCTTGATGTCAAACTGATGCCAAATGATCTTGAGGCCGGTTCCCGATCTTGGGAACCGGCCTCTGACCTGGTCAAACTGGTGGGCGATACTGGGATTGAACCAGTGACCTCTTCGGTGTCAAGCAATTCTGGGCAGTCGATCTAGGTCGGACAGAGTCGAACAGAGAGCCTCTCACCAGCAGAAACGCCCTAGGGGTAGCTGCGGTGGTCTGGGTGAGTCTGAACGCGTTGGCTCCCTTTTTGGCTCCCGTGGCTCCCCCTCGGGCGGGGAGAGGTTTACCCATGTCAATCAAGATCGACAATAACTTCATGTGCCTGGAGATCGACGGCAAGATCGTGGCGACCGCGAGGGATCGGGCCGACAGCTGGTGGGAAGTCAGCCACTGGCCGCGCTTCTTCGACCGCAACCAGGCGATCACCGCCCTGACCGTCACCGAACTCCTGGAAAGCGGGCGCGACAGCAACGACCCGCTGGTCCTCGCGCTCCGCGAGGAGCTGCGATGACCGACCGGCTCATCCGGATCACCACCGCGCTCGCCGTTGCCACGGTGGCGGCGGTCGCGGCGGTCATCAGCTACCGCCACGCTTACGAGCTGGTCAGCACGCACGGGGAGTCGGGCCTGACGGCCCGGCTTGTCCCGTTCACCGTGGATGGCCTCATTCTGGCGGCCAGCATGCTCATCCTCGATGCCAGCCGGCGGAACCAGCCCGTACCACCACTGGCCCGCTGGTGCCTGGGCGCCGGGATCATCGCCACCACCGGCGCCAACCTGGCACACGGCCTCGGTCACGGGCCGATTGGTGCGCTGGTCAGCGCCTGGCCCGCCCTGGCGCTGGCCGGTTCCTTCGAGCTACTCATGACCATGGTGAGGAACAGGCAAGAGCCGTGCACTCCGCCGGTCCCAGCCGCTGTCATGGGCCATCCAGTCCCAGTCTCAGCGCTCGGCCCGCCGAACGGGCCGAGCCTGGAACAGACGGTACGAGCCTGGTACGACGCGGGCCACAGCCAGCGGGCGATCGCCCGCGACCTCAACCCCGACCGCCGGAAGGTCAAGCGCATCATCGACCAAGCCGCATGACTGTCTCTGCCGTGGGCGGCGGGCCGATGATCGCCTTACCCAGCAGTCTCCGGCTCGCACTCTCTGGGGCGGCCCGCGTATCCCGGGACTCTAGCCCGCAGCGATCCGTCAGGCGCTCCTGCTGCGCTAAGCGACCGGGCAGGCTTGCGCTGGGTACCATCGGAGGTATGACGTTCAGCCGGATCACGACCGATCCAGATGTGATGGGCGGCCAGCCATCCATCCGCGGGATGCGGATGCCGGTTGCCACGGTCGTGGCCATGGTGGCAGACGGGATGACGGTCAGCGAAATCATCGCCGAGCATCCTGGGCTTACTCCCGAGGATGTGCGCGAGGCTCTCCTGTACGCGGCCGAGGCCGTCCGCGAACGCGAGCTGCCGCTGCGTCACACAGCATGAGATTCCTGATCGACAATAACCTCTCGCCGTTACTCGCAGACCATCTGAAGGCGGCTGGGTATGAGGCCGCCCACGTCCGCGACTACGGGCTCCAGGCGGCGGCCGATTCCGTGGTGCTCGCCCAGGCCCGCGGCGATAACCGTGTCCTGATATCGGCAGACACCGATTTCGGGATGCTGCTGGCCCGGCAGAAGGCTGCCCGCCCGTCGATCCTGTTGATCCGCCGCCTGGTCGGCCGACGCGCAGCCGACCAGGCCGCCGTCATCCTCGCCAATCTCGATGTTGTCGCCGATGACCTGGAAGCTGGGGCCGTGGTAGTACTCACTGACGAATGGGTGCGAGTTCGGCGCCTGCCCATCGGCTCATGACCGCAGTCGCCGCGCGCGCACTCGCTGGGGCCGCGTGAATCGTCTGGGATGACCATCAGGTCGGCTGGAGTTGAACCCGCGACCCCTTGACCCCCAGGGCTACCGGACTAGGCGTTTCCGCTGATCAGTCCGGTCACCGTGGGGGAGCGGTTGGTGCACCAACATGCAGGGTTGTCCCGCCGGACGCGCTCCGTGTGGTCCCCAGATGGTCCCCAGGGCAGGACGGCTTGCATGCCATATCCAGCCAACCTGTCCGGGGATCTGGCTGACCTCGGAACCGCGCTCGCAGCGTCCGTCGCGGACCTCTGCGGTCGGGGCTCGTTGGTGTCGGCGGCGGGTGTCAGCCCAGATGCCGATCGGCTTCTGGCAACTCACTGAAGTTTTCTCAGCAACTTTCACGTGAGCATCTTGTGCTCGAATAGGACCAGGACGAGTGCGGCGCGTGCGATGGGACCTATCTCGCTGGGGCTTGCGGTGACGTTCTGGAGGGTCTTCCAGCGCTGGGAAAGCAGCGCGAAGCCTCTTTCTCCCAGACATCTCGCCGAACTCAGCAGCATATTTCTGGTACGGGCGTTAATATCGAGTTCTTTCACGCCCTTCGGCTTCTTCGCCGGAGTATGAACCCCGTGACCTGCGCCTTCGTACCCGCAGTCGGCCAGCGCCGGCATTTTCCCCGTGTAATTCCGCAGCACCGCCAGCACCGTTTCCCGGGCCGCGGCCAGGTCATGGACATTCCCCGGCAGCACGCCCGAGACCTGCATCGGGAGGCCGTCCGGGTACATCAGGCCCTGGATGTTCCCGCCGAAGTCTTTCTTTTTCCCGGAGTACCACAGGTCGATTTCCCGGCCCTTCCGGCTGACGGTTTTCTGATGGCAGCGGTCAGCGGAGACGACCTTGCCGTCCAGGATCACGTACGGTGTCCCCCCGGCCACGGCGCGTTCCAGGGCCTCCTCCAGGCCGGGCGCTTCCGCGGCGATCACCTTCGTGCCCTCGGCTACGTAGCGGTACGACGTCGCCTGCGACAGCCCGGACCCCGCCCCCAGCCGCGGGATGTCCGCTTTGTCCCGGTACCAGGCCAGGACGAACAGCGCCTGCCGGTAACACCCCAGGCTGCGGGTACCCTTCCTGGTCCCGAGTTCCTTCCGCCGCCGCGCGAGCAGCCGCGCAACGAACACGACGAGTTCCCTGGGCACGTCAAGCCTGACACGATAGGTGATCACGCGGAGTCTCCCGGCAGTCGGATGATCTTTTGGTGAGACTTCTTCTACCGGGGGCTCCGCGTCTCCCCGGTGATGTCCGCCTGTGTCCGCGAGTCTGCCCATATGGGCGTTATGTGCCGTATGACCGATTCAGCGTTGCTGAGAAAACCTCACTATATGACTGTTAAGCTGTGGGTCGACAAATGCCGGGCATGGGTGGGACGCGGCATGAGGCTTTTCCAACAGTCGCATAACCGTCACGCGCAAGCGTCCCGGGAACTCAATTGATCACGCTTGGATCCGGCGCGAGTATGCGCTTTCGCCCGTAGAGGGGAAGATATGGCAACTGGTCAACCTCCCGTTTCCCTTGAGTGGCGACAAGAGTGGAGAAGAAACGGTGCCGGTTTAATGACCGTTGCCACGGTGGCAGGTGCTGGCTACATAAGCGCATGCCAGACTTTTGTCGTTCTAAGTGATGGTAAACTAACACACCCTTCATGGTGGAGTTGGCCCACCTGGATATTCATGGCTCTTGCGATTGGAGGATTCTATACCTTTCTAGCCTCCTACCATGATGTTCTCCCCTTCCCCGGGCGGGAACGACCCGTTGACCACGGTATGAAATACAGCCTTGGACTGCAAGGCGTTAACATGGATCTTAGAATTTGGGCGGAGAATTCGCCTGAACCGGGCCGCTATGATGCTCGAATTATTCTTGTGCTGGTGAATGGGACTCAAGATAAGTTTCTTCGCGCATACCTTGAAAACATGACCGTATCCGTAGCGGGAATTATGCCAGAAGATGACACCTGGTCTACTAGAGAGATACGGATTTTGCCTCGCAATTCTAAGTCTTTTCGTTCGCCATACATTATGAAAGTGCCCACCGGAGATAATGTCAGAGGTGAACTTTCCTATTCGATTATCTATGGACCTCCGGGCGGATTTCCTGCATATCGTCGGACGCACAAATTGTCGTTCAACACTCGGCAGATCCTTAATCTGGGAATAACTGACCTTGGCGGTGTCGACTGGCAAGACCTTGAACCGGAGGCGGACGAGGACCTTCCCGACGGTGCTCCTGCAGTACTACCCGTGGCGCCGTCAGGGAAGCCCCAAGCGCCAACTCTTGCAGCCGAGCCAACACCCAATTCGGGCCCATCCTCCTGATAGGCGCCGAACGAGCCGTAGAAGATCACCGTATAAAAAAAGAGCCTCCGGAAACTCCGGGGCGGTTCAGTCACGCGGGAGCCCGCCAGGGGACAGATAGTCTGGCGGGCTCCGTGCAGCGGGTACTATCGCGGGCGTCTACCCGGCAGAGATCAGGGCACGCACCTCTTTCAGGTCGCGCTCGACCCTGGTGATCAGGGCGAGGACCCTGGCCTGCGTGTCAGCCTCCTCCTCGCCCGGTGCCGCATTCCAGTACGTGACCACTTTCCGGATCTCCTCACGCCAGAAGGCGCGCTCCTGGTCAGGCGGGAGCTGGATGCCGAGCCGCTTGCGAAGCAGGCCCTTGTAGAACCCATTTCCTGCCTGATGCGTTCCCGCCTGGACGACGAGCGCCGAGATCAGCGGGCGGTCATGCTCGTGCTCGAAGACGCTGACGTTGCCGAGCACATCGCCCAGGCCCCGGAATCGCGGCCACGCCCAGTAATCCTCCTGCGGGTCGATGGCCTGGCCGAGCTGCTGGTATTCGATCTTTGCGCCGGACAGCCTGTCCGGGTCTGCCTGCCTGGCCCTGCTGATGAGGAACGCTCGCACGCGCTGCTCGATAGGGCTCAGCTCCTGAGACATTGTTGGACCACCTCTCCGTGCCAGGACGGCGGCCGGGTTCCCTCGCCGGCCATTGCCTTCACCGCCTGACCTCAAGAGCAAGCCTACCATAGTCTTGGCAAGACTATGGTAGGCTTCGGTCCGTATCACATGGAGTGAGCGTCATGGGCCAGTGTTATCACACCGTCATGGAAGTCGTGTCCGGTGCGCCGGTCACACCGAAGTAGCCCGCCGGTATGGGTGTCCCGGCAGGCGGTGCATGGCTGGGCCGGTTCGAGCGCGATGGTTTAGCAGGCCTGGCTGATCATTCCCACCGGCCGGATTGACCCAGCACCACCAAGTCCAAGCCTCAACGGAAGGCCAGGCGGGACTCTAGAATCCGTCAAGCATCACCTGAAGGCAAGCCCGTCAACAATCAGCTGAACCTAGGCATCCGGAAGCCGGAAGCTTCGGGAAGCCTCGGTGCAAGTCGGTGGCCCATTGCTTATGAGGCCTTCGCGACCCGTGCCCTGACCTGCCTAGCTCCAGGTCAGCGGCCCCGTGGTGTGCCCGTGAGCCACCGTGATTCACCGCGGTTCACCGTCCGATCAGGCACGCCACGGGCACGCTGCGCCACGAGTGACGCCAAGTAGCGGGTAAGCTTCTTCCGGCCAGTCGGCGAGGCCCGCCCGCCAGCCTGAAAAGCGGAAGGTCGGCGGTTCGACCACGCCCCTGATCACGGTTTCCCCGAGCGATGCCGGGTTGTCTGACCAGCACAAACAAGGTTGTTGGACACAGAGTGGCCCGCTACTCGGTTGGCAGGTGGAGTCCGTGACTGACCGTTGTACGCCGTCCCTTGTCGCACGCGGATCGCACATAAGTGCTCGGGGACGACAGGTGGATATCCTGGCTCCAGGAGCGTGGGGGAGCGCCAGTGTTGTTCAGTCGGCGCAAGCGCCTGACTTGGTCGTGCGTGAATCTGCTGGTGAATCAGTTTGGACTGAGCAATTCGTAGCTATTCAGCCTGAGTGAGGGCATGCCGGAGACGCTGCTGGCGTCGGGAGCCGGGGTTGGCGGTTCACGTCGCCGCAGGTGGCTTGGCTTTTCGGCGTGCTGGCCGGGGTTTACGGGGGTGCGGTGCC
>Ga0307372_10010127_pt1 | contig 12835 bp, 11 predicted proteins | sample OX1MG_FD_202533 | JGI IMG/M metagenome (GOLD analysis project Ga0307372, IMG submission 202533) | Soil microbial communities from Risofladan, Vaasa, Finland - OX-1 | ecosystem: Environmental > Terrestrial > Soil > Coastal area > Acid sulfate soil | place: Finland: Risofladan, Vaasa | collected...
AAAGGGGCAGGTCAGAAACGGTTTCTTCGAGCCACTTCGTTCGCACTAAACGCCATACAAACTAAGGACTTTCGGTCAGTGGAGGTAAGGGGATTCGAACCCCTGACCCCTTGCATGCCATCGAGCCCGATCGCATTCAGTAACGTCCGTAGGCGTTCGTAAATGGTGCAATTAAAGGTGTTGCAGTTCATTCGTGGTCGGCGCGAGTCAGGCGAAACCGTGGGCGTTGCTGACAGCGTTGCTGACGGAATTGCTGTGGGACGAATGTGGGTTCTGGTCGGTGAGCCGACGTACACGATCTCCGACTGGAGGCTTCTGCCCTGGGCGAACGTCTGAAGTAATCGATGCCGGAAACGAAGTCTTAGTTTCGAGTTCCGAGTTGCCTAGGACACGGTTGCTCTATTTGCCGGACGCGATGTTCTCCAAGATCATCTCTCGTACGGCAGTCCACGCAACCGGCGCCTTCAGTTTTTCGGCCTCACGCTGCGTCCGCTCTGAATACTTGTTCAACCCTTCTTCCGACGTGATACCGAGCAATTCGCACTCGAGACCGACGTAGTCGAATACTTCGGCAGGCCCGCTCACGTATCCTTCTGACCACCATTCGCCCAGTGCATCATTGGGGTTATTGATGTAGAAGTAGGCCGCAAGTATGAAGAGGGGCAGCGCTTGCTCAGGTTTCTTGGTGTCGTGAAGCTCAAGGGCCATGTCAAAGACTGCCTTCTGATAGGCGGCCCACTTGTGGTCGCGCAATGCGGCCACTACGTCTTCACTCAACATTGCCCAGCGCACGTCCCGGTCCGACACAGTTGGCAGATTCCACTTCTTTGCTAGGCGTTCCCTTGTTGCTGCCACCCGTTCGCGTTCGGCTTTGCGCTCGGGCCACGTACCGTTGAGCTTGGCCCACTCGTCGTCGATCTCCTCGGCCTGGTCGAATGTCACGACGAGGCGACTGTTAGTCCGCGGATCTGTCCGCACAAACATGTACTCGTGGCAGTTCGGGCACTTGGTCTTCGCGCCGGGGACCTTCTTGAGGATTCCACCGCAGTTAGGACAGGCAGCCACGCGGGCGTCGGATGAGGCGCGGTTCGGAATCGACCTCTCTTCCGAAACCTGCTTATTCTTACGAAATAGTCCCATAAGAATCGAGTGTAGGCAGCATCGAGTACACGGCTTGGCTTCGATCGCGAATGCCCTTGTAGACATGCTGGCTCGGGGTTCGAACTGAGAAGGAATGGGGTCAACGAGCCGACCTGCACGTTCTCCGAGTGGCGGCTTCAGTCTTGGTGATGGTTAGCACGCCGCATGGTCTGGAACGTGGTAGATAAGGCCAGACACAGGTAGATTTCGTCGGCATATTAACTCGGGATTGTCGGCACGGTGCAGATCTAGAGTTTTCAATATGCGGCTCAGGGTGGCACTTCTAGTTTCAATACTGTTAAGTCTCTGGGCTGTTCCCTCTGGTGCTTCGGTACGTCACTATGTTGGTCAGTCGTTCCAAGATGGGCCCTATCGAGTTGATGTTTCCGTCGTTTGGTACAACGTGAAATTGACGAATGCGTCGGCTTTTGGAATTCGCGCTCAGGGGCAACTAGGAGTCTGTTGAATAATTCGGTTCACAAAGCCGAATTCTCGAGCGCCGGTCGTCCAGAATTGTTACATGCAAGGACTCAGCGAACTCAACCGTGAACTGCTCGACGCGTCGGCGCTCTGCCGACAACTCGTGCCCCAAGGGAGCGTCGAGGCGTTCTTGGCCGACCACCGCCGCGAACTGTTCCCCGACGAGATGTTCGAGGACCTGTTCGTTTCTAAGCGCGGCCGACCTTCGATCCCCGCGGACACCGTGGCCTCAGTCATGGTGCTTCAGGCCCTCGAGGGACTCTCGGACCGCGACGCCGCGCGAGCCCTCACGGACCGGATCAGCTGGAAGGTGGCCTGCGGTCTCGCCCTCGACGAGGCGGGGTTCGACTACTCGGTCCTCACCTACTGGCGCACCCGGCTGCGCAACTCGGCTCGCCCCGAGCGGATCTTCGAGGCGGTGCGCTCGGTGATCGACGCCACCGGGGTGCTTCGGGGCAAGACCCGCCGGGCGCTCGATTCGACGCTGCTCGACGACGCCGTCGCGACCCAGGACACCGTCACTCAACTGGTCGCGGCCATCCGACGAGTGCGCCGGGTTGTCCCCGGCGTTAGTGGCGTTCCCCTTCTGGCCCACGACTACGAGAGCGCCGCCAAGCCGCTCATCGCCTGGGACGACGAGGCAGCGCGCGGGGAACTCGTGCACGCACTGGTCACTGACGCGCTGCGTCTACTCGAGGCGTGCGAGGGGGTCGAGGACCTTGAGGGCGTCTCGGCGGTCGGACTGCTCGCGCTCGTCGCGGGACAAGACGTCGAGCTCAAAGACGATGGCCGCTGGCGCATCGTGCACGGGGTCGCCAAGGACCGCGTCATCTCGGTCGTCGACCCCGAGGCCCGCCACATGCACAAGTCCAGAAGCGAATACCGCGACGGTTACAAGGCGCACCTGGCCGTCGAGCCCGAGACCGGACTCATCACCGCGGCGACGCTCACGCCGGCGAGCACGCCGGACGGCCCGACGGGGGTGGAGCTGCTCAAGGGCGAGGCGCCGGGCCTCCAGGTCCTCGCCGACGGCGCCTACGGCTCGGGCGAGACCCTCGCCGCGCTCGCTGACGCGGGACACCACCGAGCGATCAAGCCCCATCCGACCAGCAGGGCCGTGCCCGGGGGGTTCCACCGCGACGACTTCGTCATCGACGAGGACGCCGGCACCGCCACCTGTCCGGCGGGTCACGTCGTCGCGATCACCCCGCGGCGCCACGCCGTGTTCGGGAACCGCTGCGCGAACTGCCCGCTGCGCTCGCGCTGCACGAACGCGCGACGTGGCAAGTCCCTCACACTCACTGCTCACGACGCCGAACTCGTCGAGTCGCGTCGCGCCTGGCGCGACGGCGACTTCATTTCGGACTATCGAAAGTATCGTCCGATGGTCGAAAGATCGATCGCGTGGCTCGTGAGCGGCCACTACCGGCGCGTCAGATTCCGCGGCGTTCAAAAGAATCAGATGGGTCTCAGCACCCGGGTCGCCGCCATCAACCTGCGACGTCTGATCAATCTCGGGCTCGCCCACGACGGAGCCTGGCGACTCGCCACCACCTGAGAGCGCAGCGCAAGTCCGGGTCGTCAATAAAGGGACCACTTCACGGGCACTGCCCACCGGGGTGGCCGACTTTGACCCTCTTCGCGTCGGCGCTTCGGTTCAGACATATCCCGGACTTGCGATTTCTAACATACGCCTCAAACGAGCGTTGTTCAACAGTCTCCTAGATGCTGTCAAGCTTCTATTTCATAACAACACGAAGATTCCCCATGATCATATTTTCACGGCAACCGTGACCGATAACCGTGGGCGGCGTTACGCGTCGAATGATTTGGCTGGGATCTTGGCGAACACTAACGTCAACATCAATACGAGTATTGAAATAAATCCTGGCTCTGGGGCCTACGAGTGGTTCATCTTTGATCTGCCGAAGGTTTCGAAGATAGTTCGGGTAGGACTGGAATTGGACTTCTCAAATCAAGTTCAAGTGTTCACACGTTAAGGGCGGCGCCGAATTGATGTTGGCTCTGTGAGTGAAAGGTCCCCCTTTCCACCCGCGTCGTTTACCGTATCCGCTACTTGGCTATAGCGAACCCAAGAGGCCCAACACGCAGCCAATTAGCAGTAGTGAGATTCCGAGAACCTCAAGGCCAAAACCGTCCGAGGATAGCCTCAGGATATTTGACCGGAATTCTGCGCTGGCGATTCCGAGATCGTTATTCAGTTTCGCGATATCTGCAGCGTGCTCGTCATCGGTCTGTTTTCCGTCTTGTTGCACCTGGTCAATCTGATTGGACAAGTCTGCGACACGGCGGGCGAGCCAATCTGATCTCTCCGGTTCGCTTGAGGGCATCGCCGCCCGAGTCACTTCTATATGTCCTCGCACGGAAGAGAATCCTGCTGCGGTGGCGTGGAGGAATTGTGGCGTCGGAGTGGTTCTCCGCAAGACCGTTCGTGCAAACCATGCGAAAGCAGATCTACGAAGAGTCGCTACGGACAAGGCCAGGTGCCCGGTAGCGTCCCCGGGCCCGCCAAGCGTTCGCGCGCGCCGGACAACTCCCCAGGCAGAGCAAAGAGTGCCAAGGAGGCCGAATGCCGCGGCCAGTAGGAGGAGGCTTTTCATGGTCAATTGCTGACACTATCGGCTTCGGGTGCGCTCCCTCTATCACAGCACCCGCAAACTGCATGGGGTTTGGTTGTCTGATTCTCAGGCGATCGGATGAATATGAATCGCGGCGGCAAACCTGAAGTAATCGAAATGAACTTAGATTCCTTCCAGATTGGTATCGGAGTAATCACGCGTCGCAAGCATTGACTCGACGAGTTGAATAATGATGTACTGATCTCGCTGATCCAATAAATTGAATCTGATGGTAAAGCCTCCGGCTGCGAACTTCTCCACACCATCAGGTGCGTCCCTTCCTATGAGTTCAAAAAGTGGCTTTGGATCGATCTCTACGGCCATCGCTGCTGCGACCAGATTTTCTGGTCTGGGATTCGGAAGGAACAGGCCGGGTTCAAGCATGTGGCCCCCGCCTTCGAGTTGCCGCCACAGTGCTTCCGATATTCCCGCTCGTCGCGCGGCTTCGCGTTTACTAATCTGAAACTTCTTCCGACCCATGTAAAGCTGTCTGCCAATTACGGCCCACGCTTGCCGAAGAGGGTCGGTCTCGAGAGCCTGAAATCCCTCAGGTGTTGCTTGCCACGCTGCCGGGTCGTCCTGCTCTGAATCCCTGCGAACACGTCTGACCGCCACTGAACTCCAATCTCTCTGGAGGCAATACTAGGCGAAAAATCGCAGTCGCGCATCAAATACGCACTATCATTGGATTCGCGGTTGCGTATCGGATGCGCGGTCGGAAAGTCTAGTTAGAGAAGGTTGGAATGGCATCGAACGAAAGTGCGGGTCTCGAGGAGGGACCGGGGGATGTCGGGGGTGGGGGCGGGAGCCACCGCCCCGGCGACCCCGCGCCCTACATGAGCGACACGGTGACTGGCGGCGGCTGTGAATCTCCTTCTAACAGAAGAGATTCATCTCTAGTAAGTAGAGAGCAGGTTGACAGTGATCTTGGCGTGGATCGATTATCAGTCTCGTTTTCCGTGTTCGATTTTGATTCCGATGGCGGGCATTGGGATGGATACGCTCAACAACATTCGCAGCAGTGGGGTGAAGACGGCTCCCTAGTAGAAACGTTTTCCCGGCATGTTGAAGTGGTGCCCGGTGCTCGTGCGTTCGTTGGAGTGAAGGTTTTATACGTGAAGTCCGTATTGGCGAATGTGTTCGGAAAAGTTGAGTTCAATCCGTCGCGGGTAGTTGATCCGGATGGAGCAAGCTTGGCCTCGGTCGCTGAGACTCTTGAGGTGTTTAGTTCAGTTGTAATGGCAGCGGGTTGTGTCGTGGTTCCAACGAGGATTGACGAGTTGGGTTCCTACACGGTGAAGCGGATCGATGTCGCGAAGGACTTTCAATGTGTTACGTCGCCGTCTGCTTTAATTCGTGGTCTTGCACCAATACCTCGAAATTGGGCTCGTAAAAATCTTGTACATGCTGACCCCTCAAAACATGGTGCGCAGACCCTTATGGTTGGTTCAAAGGAGGGGGTAGTTCGTCTTTACGACAAGTTTGCTGAGACGCATGGTCAAGTGGCACCTGGCACATTACGTTGGGAAGTCGAGGCCAGGGCAACTTGGGCGAGCAAGTATGGATCGTTGCGGTTGATGTCGGATCTGCCGAATACGGGCATTGAGAAGTTGGCATTGGATCGCTGGGAGTGGTCGGCGATGGGAGTCGAGGTATCTACCGTATCGGGAGTCCTGGACGTCGTTGCTGCGCTTGGGCTGAGTGAGCGTGAATCGACAATGTTCCTGGGTTGGCTAGTTCGGCAATCAACTCCGTACGCTTGGTCTCCCTCGTTCACGACGGTTGCCAAGTTTCGCCGACTCCAGAGGGAGCTAGGTATTTCGGTCGGTCCGGATGCTTTGGATTCAATGTCGGCTTCTTGTCGATTGGATTGGCAATTGGGCGAGGCCGTCTTTTCGCTGAAGAGTGCGGCGACATGAGTTCAGGTACGACACCATTGAATCTTGGTGAGGCTGGGCTATCACTGTTGCTTAGCGTGGAAGAAGCAGCCGTGTTACTTAGGTTGGGACGGACGCGAACATATCAATTAGTGATGTGTGGTCAGATCCCAAGCGTAACGATTGGTCGACGTCGGCTGGTGGTCAGACAGGGCCTGGAAGAGTTTGTGCGATCACTTCAGGTTGAACAAACTCTTTCGTAGCTCGCGGGAGATGTCATAGACATCTGATAAAAATCAGAGCATGCCGGACGAATTCGACCGCCTGCATCCGCCTTATCAGCTCCCGTTGTAGAGTTAGGCACGACATGGCTTCCTGCACAAACTGTGATCAGCAAGTGGACGAAAGTGACTTGTTTTGTCGCCTTTGCGGATCCCCAGTTCAAAAGCGAGATTTGAACGTTGTCTATGGAACGGACGGCTGGAGCACCCAACAACGAAGCGAGCTGACGGCCGCTCTTCTTGAGAAGGGCATAACTCACGAGTGGCGCGGAACGGACATGACCGTGTCGGGTCAGCATGAAGCAATGGTCGATGAGATCCTGGCTCATTCAGCTACTGAGACCTTCTCGGATACAGCGACGCATAAGAGCTCGCCGCCGAATGCAACGGGTCCGACTTTCGAGGAAGATCCTCGCACGGTGCTCTGCTGGACCGTCGTCGTTGCCGGCGCATTGGTGGCTATCGGCACGCTGCTCGCCTGGATGACCGCGTCGGCCGGCATTATCAGCATTTCGCGCAACGCGTTCCAGATGGGCGATCACGAGAGCATGACGCCTGATGGTCCAATCGTGATGGTGCTTGGGCTGATACTCATCGGCATCGGGGTCGCACGCTTGACGAATACTTCAATGCCGCGGTTCGTGCAACGATCACCGATCATCGCCGGTCTCGGGGTAGGGGTTGTTCTCGGCTACGACTACCACTCGATACACCAATGGGCGTTGTCCATCAACAGCTCGGGTGCCCTCGGTTCAATTGGTACGGGCTTCTGGGTGTGTTGTGTTGGCGACGCCCTAGCAATTGCGGCTGCAATAGGACTAATGAGTTCCGAACGCAAGGCGAAGCAAGCTGGAGCCACTTAGATCGGCGTTGCTCGGTGATCGCGGTGTTGATACAGGCTGATTGATGAAGTGAACCCAAAGATTTGGTACTTACTTCGCTTGGTTGTCGGTCCAAAGTAAATTACCCATTGCGTCAGCGGCGGCCTGGCGATCGGGGGCCAATACGTGCCCGTAGACGTCCGCTGTCATTCGAATCGATGAGTGACCGAGTACCTCGCTAACCACCTGGAGTTTGACACCCTGAGCAAGCATCAGACTTGCCGCTGAGTGGCGAAGTTCGTGAGGGTGCCACTTTCCAATTTCGGCCTCACGGCAAATCTCTTGAAATTCGCGGTAGAGGTTATGAGGATCTATTGGCGTGCCTACCGAACTAGTGAAAATATGACCGGAATTTGTCCACACCTTTCCAAGAGTCAATTTCAATGCGTTTTGATGGGCTCGGTGAGACTTCAGTTGGGCTATCAAGGGTTCTGGGAGATTCACGGCCCTTCGACTTTTGTGCGTCTTGGTGTCCTTGGTTATGAGAACTCCGTCTTCTCGGATTAGTGAACGCTGCACCAATAGCGTTCCGGTCTCTTCATTGAAGTCGCGCCACTGTAGACCGAGGGCTTCGCCACGCCGTAGACCAGTCGAGAGCATCAAGGCGTAGAGAACCTCATTGTGGTGACCGCGAAGTGTATTTAGGAGTAGTCGGGCTTGATCTGGTGTAAGAGACCTTCCCTCGGGCCGAACGCCTTTCGGTGATCTGGAGAGCGTCGCTACATTGCGAACAACGAGATCCCATCGGATTCCTTGATCTAAGGCTTGGGAGAGAACGTTGCGGATGCGCCGGACTGTGGAAACCGAAAGTCCGTCATCGATCTTCTTCGAGAGCAATCGGTCAACGTCTGCAGTTGTGAGGCTGGCGACTTTCTTCTTACCAAGGGTGGGTTTGATGTGGTGCTCGGCCATAGATCGATAATTACTCGCGGTGCTGGCAGTGACTTGGTGTCGGTTCACGTCATCGAGCCAACGATCCACGAGCTGCGAGACCGTTAATGATGTGTCAGCGGCGGGGAGTCCATCGTCAAGTTGACGCTGTAGCTTGCGCATCTTCTGGACCACCTCGGTCCGCGTCTTGGCGCTGACGAACTTTCTCTTTGGTCGCCCGTTGGCATCGAAGCCAACCGTGGCTGCTCCAATCCATCGTTTATCTGACGCACGCTGGTAGACGGAACCTTCTCCATTTGCACGCTGTCCGGCCATTTGGCCCCCCTAGGAATGCGTTGCTGAAGTCGTTGCTGACATTCCGAAACAAGAGGATACTTGAAGAATCGGGGCGGGAAATAAATACGTGTTAATCAGGAACTTCATTGGTGGAGGTAAGGGGATTCGAACCCCTGACCCCTTGCATGCCATGCAAGTGCTCTACCAGCTGAGCTATACCCCCTGGGTGGATTTTCAATATTAGCAGTTGGCCCCGCCGGATTCCTTAAGCGTCGTCAGGTAGAAGTGGTCGCGAAGTTGTTGTCACGTTGGCCATTCGTTCGAGGAAAGTCTTTGGCGCTGGACTTTGGGTAGTCCGCCGACTACTTGTTCGTAAGAGTGCGAAATCATTCTCTTGACTTCGTTGTCGGGCACGCTGCCATCAAGAATGACTGTATTCCAGTGTGACTTATTCAGGTGGTAGCCGGGGATGACGGCGTCGAACTCCGCTCGTAACTCGAGGGCAAGCATCGGCTCGCACTTAAGTGAAATCGCCGGAGGAGAGTCTTCGGGCGAGAGGATGGCGAATATCTTGCCCGCGATCTTGTACACGTCGACGCTCGGACCGAAGGGCTGCTCCTCCGTCGTTTCGGGGAAACTCAGCGCGAAAGCCGCAAGCCGTTCGACTCTCATGAGGCGATTCGAAAGTTGTCGCGAACGTCCCATCCAACGTTTGACATAGTGGCCTGGCTCATTCCAAGGCGCTGGTGACGAGGAGTTCGCACAGCGCGTGCGGCTGTGAGAGCATCGGCGAGTGGCCGCTGTCGAGCGTCGCCACCTCGGTACAACGACCAGCCATGACGTCTTGGAGGGCGGGATCAACCGCTTGGTCGAGCGTGCATCGTATGTAATAACTCGGAACCTCAACATCGAAAGAGCTTCGGGGACTACGCAGACTTGCCAGCGTCTGCGTGGAGAGATTAGATACGGCCCATGCCCCCACTTCGACCGAGCAGTCCTGGTAAAGCGCCGCCGTCGCGCGCTGAGGGTTGAGGCGCAAATGGTCGCCTTCGACCTCGATGGCGTCGTCGAGGAGCGTGCGCACGGGCACTTCCTGGACGGTTTCGCTCGCGCTTTGGCCGAGTACCGGCACGAGGGCGGCGACGTAGATGAGGCGTTCCAAATTCGGAATTCGGTCCGCGGCTTCGGTGATCACCACGCCACCGTAACTGTGGCCCACCAGGACCACGGGTCCGTCGAGCTTTGCGATCTCAACGACCTCGTGCGCGTCGTCGCCGAGAAAGGTATTGGGGTGCGCGCCGTGGGCCGAGCTCGGCAGATCGAGCGCCGTCCACTGCACGTCGCGGCGGGTGAGTTCGTGTCCCACGTCGCGCCAACACCACTCGCCGCCCCAGGCGCCGTGGACGAGTATGTAAGTCGTCTCGGTCATCGTGTCCCTTCTCTCTTGGAGTGAGGTTAGGCCGATTATTCCCTAGAATGTTCTAATGAACCGCCCTTTTGACGTCGTCGCCGTGGAGGAGAAGTGGCAGGCGACCTGGCTCGACGAGGGCACCTACGACGTCGATAACGACGATCCTCGCGAGCGCTACTACGTCCTCTCGATGTACCCCTACCCCTCGGGCTTCGCGCACCAAGGCCACGTGCGTAACTACACCTTTGGCGACGTCATCGTGCGCTACCAAACCATGCTCGGCAAGGCCGTGCTTTCGCCGTACGGCTTTGACTCCTTTGGCCTGCCGGCTGAAAACGCCGCCATCAAGGCCGGCGAGCATCCTCGACCCTTCACCGAGGCGCGCATGGCCGAACTGAAGTCCTCGGTCCGGCGATTGGGCGCGGTCTATGACTGGCGTCGCGAGGTTTATAGCCACGAACCCGAGTTCATCAAGTGGTCCCAGACCATCTTTCTGGCGTTCCTCAAACAAGGGCTCGCGTATCGGGCCGAGGCGTATGTGAACTGGTGTCCGGGCTGCATGACGGTGCTCGCGAACGAACAGGTGTTAGCCGACGGCACGTGCGAGCGCTCGGGCGACGTGGTGGTGCGCCGATTCCTCGAACAGTGGTTCTTCAAGATTACAGATTACGCCGAGGAACTACTCAACAGTCTCGGAGCGCTCGAGTGGCCTGAACGCGTAAAAGTAATGCAGCGAAACTGGATCGGGCGAAGCGAAGGTGTTGAATTCGACCTGCCCTTTGCTTACGACGCGTCAAAGTCCCTCCGCGTCTTTACGACGCGCCCGGATACTGGCTTTGGGGTTACCTACGCCGTCGTCGCGCCCGAGCATCCGCTGCTGTCACTTCTTACGACCGACGACGAGCGCGCGCGGGTCGACGACCTCGTCCTGCGCGCTGCCAACACCACTGAGATCGAGCGTTCGACGACCTCGAGCGAGGGCATCGGACTCGAAAAGCGCGGCGCCTTTACCGGCAGCTTCGTGATCAATCCCTTCACCCAAGAACAGGTGCCGGTCTATGTGGCGGACTACGTGTTGGGCACCTACGGCACCGGCGCCATTATGGCGGTACCGGGCGAAGACGAGCGGGATTATGAGTTCGCGAAGGTGCACGGGCTCAACGTCATCCGCACGGTGCAGCCGCCAGCGAATGTCGAGGGCGCGTACAACGGCGATGGCCCTCACGTGAACTCGGGTTTCATGAACGGCCTCGACGTCCGTACGGCGAAGACCAAAGCCACCGAGTTCTTAGTCGAACACGCCAACGGCGTCGCGAAAGTGAACTACCGGTTGCGCGATTGGCTGATTTCTCGCCAACGCTTTTGGGGATGTCCCATTCCGGTTGTCTACTGTGACGAACATCACATCGTGCCGGTGCCCGAGGACCAGCTCCCGGTGCTAGCGCCCGACGACGTCGTCATCGATAAATCGGGACAGTCGCCCCTCGCGACCCACGAGGGCTTTCTCAAAACCACTTGTCCGATCTGTGGCAAGCCGGCACGCCGCGAGACCGACACGATGGACACCTTCACCGACTCCTCGTGGTACTACCTACGCTTCGCCGATCCCTTCACGCCGGGTAAGGCCTTCGATCCGGTGCAGGCTGCGAGATGGATGCCGGTAAATCAGTACATCGGGGGCATCGAACACGCGATCCTGCACCTGTTGTACGCGCGTTTTTACTTAAAGGCCCTTGATGACATCGGGCTCGCGCCGGGTCTGCCGCGCGAGCCGTTTCAGCGACTTTTCACCCAGGGGATGATTCGCTTTCACGGTTCGAAGATGTCCAAGTCCAAAGGCAACCTCGTGACTCCCGAGGCGTACTACCAAACGGTGGGGGCTGACGGACTTCGGCTCTTTCACCTCTTCGCGGGCCCCCCGGGCGACAACCTGGACTGGACTGATCAGACCGATGACGTGATCGACGGCTGTGGCCGTTTCATCGACCGGTTCTACCGTCTGTGGCACTACCACGACGTGCACTTTCACGACGTGGCGAATGAGACGGACTATTCCGTTCGCCAAGCGACGCACCGCACGATCGCGCGGGTGACCAACGACCTCAATCGCTGGAGCTTTAACACGGCGGTGGCGGCGATCATGGAGTTGTATAACGCGGCCTCCAAGGTCGCGCGAAGCCCACACGGAATCGAAAAGACCACCCTGGACGAGGCGCTCGACGTGATGGCGACGTTGCTCGCGCCGATGACGCCCCACATCACGGCGGAACTCTGGCAGGAGCGTCACCCCGAACGGCCCAGCGTGCACGTACTCCCGTGGCCCGTGGCTGATCCGGCGCTCGTGGCCGAGGCGGAAGTGACGATGGTGGTCCAGGTGAACGCGAGGGTGAAGTCCCGGCTCTCGGTCGCGCCCACAATCAGCGAAGCCGACGCGACGGCAGCGGCGCTCGCGGACCCCGCGATCGTGGCCGCGCTCAAGGGGGCGACGCCCACTCGCGTGGTCGCTCGACCGCCGCGTTTGGTCAACATCGTCACCTGATGGCGCATAAACAGCCACCCTCGCGCGCGACCCAGGTCACCGTCGAGCCACCGCAGTTCGATCGACCCGAGGTCGAGATCCGCGCGTCGCCTCGGCGTAAGAAGACCGGCACCGCGCACTGGTCGGGCAGTCGCATCGTCGTGCAGATCCCGGCGCGCGTCAGGGGCCGAGAGCGCCGAGACTTCGTGGACGAGCTGGTCGAGCGGCTCATGGTCCAGCGGCCCCTGAACGCGGGCAACGACGCCGCGCTCGAAGAGCGGGCTCGCGAACTCGCCGCGCTCTACAACGATGCAGTGATGCCCGCGAGCGTTCGCTGGGTGAAGAACCAACAGGCGCGTTGGGCCTCGTGTTCGCCGGCCTCGCGCGAGATCCGCGTGTCGAGCCGGCTGCGCCAATGCCCCGACTGGGTCATCGACGCGG
>Ga0307372_10010128_pt1 | contig 12832 bp, 9 predicted proteins | sample OX1MG_FD_202533 | JGI IMG/M metagenome (GOLD analysis project Ga0307372, IMG submission 202533) | Soil microbial communities from Risofladan, Vaasa, Finland - OX-1 | ecosystem: Environmental > Terrestrial > Soil > Coastal area > Acid sulfate soil | place: Finland: Risofladan, Vaasa | collected...
CGCTGTCTGGCCGCTATCCGGGGCGAAGTGCCGGACCGCCTGCCTTGGGTACCGCGCCTGGAGTTCTGGCATCGCGTCCGCCTGCGCCAGGGAACCCTCCCCGCCGAGCTTCGGTCCCTGACGCTCACCGAGATCTCCGAGCGGCTGGGCGTCGGCTGCTACGCCTCCATCCCCGATTTCACTGACCGCAGCAACCCTGAGGCCATGATCGACCGTACGCTCGGCATCTTTCACTTCCCGGTTTTTCCCTATCGCGTCACGCTCCAGGATGTTGACCGGCGGGTCACCCGGCGCGGCCAGGAGACCATCACTGAATATCACACGCCGGTGGGCTCCGTCCGCGCCGTTGAGGTGATAACCGAAGAGATGCTCGACGCGGGCGCTTCCATCTCATGGATCACCGAGCACGCCATCCGCGAGCCGCGCGATTTTGACGTGGTTGGTTACATCTATTCGCACCTGAAAGTGGAGCCGAACTTTGAAGGCTACCTCGCACGCCGCCGGGAGGTGGGCGAGCGGGGCGTTACGGTTGCGTTTCTGCTGGGGGCTGCTTGCCCCATGCACCACATCATGAGAGACCTGATGCCCATCGAGCAGTTTTTCTTCGCCTGCTACGATTACCCGGAGAAAGTGGACCGGCTGGCCGTTGAGATGGAACCCTTTTTCCATCAGATCAAGCAGATTGGCGCAGGCACTCCCGCCGAGGTTATCTTTCTCGGCGCCAACTACGACGACTCCATCACCTACCCGCCTTTCTTCGAAAAGTACATCCTTCCGCCTCTGCACGATTACGCCGAAACGCTGCATCAGAAAGGCAAGTACCTGATGACCCATCCCGACGGCGAGAACCGGCGCCTGCTGCCCTTGTACCTGCGCGCCGGATTCGACGTCGCGGATTCCGTGTGTCCCTATCCGATGACGAGTTTGCGCCTGGAAGAAATTCGCGACGCCTTCAAGGACAAGGTCACCATTTGGGGCGGCATTCCCGCCACTCTGCTCTGCGCTTCCAGCACCCCCGTCGATGAGTTTCGGCGCTCCATTGACGAAACCGTCGAGTGTTACACGGGCGAAAGCCATTTCATTCTCGGCGTAAGTGACATGGTCACCGCCGATGCCGATTGGGACCGCTTGCAGTACATCACCGGCCGGATCGCAAAGGCTTGACCCCATCCTCATTTGCTTGAAGCCTCCATCGGCTCGCTCTCTCGCGGAAAAGACGCGGCGCATGAAACCCGGGCGGCGCTCATCGCATGGGTTAACCGTGGGATGAGTTCTCTCGCGTTTGACCAGTTCCTCTTCAAGGAAACCCCGGGGCAGAAGCCCCGATTGATCAAGATCACCGAGCAGGTGCGTTCCGTGGCGCGATCCAAGGACCCGCAATCGACCTTTTGCGGCGAATCCGCCGCGGACCTGGAGTTGGAGAACGCCGTCCTCGACTATACGTGGAACTGGGTCGACTACGTGGATGCCGGACCGATCGTGAGCGTCCTGCGCTCCCCCAGGTTGAATTGCAACATTGAGGACTCAGCCCTGGCCACGAAGAGATGCTTTTTAGAAGGTTTGTACCTTAACGTCATGCCAAGCGAACCGGATGAGCCCAACGGCACAGCGTTGATCAGGGAACGTCCTTTGCTGGCCAAGGCCCTGAAAACTGTGGCTCGGTTGCGCAAGCAGTTTCTGCCCTACTTCGTTGAGGGTAACGCGCTCGGCGAGTCTGTTCTTAGCCGGGCCGCGCCGGCATTCATCCGGGCCTACCAGTTGCGCGACAGGCTCCTGGTGTTTGCGCTGAACGACAGGCCGGAAGTCCAGCATGTTGCGCTGAACGTCGACCTGCGCGTTTGGTCGCCAAAATCAAATTCTTTCCGCGTAAAGTACTTTAACGAAGCGGGCAGGTTGGTTCGGAACTCAAATATGGCGACCACCCGCTGGCTTGCCGTAACCGAACTCCTGCAGCCGGAAGAGATTGCGGCCTTTGAACTCCTACCGGAATAGCTGACTGCCGAGCGGCGCTGCAAAAAACGCCGTCACTATTTTTCGCGGCGCTCATTAGGCCATCATGGTGCGCGAACCGGCACATCCGATCAGGAATTCGGGCCGCAGCAGATGGCGCGGATCTTCAGGCCCGCGGCTTTGGGGTTCTGTTCTTGGCGACAAGGAATCATGCGGGAGACGATCGCGCCACGGAGCCGCTTGCGGAAGATTCCGATCCGCGTTACAGTCTGTTCGCGAAATAATTGGGCCGGCTTAAGTTGACGGTTGTTCGGCAGGCGGCATCTAAGCTTTGGGGCTAAAACAGATTTTTAGGCATTTATTCCAGGCGGCATGGAGAAGCAACGTGCGCTTTTCATACGGTTCAGAAGATTCAGTTTCAACGAGCCTGGGATGCCTCCGCTTCGCCGCGGGACAGGCTTCCCGGTTGATCCTTGCCGGCATGGTTCTGGCCGCAGGCCTTTACGCGCTGCCTCCGGCAGCGTCTTCACGCGCGGTCGAGAGGTCCTTCATCAGCGGCAATGCCTGCGATTCAGCGGGCGAGGCTGGCTTTCTCGATATGCCGGCCGGCGGCGCGGGGATTCATCCGGTCTCCTCTTCTCAAGGACCAAGCTCGGCCGCTTGCCAGCCTTCTTTGGCTGCGGAGATCGCCGAGGAATCGCCCGAGTCGATGGAAAGCCGTCTGGCGTCCGCCGAGCCCGGCCTCATGGAGCTCGCCGCCGCCCGGGCGTCGGCCTGGAATCAGCCAGGCTCGGCGGGCGTGATCCAGGAAAAGAAAGCTCCCCCCCCGACCAGCGGCCAGGCAAAGCACATCTTTTGGGTGATTCCCGCTTTCCAGGTATACAACCACCAAAAATTCACGCCCCTGACGCCGCAGGAAAAATTCGAAGAATGGGCTGAGGGCGCCTATGATCCGCTGGGACTGAGCGTCGGAGCGGTGGAGGCGGCATCCCTGGAATATTCCTCCAAAGACGGCTTTTGCGGCTACGGAGGAGGCTGGAACGGTTACGGAAAGTGTTTTGGCTCGCTTGAACTGGACGCCAACGTCTCCAGCTTCATCGGCGATTTTGCTCTGCCGGTCCTGCTGCACCAGGATCCCCGCTACTTCCGCCTCGGAGAAGGCTCCTTCGGCAAGCGCGCTTGGTACGCGATTTCCCACGTTTTCGTGACCTACAACGACTCGGGCCATACCGTCTTCTATTCATCGGCACTCTCGGGAACCGCCATTGCAGCCGGCCTTTCCAATCTCTACTATCCCCAGCAAGACCGCGGTCTCGGCCTCACGATGTCCCGCGTCGCGATTGACCTTGGCAATACCGCCCTCTACAATCTCGCGGCGGAGTTCTGGCCCAACATCAAGCACGGCCTCTATCGCGCCTTTTGAAACGAGGCCGGCGCATGAGTTGCCCGTGCAAACCGCCGGCGCAGGTGCCGTACCGCCCACCCGCGCCGGCATAAAAGTGACCGCAGCGTTTCACTTTTTCCGCAGCGCAAAGCTAGCGGGCAGAGCTTCTAATCCCTGTGGCCTTGACCGGCCCGGGAATTTCTGACGTGGGCATGGCCAGAACGTAGCCGAAGATATTGGTTACGTAGAGTGTCCCTCCCACAATTACGGGCGATGATGGACCAAACGCTCCGCCGATGTGCTTTTTGCCGATCAGTGTGCCGCTAGCCGCGCTGATGGCGGCAATATCGCCGGACTTGTAAGGCACGTAAACGATGCCGTTCGCAAGCGCTCCACCGGCCCGGATCTGCGCGCCCAGGTGAACCTTCCAAAGTTCGCGGCCGCTCTTCAGGTCGAACGCATAATAGTTGCCGGTGACGGGACTGCCTTCGTAGACCGTGCCATCGGCGATCATCGGCGTCGCGGTCTTCATCGCCGGCGGGACTGGACCCTTGGCGAACCGATGCTGCCAGACGATCTTGCCGCTATCGGCATCGAGGGCCACAAGCACATTGGCAACGGGCTTTTCGGGATCGCCGGTCTGGACGGTCGCCTCCTGCACCACGATGCCGCGGGCGTAAGCGGGCGTGCAGTCGCCCATCCCTGTCGCTACAAGCTTTGGCAGCGTAACCTTCCAGGCCACCTTGCCGGTTTCCTTATCCAGCGCGTAGAGAAAGTTCGGGTGGGTGCCCCCGACAAACACATATTTGCTGTTCAACACGGGCGAGGACATGCTGACGAATGACACGATGTCGGAGATCCAGGCGGGCTTGCCGGTCGCAGCGTTCAGTTTGTAAACGTGGCCGTCGCCGGTCCCGATGTAGAGAAAGCCGTCATTGTAGGCGGCGGTCGGCATGGCCTCACCCGGAAAATGATAAGCCCAGATTTGCCTGCCCGTTCGGGCGTTGAGCTCGTAGAGGGAGTTGAGTCCGGGGCCGCGCGTGGGCCGCTTTCCCTCCATATAAAGCATGGTGTTGGCGTAGTTGAAATAGGCGCTGCCCGTCGATACGAACACGCGGCCCCCGGCCACCAGCGGATTGCTCATCGTCATGTTCCAGCCGTAATGCGCCCAGATCAGCTTGCCCGTGACAGCGTTCACCGCATAGGTGTAACCGTTGTCGCTGCCCGCGTAAGCAATTCCCTTCGCCACTGAAACGCCCACCGGCATCCCGATTCCGTAAGCCGTAGTGATGATGCTGTTGTTGATGGGAGCGCCATCCAGAGGAATGGCGCCCGCTCCGGCAAACCGCCACTCGACGCCCTTCCGCAAAAGCTCGGGAGCGTGCTCCGGCAGGGCGAAAACCGCGTTCCGTCCCTCGTTTGCAGCGTAGGTTGTCCAGGTTTGCGGATAGTACCGGGCAAGGCTCGCGCCGGGAAGATTTTCCGGCAGGTACTTATAAGGAAATTCCGCCGCGACGGCGTCCTTGCCGGAATCGCCGCCCTGCGCCGCGCCGGGCTCCAGCTTCGCCAGCCACACGGCAGCGAACAGAAGCGGAACAGCAGCCATCAAGAATCGGCGCAGACCTCGGCGCCCAGGGGTCTTGCAATCGCTTTCTTCATGCTTTCTAAACATTGCGTCTCCGATCTTTATGAATTTTTGCTGGAACACTTCACCTGGGAGAGCCCATCCCACCGACGCGGTAAAGGCGGATGCCTCTTCCGCGCGGGCGCGGATCGCCAGGAGATTGCAGTTGGAGATCGATATAAAGATTAGAGCCGCAGGACGGTTGAATGCGGCGGTGAACTGCCCGGTGGAAAGGTTACGGCCAGGCGCGCCACAGCCTGAAGCGCCGCAGGCAGCGGATGAATTGCGAGGATTTCCAGCGGAGCGGGCGCTCCTTGATGCGGCCGCGGGGGCGCATCCGGAACGCTTGCACCAAACCCCCGGCACCGCAGATGGCACAGCGGAGCGGGCGCCGGTCCCGGCAGCGTACCCGGGCCGGAATGGGCCTCGGCCGGAATCGCTGCGCGCGAACCTGGAACTTCTCCGCAGGCCTTTGCGCGAACCGGCAGGCTCAAGGTCATGGCGGCAATAAATGCCATCAGCAGATTCAAGTAGCTGGAATGGACCTTGCCCATACCCGTTTCGATGCAGGCCGGCGCTATTAGGGTTCCAGAAAAATAGGCTCGCGTGCGGCGCGCGTATGGCGGTTGTTGCTACACCAGCTAACCACCTGGATCGCCGCGGTCACCGGTTTCGGTGCGCGCGGTCACTGCGCTTTTGTCCGCGCGGTGGGACTTTATAATCAAAGAATATTCGTTGCAGGAGGGCCGCCATGAGCCGAGTCAACGGGAAGTTGCTCTACTGGATCCCGCGGGCGCTGGGTCTGGCGTTCGCGATCTTCATCGGCCTGTTCGCGCTGGATGTTTTCGGCACGGATCTTCCCTTGGGCAAGCAGCTTGTCGCTTTCGCCATTCACCTGATTCCCGCCTATTTGATCCTCATTGTTCTCGCGTTCGCCTGGAAGTGGGAGTGGCTGGGCGGGGCGGGATTCGTTGCCCTTGGCCTGCTGTACATGTGGATCACAGGTCTCAAATTTTCTCCCGTGGTTTACCTCATCATCAGCGGGTTAGCGTTACTGACCGGGCTGCTTTTCCTGGCTGATTGGTTTGTGCGCCGCAGACTGCGGCCGTCCGTGTAAGCGCGCGGCGGGCGGGCTCGCAGGCTTTTACAGGACGGGTTTGGCTTTGAACCGCAGCTTGAAGGGCGGCACCTTAAACGGGAACGTTTTGAGATCGAGACCCGCGTGGCCCGTCCCGCTGCTCCCATACTGATGGGCGCCGATGTCATAGTTTTCGGTCGTGGAGAGGTGCGGCCGGAAACCATTCCAGAAGTCCACCTGGTTCTCATACAGACGCAGGCCTCGGCCTCTCGCAGCGGACTTGCTCTGGATCTTGTAGCCTTCCGGACTGTGCGCGTTCGGGTCGACAAAGAGCGGATTCCCGCGCTTGGCTTCCCGGTCTCCCGCGTAAGGCTTGTCCCAAAGATTGTTGACAAAGTGAAAATGGCCGGGGTCCAGGCCGGCATCTACACCCACCGCACCCGTATTTCCCCAGAATATGTTGTTCCGGAACCAGATGTTGCTGAACTGGTTCCAGGGCGGCCGGTTCTCAACGCCCACCAGGCGCTTGCAGTTGTTGAACGCCACGGTGTTGTTGTCAAAGTACACGTCGCGAGTGCTGGCGCTGATCAGCAACGTCTGTCTGCCGTAAACGATGGGGCTGATGGCGGACCAATCGTTGTGGACCATGATGTTGTTGCGAATGGCGATAAAGTCGTCCAGGTGCCGGTTGCTGCTCTCTTCGCCGGAGAGCCACACGGCCACGTTATTTGCTTCCAGGTAGTTGTTGTCAAAAATGTTCATGCTGGCATTGTCGATCCAGACGGCGGCGATGCCCGTCCCTCGGATCACGTTGTGGCGCGCCGAGCAGTGGATTCCCCCATCCTCATAAAGAATGCCGTCGCCTGAATTGTTGTCGATCTGGCAGTTCTCAATCGACAGGAACTCCATGGCCCCGGCCACGTTGATCCCGTGCCCTTCGGTGCCGGCATCGCCCCATCCGGCATCGTGCAGATAGCAGTTCCGGATTTCCACGTATCGGTTTTGGTCCGCCGGGTCCCACTGGCCGTGGACGTCCCTTCCGGAACCCACCAGATCAATCCCGCAGATTCCCGAGTAAGCCATCTCGCAATTCGTGATGCGCAGATAGTGCGTGCTGAAGGCGATCACGCCCATCCGGCAGGCGTAAAAGCGGCAGTTGCGGAGGGTGACGTGCCGCTTTCGCTCAATGTGGATGGCGTGCCCTTTGGGCTGGTGGGATGTCATGTGGAACTCAAGGCCGTCGATCGTGTTGTGCGATCCCGGCAGCAGAATCTCATCGGTGCCGTCGTTTGTGAAAATGGCCTGCCCCCTGCCGTTGGACCGCAGAATGATCGGCAGATCCTCGGCGCCGTCCGGAACTTTCACTCCCAGGCAGGGATAAACACCGGGCGCAAAAACCACGATGTCTCCCGGCCCGGCAAGCGAAACCGCTTTCGCTACGCTCTTGACCGGCCGCTCCGCCGTTCCTGCATTCGAGTCGGAAGCGTTCGGCCCGCCGGCATGCCAGACTCTGTGGCAGTACCGGTCCTGCGGCAATAACTCGGCTTGGGATCGAGCGTTACTCGGACGACCGGCCGCGTTTTCTCCGGCGGCAAGATTGCCCGCCTGGCTCACGGCAGCGACTGCTGCCAAAAAGCTTCGCCTGTTCATTTGACCATCCTTTCGGATACGAACTGCGCCGATGCTACCCGCCGAGGCGGGGACTGTCAAGAGCCTGGGCATCGCAACCCTGGCAGCAACCCATGGGCAAAAATCAGGAAGCGCGCCGCCCGCAGAATTTGCTTGACAAAACCCACCGCGATATGCTAGCATCCTAGTCCTTGGTGGCCTGAGGGCCGGCGGAGGTTGGCAGCCGCGCTTTTCTGAAAGGTGTCATTCCGAGCACTGCGAGGAATCTGGCTCTGAAGACAAAGGAAACACGAGATTTCTCGTCGCACTTCGGCTCCTCGGAATGACACGTACCGCGAGTTTTTCAGCAATCTGTTGGAAGCTCGAAGGGAAAAAGAATTCTTTTTTTGGAAAACGAAGCTAGGAAGTTGTTGAAAATAAAAGGTGGCTGTGGAAAAAACAGCCAAAACGAACCTAAAACGAAGCTAGCTAAGTTGTTGAAAACACATAACACGCCAAAAAACGAAGCGAAGAAATGCTAAAAACCTCTCCGTCTAAGTTATTGAAACAAATGACAGCAAAAAAAGGACTTAACAACGGAAATCGCACCTCGCACCCGCAGCGCCCACACTTCCGAGCACGGCATTGACCTCGCCTCGCGCCGTGCGGGCGCGGACCAGGCTCTCTTGATATAATGGCTCCAGGATCCTATTAACCGGCCCGCCGTTAGACGCTACAGGAGGAATGCCTCATGCTCCTCGAAATGCGCCAACTCGAAAAGCTGGACGATTACCGCTGGCTGCTTCCTCGAGGCACCAAGCCCGGCATGTTGACCGACGCTCTGGTTTATGCCGACGAACCTCTCGTGAAGGATTTGCTGAAAGACCTCTCGCTTGAGCAAGCCATCAACGTCGCCATGCTGCCGGGCATCGTGGGCCGCTCGCTCGCCATGCCGGACATTCATCAGGGGTACGGCTTCCCTATCGGCGGCGTGGCGGCCACGGACCCCGAGGCGGGCGGCGTGATATCGCCGGGCGGCGTGGGCTTTGACATCAACTGCGGCGTGCGCCTGCTGGCCAGCACCTTAACGCTCGACGACGTGCGGCCCAGGATTCGCGAACTGGTCAATCAGTTGTTCCGTGATATCCCTTCCGGCGCGGGCCACAGCGGCTTTATCCAGATATCCTACAACGATCTCGACCGGGTTCTCACGGAAGGCGCCCGGTGGATGGTGGAAAACGGCTACGGCTACCCGGAAGATTTGGCGCACTGCGAGGAAGGCGGCGCCATCGAGGGCGCCGACCCCTCCGCCGTAGGCGACCGCCCCAAGAAGCGCGGCCTGCCGCAGATCGGCACGCTCGGCTCCGGCAACCATTTTCTGGAAGTGCAATACGTCGAGCGCATCTTTGAGCCGCAGATCGCCGAGCGCCTGGGGCTTTACCAGAATGAGATCGTCGTTCTCGTCCATTCCGGCTCGCGCGGCTTCGGGCATCAGGTCTGCACGGACTACCTGCGCGATATGGATCAGGCCATGGCCCGCCACGGCATCAAGCTGCCCGACCGTCAGCTTGCCTGCGTACCAGTCAACTCCAGCGAGGGCCAGGCGTATCTCGCGGCCATGCGCGCCGCCGCCAACTTTGCCTGGGCCAATCGCCAGGGCATGACGCACTTTGCGCGGCAGGCCTTCAAGCGCGTCCTGGGCGGGAAAGAAGACCTACGCGTGGTCTACGACGTTTGCCACAACATCGCGAAGCTGGAACGGCACACGGTGAATGGCAAGGAGCGCACCGTCATGGTGCACCGCAAAGGCGCCACGCGCGCCTTCCCCGTGGGCCGGCCGGAGATTCCGGAAGATTATAAAGACATCGGGCAGCCTGTGCTGATTCCCGGCTCGATGGGCACGGCATCTTACGTTCTGGTGGGCGCGGCAGGCTCGCTCCGGGAGACTTTCGGCACCACCTGCCACGGCGCAGGACGCGTGATGAGCCGCACCGCCGCGAAGAAATCCGCCTACGCGCAAAACGCCAAAGAGCGCCTGGAAGCGCTCGGCATCGTGGTGCGCTCGGAAACCCGCGACGGCATTGCGGAAGAAATCCCCGAGGCCTACAAGGACGTGGACGCCGTCATCAACGTGGTCCACAACGCCGGGCTCTCCACCCGCGTGGCAAGGTTGAAACCGATTGGAGTGATCAAAGGATGAATGCCACCCGGCAAACTCGCCGCAAAGCCTGGAGAGCGGCACAGACCTGGAACGAGGGTCTAAGGTTGTACGCAGGTCGATATGCGATGGAATTCATGAGCGGCGTCACGCCAGCGAACGCAGGATGCTCTCGCGCGGTACGCCCTTGTGCCGTGCAATGGAGCGCAAGATTGCACTCAATGTGCCAACGCGCAACTGGCGGTGTGCGGGCACCACAATGCGTTGATGAGAAGGATCCGCGGTTTCAAGAACGATGTGGCTGCCTTCCTGATGGACGACGCGGTAGCCCCAGTTGCGGCAAAGCGCCTTCACCAAACCTTCGCCGCTCAGGTCGCGCGGAATCTTCACGTTTAGGCAAGGACCTCATCGCGAACAAGATGCAGACGAATCCGGGCCGGCCGCTGAGGACGGTCAAAGTAGAAGGCGGCCACCGCCTCCTTCACATGCCGGCGCAACGACTCCCAGTCATCGGCTTCGGTGAAAATGCTCTCGGTCAAGCACTCCGCCACAAAGCCTCCGTCGCCTTCTTGGGTAACCTCGAAAACAATCTCATCCATGCTGTTCAGCTTACAGCTTTGAGGACACAGTAGCAAGACCATGAAAATCCCCGAGGCTTATAAAGACGCGGACGCGGTCATCAACGTGGTCCACAACGCCGGGCTCGCCACCCGCGTCGCGCGGTTGAAACCCATTGGAGTGATTAAAGGGTAACCACAAAATGGAAAACTTTACAGGCAGAAATAAACCTTTTCGGTTCGAAGAACCCCGCCAAAACCGTATATTCGATCGGCTGCGGAGACTCGTTGGATCGGGGCCGGCTGCTTTCTTTCGCGACGCATGCCGGCTTATGGCTGAGGAAAATCCGTACGACTCCACAAGCCACTTAGTCGGCCATCTCATCCGTGAAATCGAAAGCGCACTGCGATATTTATTACGCCCGATCACGGAGGGAAGCTCAAGCACCGAAGAACCCCCGCAAGAAAATAAGTCTCAGAAGGAAGTCATAAAGGGGATATTGGGTGCCTTGGAAATCCCGGCCGATCATCAGCTAGCAAGAAAGTGGTTGGCCATTGCTGGGAAGTTGGACCGCGTAGCACACCGTCGCAACCTTTTTGGACCGCGTGAACTCAACGACGAATTCATGAATTTCTGGGCAGACGTGCAAACCATCCTGGACCTTATGCTTGCAAAGGTCGAAACAAGGTTCCTCGAATTCGAGAAGCTGATGCAAGGAATGTTGGCACATGCGATACCGACCGAGAAGGATCTCAAAATTCTTAAATCAAGTATCCCTTACACCTTAGTGGCGCATCGCCATTTCTTCAGAAGTCTGAAAAGCCCACTCTGGCTCGCCCCTCTACGAAGCGCGGGGTTCCTCAAAGAAGTTCCCACCCCCATTCAAGACGAGGCAGGAATTGCGTTCCCCATCTGGCCTCCAGGGGAATATTTAGAGCGCGTAGCGGCCGCTGTCCCTGACGTGGCTTACCGAGTAATTATGGAGGCCCCCAATACGGACAACATCCGAGCCCATGACAACTTCGCCGAAATCGCTACTGCACTGCCAGCAAATCAAGCCGCAGAATGGGCCGCAAAGGAGGCCGCGTGGATCGCCAAGAAAGATTATCTCTCCTTCGGCTTTTCTCGGAAGCTAGGTAAACTGGTGAGCTATATGGCTACCGCCGGCAAAACTGACGCAGCGCTTATGCTTGCGGAATCGTTGCTCACCGTGATGCCCGATCCCAAAGCGGACAAGAAAGCGGAAGAAGACGAGCCTTCCGTACTCGAACCCAGGGTGCGATTTGACCTTTGGGAATACGAGCAGGTCCTCAAAGAGAACGTGCCTGACCTACTGAACGCGGATGGAGGGCGCACGCTCTCCCTTTTGTGCGACCTTCTGGACCGTGCAGTCGCGCTCTCGCAGCGAAGCGGCCTCAGGCCGCCAGAGGACTTCTCTTACATATGGCGACCGGCCATTGAAGACCACGAACAGAACCTAAACTTGGGCCTGAAGCAAATTCTCGTGACGACAGTCCGTGACGCGGCGCGACAGCTAGCAAACAAGGATATGCGTGACGTGCCCGGTCTCGTTGGTACGCTTGAGGAAAGGGGCCGACGGCGAAGAGTCTTCTCGCGCCTTGCGCTCTACCTTCTATGGATGTTCCCGGAGGCCGCTCCAGAACTGGTTGCCGAAAGACTTACGACCCATGCACTTTTCTCCGACGTGGCGTTCCGCCACGAGTATTTCCTGCTTGCGCAGAAACGGTTTGGGCACCTCGCAGAGGGCCAGCAATCTGTGATTCTCGGATGGATTGAAAAGGGACCGGACATCGACTTGTATAAGAAATGGCAGACGGAGGCTACCGGAAAGGAATGCTCGGACGAGCAGGCTGCGACATACCGGAAGTATTGGCAACTTGAACGCTTGACCCCGCTGGCAGCCTATCTCCAAGGGCAATGGAAGGATTTGCACCATGAACTTGTCGCTGACCTCGGGGAGCCTGAGCACCCCGAATTCAGCTCGTATACCAGCGGAGGCTTCTTCGGTCCCACAAGCCCCGAGACAGAAGAGGACCTGGGCAAAATGAGCATTGAAGACTTGGTCTCCTTCCTGAAGTCTTGGCAGCCGTCCGGTGACCGGTTTCGTGAGGCAAGCCCGGAGGGTCTCGGCCGACAGCTTGCTTCGCTGGTTGCGTCTAAGCCCGACTACTATTCCGAACATGCGCAGGCGTTTGAACTAGAGGAGCCGACCTACGTACGGGGCGTCATACAAGGGTTTTGGGACGCGCTGAAGCAGGACAAACCATTCGCGTGGGAGCCTGCTCTGAATCTTTGCAAATGGGCCGTTGGTCGCAAAAGGGATATCCCCGGTCGGACAGGCGGTCCCCTTGAGGAGTCTGTGTGACAACCGGGGCAAGGGGGCGAGCAAGCAGGATCGCAAGCTGTTGAACTCGAATTCAGTCGGAATTAGCTCCCGCTTCTCCGCCTTTT